>Ga0134093_1002335_pt1 | contig 15525 bp, 14 predicted proteins | sample 4_1taG_FD_94452 | JGI IMG/M metagenome (GOLD analysis project Ga0134093, IMG submission 94452) | Switchgrass degrading microbial communities from high solid loading bioreactors in New Hampshire, USA - 4_13_20_68_A1 metaG | ecosystem: Engineered > Bioreactor > Semi-continuous > Anaerobic >...
TAAAGTCGATAAAAACAACTAAAAAATGTAAGAAATAAATTATTTTTGGAAATAAAAATTGTTCGTTTTTTAAAATGGGTTGACCTTAATTCTTCAAAGTGGATTTTACTTTTTCATTTGACCCAAATAACAAAACCTCTTAACAGATTATATTGAAATTATGGTATAATAAAAATGGAAATTTTTAATCTTTGGTTGTTCAAAACTAACTTTTTGCGTATGAGGAATTTCAATTGTAAGAGGGTTGGCCGATGAAGCATGATAAAGCGCTGCTTATAAAGAACTATCTGTCTAATATTCAAGTAGATGTCCAGGTGGCAAGTTACACGTGCTGTCCTCAGAGTTGGGCCGACTTTGACTATGTGCCCGATTACAACAAGTTTTATTATATATGCGACGGAGAAGGGTGGCTTAAAATTGGAAGCGACGAGTATTATCCTAAGCCCGGACAGCTGTTTTTGATGCCGGCAGGTGTGGTGCAGTTGTATTCTACCATAAGCGAGAACACGTTCAAAAAATACTGGTGCCATTTTACAGCAAAAGTGGGAGAGATAAACCTTTTTGATATCGTGAGGACCCCGGTGTTTGTGGATGTTGGCGATGATCGGGAGCTTAAAGAGCTTTTTGCGGCTCTGGTTGACAGTTACCACAGCGGCGGCTTTACGGATGCTCTGCGGCTTAAAGGGATTATGATGGAGATCATAGCCTGGTATTTTGACAAATTATCGTTGGACGATATACAGCTTTATGCTTATTCCTCCACTCAGGAGCTAGGCGAGGTGTTAACCTTTATTGAGTCCCATCTCAATGATAACATAACAATCGATGACCTTGCCAAGATTGTGCATTTTCATCCTAACTATTTCATAAAATTTTTCCGGGATCACCTTGGTTGCTCGCCAATGCAGTACATAAACAGGCTTAGATTGGAGAAGGCCAAGCATCTGCTTAAAACCACTGATTTGACGGTTAAGGAGATTGCTGATATGATTGGGTTTAACGACGCAGGGTATTTCTCAAAGGTTTTTAAAAGATACACTGGGTTTTCACCGCAGGAATTCAGAAATATCTAACTGGGCATAAGTGCTTGCGGATATTTTTAGGATGGATAGATAGCGCTGGAGGAAGGCAGGTATTATCGTGGTTTAAGAGAAAGGGTAAGACGTGCTTTGAATAGATATGTAGTTTTGCGCAATTTATTGGGATAGGAGGTAACGACAATTGAAAAAGGGTGTAAGTGATCGCATTATTGATGTCCCGCAAGCCAGCATATGGTATTTACATCACAGCGGCTTTGCTGTTGAAACCGCTGGGCATTTCCTGGTGTTTGACTACTCCTGTGATAAACCCGAGGGTGAAGCAAGGAGCCTTGAAAGCGGCGTTGTTACTCCGGACCAGCTGGATAAAGATAAGAAGATAGTGGTGTTTGTGTCCCATGGACACGGGGATCATTTCAGCCATGTGATTTTTGACTGGCAAGATGACAGACCGGATATAGTCTATGTTTTGAGTAGCGACATTAAGCCTAAACTGAGGCCAAAATTGCAAAATTCATATTTTGTTTCACCTTACCAGCAACTGTTTATAGATGATATAAAGATAAAGGCCTATGGCTCTACCGATATCGGCGTGTCCTTTTTGGTCGAGGTGGATGGGCTCAAGATATTTCATGCCGGGGATTTGAACTGCTGGTACTGGTACTATGAGTCAACACCTGAGGAGCTTAAGCAGGATAAGGAAAGCTTTGAGAGGGAAATCGAGAAAATGGCGGGAGAGCAAATAGATATAGCTTTTTTCCCGGTTGACCCCAGACTGAAAGAATATTATCATATGGGAGGGGAATATTTTATAAACCGGTTGAGGCCTGACCTGTTTGTGCCAATGCACTTCTGGGAGCAATATGATATTACGCGCAAGTTTGCCGAAAGGATGAAAGGCCTGCCGACAAAAGTGGTATCCCTGTCCCACAGGGGACAGAAGATCATATACAGGAAAGGAGATGCATGATGAAATTTAAGATGGCGCACACCAATTTCAACGTCCTTGACCTGGAAAAGAGCATAGCGTTTTATGAAAAGGCTCTAGGGCTTAAGGAGCTGAGGCGAAAGGAAGCCGAGGATGGAAGCTTTATTCTGGTGTTCATGGGCGATGGCACTACAGAACATCAGATAGAGCTTACCTGGCTGCGGGATCGAAAAGAGCCGTATGACCTGTCTGACAACGAGATACACCTTGCTTTCGTTGTGGACGATTTTGAGGCTGCATATCAGCATCACAAGGAGATGGGTTGCATTTGCTATGAAAATAAGAAGATGGGGATTTACTTCATTGAGGACCCTGACGGATACTGGATAGAGATTGTTCCGGAGAAGAGATAAGCTTGAAACAGAGACAACATTATCAAGGGGGGATCTAAACATGGCAAGCAGGGATTGCAGCAACATGACGAGCAATTTGAAAAACTGCACCTGCAGCTATGATTACTGCAGCCGTAAGGGTAAGTGCTGCGAGTGCCTTTCCTATCACTGGAGCCGAAAGGAGCTGCCGGGGTGCCTGTTTCCGCCGGAAGTGGAGCGTACATACGACCGCTCTCTGAGGAGGTTTATACAGGTTTACGGCAATAAGTGATTTTAATTGTTGACGCCATATTCTTTATCGAAAATAAGGAAGAATATTTAATTTTCTGCAAGGCGAAGATAAATTGTGGGTGAAAGCAAATGTTCAGGACTTAAAGTAGCTGGTGAGTCTGCCATTCGGCAGATAATCAGCAATAGGTGTATGTTGTCCTATGAGAATAATTAAGAGTAGCTTTATGCTACCAAACTTCTCACGAAGCCCCCACTTCTATAGGTGGGGGATAGTTTACCAATATATTGGACACAATACTATAATCAATACGATGGAATTGAAAAAGAGGATTTAAATAGCTTTTAGAGAGGAGTTAAAATCGTGATGACCAATGAAAGTCCTACTATGGATGAGTGGAGGGAGCTATACCAAGCGGCAATAGAATTTAAAAATGCACAGCCATGGCAGTGGCTTTATGACATGGACCTTATTTGTGTACAAAATCCAGCGGATAAAACAATAGGGTATTGCTCGATCATGGGCAAAAATGCAGAATTTTATGCATTGGGTGTTTATCTTGGTCCACAAGGTTTATGGGGTTTTGCAGAAATGGCCGAAAATGCAGATATTATACCACGCAGCCAGATAATGCACTATCAAAATTGTATTATGTGTTCTTTTGAAAATAGAGAAGAATTAACCGATATAGATAGGAAAATAATAAAAGAGTTAGGGTTAAAATTCCACGGCAAAAATGCCTGGCCTAAATTTAGGCGTTTTGAACCGGGTTATTATCCATGGTACATAACACGCTACGAGTGCTTATTTTTAACCCATGCACTTAGACAAGCTCTTTTTGTCGCACTGAATGTGAGAGATGGCAATCTAAAACTGGATATAGAAAATGAGAGGACAATATTAAGATATGCTGAGCAGGAAAACGGTAAACTTAACTGGTATAGCAAAGAGATAGAACTGGGTTATCCGATTGCTATGTACCGGCAGATAGAAATAAATGATGATGTACTTATAAGGAAGCTCAATAATGTAAAAAGAAATAAGAACATGGTTATAGAGGTTGATACGCTGTATATGCCTGCTCCAGTAAGAGAGTCCAAGGATGCAAGGCCTTATTATCCACGAATCTACGTAGCTATAGAGGCTAAGACAAGTTTTGTAATGGGATATGATATATATAAAAGTAAGGAAGAGGATGTTGATATTTCGCTTAACAATCTCGTAAATATGTTTCTGGATAATGGCTTACCTGGAGAAATACATGTCCGCGGTGACCGAATGGCTTCAATAGTGCAGGATTTGTGCAAAAAAACAGGTATTAGATTAAAAATCACTGGTGTGCTGCCTGCTGTTGACAGTTTTATTGAGGAAATGGAGGAAAAATTATTAGTTTGACAGTTGCTGTATTGGTTGTATAATAAGGAGATGAAGGTTTGAGATGGCTTTGTCAAGCTCAAGGAGCCTACCTCTTTCCTTTTCAGAAATAAGTTTTGGGGTACTGGTTTTAGATGGTACCCCATTTTTATTGATTTTATTCTGGCAAGCTCCGTTTCAATAGAAGGATGCTTGTTACTGGGATAATACAAGAAAAAGCATAAGAAATGCTGTTGAAGATAAAAATAAAGGTGATTGCTTTATTTTAATATGAAAGGAAGTCTGTATGGAAAAGAAAAACAGCAAACCCAACAGGCTTATTTCGGAAAAATCTCCATATTTGCTTCAGCACGCTTACAATCCTGTGGACTGGTATCCGTGGTGTCAGGAGGCTTTTGATAAGGCAAAACGGGAAGATAAGCCTATATTTTTATCCATAGGGTACAGTACTTGCCATTGGTGCCATGTGATGGAAAGGGAATCCTTTGAGGACCAGGAAGTGGCCGATATACTCAACGAAAATTTTGTATCCATAAAGGTGGACAGAGAGGAAAGGCCGGATATTGATCATATATACATGACGGTATGCCAGGCGCTTACCGGTCACGGAGGATGGCCCCTGACCATTATAATGACGCCCGATCAAAAGCCTTTTTACGCTGCAACCTACCTTCCCAAACACGGGCGTATGGGCATGCCGGGCCTTATGGATATATTGAAAGCGGTGGCCTGGGCCTGGAAGGATAACAGGCAAGCCCTTATTGAATCGGGAAATAAGGTACTAGAAGTCCTGCAAGAACAGTTTAAGCCGTATGCCCGGGAAGACGATTTGACCAGGGAAGACGTCCATCGGGCCTATAAGGGGCTTGAGGGCTCATTTGATCCCGTCTACGGTGGGTTTGGCCCCGCGCCCAAATTCCCCATACCGCACAATCTCTATTTCCTTATGCGGTACTGGAAGATGACCGGTGAGCGGAAGGCCCTGCAGATGGTCGAAAAAACACTGGACGCTATGTACCGGGGAGGGATATTCGATCATATAGGATACGGATTTTCACGGTATTCCACCGATGACAGGTGGCTGGTGCCGCATTTCGAAAAAATGCTGTATGACAATGCGCTGCTGGCCATCGCTTACATGGAGGCCTACTTATGCACCAAAAAGGATGTATATGCTGAAGTAGCAAAAAAGATATTTACATATGTCCTCAGGGATATGACATCGCCGGAAGGAGGGTTTTACTCGGCTGAGGATGCCGACTCAGAAGGGGAAGAGGGAAAGTTTTATCTTTGGACGCCGGACGAGATAAAGGGTATCCTGGGAGAAAAGGAAGGGCGGATATTTTGCAACTATTACGGCATAACGGATGAAGGAAATTTTGAGGGGAGAAATATTCCAAATCGCATTTACGCATCAGGGGCCGTAAATCAGGATGAAGCCTTGATAGCACCTTTGCGTCAAAGGATATTTATGGCCAGAGAACAGCGCGTTCGTCCTTTTAAGGATGATAAGATTTTGACATCCTGGAACGGTTTGATGATAGCTGCCATGGCTATGGGTGGAAGGTTACTTCGTGACCAACGCTACATTCAGGCAGCCGAAAGGGCGGCTGAGTTCGTATTCCATAAATTGGTGGATGAAAATGGCAGGCTATTGGCCCGTTACAGACATGGCGAGGCGGCATATCCGGCTTATCTGGATGATTATGCCTACATGATATGGGGGTTGATCGAACTTTATGAGGCCACATATAAACCGGCTTACTTGCAATATGCCATCAGGGAAAATCAGCGGATGATTGATCTATTTTGGGATCCCAACGGGGGCGGATTTTTCCTGTACGGTAGCGATGGGGAACAGCTAATTGCACGGCCTAAGGAAGTCTATGATGGAGCCTTGCCCTCGGGAAACTCGGTTGCGGCGATGAACCTGCTAAGGCTGGCAAGGCTGACCGGGAATCAGGGGCTGGAAGACATGGCATTAAGGCACCTCAAGGCCTTTGCGGGCATTGTGGAGCAATACCCTGCCGCTTACACTCATTTTATGATGGCGGCCATGTTTGCGCTGTATCCCACCAGGGAGATAGTTTTTGCCGGGTCCAGGGAAAACCGGGATGTCATGGATATGATTGACGCTTTTAATGATGCCTTTGCACCCAATACTGTGACCCTCCTGCATTCGGATGATGAGGAAGGAAAGCAGCTGGAGCAGATGGTGCCATATATAAGGGATCAAAAGCCGGTTGATGGCAAAGCTACCGCTTACGTATGCGAGAATTTTGCCTGTAGGGCTCCTATAGTTGACAAGGATGAACTTCTGAAATTGTTCGATTAAAGGCGTTAATTGCAAATTAACATCAGTATAGCCATGCATTCCCCCTTATTACGGAATTACGGAAACGGAATCTCATCGAAATAATCAAAGATAATATTATTAAATATTCCATCTCCCTTTCCTCGGACTTCGGCAGGTTCGTAATTAAAATACATGCCGTTGACAAAATACATACAGCAATCATCCGTAGCCATTAAAAGCTTTCTTCTACATAAGCTGATGGTGTTTTATTTTGTATTTCTTTTTGTCCTTGCTAAATTAAAGGCGTTTAAATATTGACACACAAAATCCGGTTGTTGTAATATAACAATGTGATCATTGCTGTTCTAATGGAAAGTTAAGCAAGCACGAAAGGATGGGTGTTACCGGCGTGAGGAATAACTAATCGGGAATTTTACTGCAAGATTAATACCAATACAGCTTAAAGTCGTGTTTAAGTGAATACGTTGGCGTAAATATAATTGGTAAAAAATTCCGGATTGGTTATTCCCTGACGGTATGTCGTGCTTGTTTTGCCTGTTATGGTGAGACATAAATTTGCTCGGATGCGTTAGAGCAGGATGAGTGTATGGTCCCATTGGATAGAGTGCATTCCTGCGTAAATGATTCCGTACAAAAGCGGTACAGTATACATTGATTAGAATAGTGAGAAGAAAGTGGTTGTTGACCGATGGTAGTGGGCCAACATGAAAATATAAATGAGTCATTGACGGCAAAAGTCAGGGATATACCTCTCTGGAATAAGGCAGGGAGGTTTTTTTATGCTGTTATTGCATGCACAAAATATCAAGAAGTATTATGGCGATAGACTAATATTGGATATTGAAGATTTCAAGGTATACAGCGGGGACAAAATAGGGATAGTCGGAGTCAACGGAGCGGGCAAGACAACCCTCCTAGAGATACTTACTAAAAACATGGTTCCCGATGAAGGAACGGTGAAGTTGTACACCGATTTCTCATATATAAAGCAGTTCGGTGTGGAGGAGGATAAGGTGGACGGCCGAATGGCCAGGGAGTTTGAAATAAATAACAGGGATAGACGATTCTTAAGCGGGGGAGAGCAGACGAGGTTGAGGATTGCCAGTCAATTGAGCAAAAGCAGCGGCATACTGTTTGCCGATGAACCCACCTGCAATTTGGATATGGAGGGCATACTGCTGGTAGAAAAGAAGCTTATGGAATACGATGGAGCGCTGCTTCTGATATCTCATGATCGTGAACTGCTAGATAAGGTATGCAACCACATCATCGAGATTGAAAATGGGAAGATAAGGCATTATTCGGGCAACTACAGCGATTATAAGAAGCAAAAGGAGGCGGAAAGACAAAGGCACTGGCTGGAATATGAAAAGTATATAAGCGAGAGGAAGAAGCTGGAGGAAGCCCTTAATACTTTAAAGGTCAAAGCGGCTGGAATGAAGAAAGCTCCAAAAAGGATGGGCAATTCTGAAGCGCGGCTTCACAAAAGGAGTGCCACAGAATCGCAGGAAAAACTGCATGGCTCGATCAAGGCGATACGCACCCGGCTGGAGAAGCTGGAGGTTAAGGAAAAGCCGAGGGAACTGGATCCCATAAAGATGAATTTTCAACCTGTGCAGTCTCCGGCCAGCAGGATACTTATAAGCGGAAAGGATATCAGTTTAAGCTTTGGAAAGCGAGTGTTGTTTGAGGGGCTGAACTTTGAGATCCCTAATGGTTCCAAAACGGCTCTGGTGGGCAAAAATGGTGCTGGGAAAACCACGCTGATAAAGATGATACTGTCGCGCCATCCGGCGATAAGGATAGCGGAAGGTGTTATAATAGGGTATTTCAGCCAGGACCTGGACATACTGGATCCCGAACTGAGTATACTCGATAATATAATGAAGGAGAGCTATCAGCCGGAGTGGATGGTAAGGACCATGCTGGCCGGCTTGCTGTTTAGGAGGGACGATGTATATAAAAAGGTGGCGGTGCTAAGCGGTGGGGAAAAGGTAAAAGCCTCCATAGCAAAATTACTTGTATCGGATGCCAATTTGCTCATATTGGATGAGCCGACCAATTATCTGGATCTATTTTCAATGGAGGCCCTGCAGTCGGTACTTATGGAGTACAATGGCACCCTGCTGCTGGTGTCCCATGATAGATGGCTGGTGGACAGGGTTGCGGATAGAATCATCGCCATTGAGAACCGTAAGGCCAAGGTATTTAATGGGACCTATACCCAATACTTGGATCAGCTAAGACAATCCAGGAATGTTCATCGGAAAAATACGGATACACATATTAAGGAACAGGAGATGATATTGCGAATGAGATTGGCCGAGGTTACCGGAAGGTTATCCATGCCGGGCAAGAACGATGATGTGGAGGAGCTGGAAATGGAGTTAAAACGGATAGTGTCGCAATTGAAACAGCTTAAAAACTGATCTAAAACATATCAGCCTTCGAGGTAAGCCATTGAACGTACGGCCGTTATGGATTATAATAAAATGCGTGTGTTAATTGTGGTATATAAAATTCCAGGAATAAGGAGACGATATCGTTGAAACAGCAATTGTATTTAATCGATACCCATGTGCATACCTCGGAGGTGAGCTCATGTGGCAAGGTCCCGGCTGCCAGGATGGTGCAATATTATAAGGATGCCGGATATCAGGGCATAATCATAACAGATCACTATTACGACCGATATTTCGAGTTGCTGGGAGATCAGCCATGGGAGGCTAAGGTGCAGAAATATTTATCGGGATATAAAGCGGCCTTTGAGGAAGGTAAGCGCATTGGGTTAAATGTTATGCTGGCCATAGAACTGCGTTTTCATGACAGCGTAGAGGATTATCTGGTATACGGGATAGACGAAGATTTTCTTATCGAGAATCCCGAGCTTTATAAGCATACGCTGGAAAGCTTTAAAAAACTGATAGAAAACCGCGACATCCTTATATTCCAGGCACATCCATTCAGGCCGGGTATGACTCCAGCTGCACCGGAGCTGCTGCACGGCGTAGAGGTGTTTAACGGCAATCCCCGTCACGATTCCCACAACGATCTGGCATATAAATTTGCAGCGGAAAACGGCCTTCTTATGATTGCCGGATCGGATGCGCACCAGCCGCAGGATGTGGGTATGGGAGGTATACGCTTGTCCTACCCGATTTATTCGGCAAGCGAGCTGGTGGAATACTACAGGCAAGGCAATGAGGTTGAGATAGTTGTAAATGACCAAAGATGAAAAAGCAACTTGCCTTATAGGCAAGTTGCTTAAAAATTTTATGGTGAAACGATGGAGCTCGAATCTATGCCTCCTGCAATGCGAATGAGCCTTTCCCTATAAAATCGGAAATATTAATATGCAGAATTCATACTGCATTTGCTGATAATTACTTGATCAGGGATAAAACATTATTCATAGAAATTGCATCTTGAATTTTAGCCGGGAATAGAATATAATTAAAAATATGATGTGGGGCTGTAGCTCAGTGGGAGAGCACCACACTCGCATTGTGGGGGTCGAGGGTTCAAATCCCTTCAGCTCCACCATCAAAGATCACAATCGTGTCGATGGAGATTTTGTCATCGGCACGATTATTTTTTTACGTAAGTCTGTATAAGAGGTTGTAAATATTTGTGTAAATATGGACTCCTTCTATGCTAAAATATAAGGCATAGAATGAGTTTTTTATATGGCAAGAAAAAAATATAACATATGAAAATATAGAACGGCCGGGATTTAAGTACTTTTTGCTCCTGAAAACACTACCGCGACGGTGATGATTGAGGTACAGGAAGGCTCCCTTACGAACATAAGATTAACATATCCTGATGCGCAGTATGAAGACGGTCATATTATCTTTAACGTTAGCAGCGGCTGCTGGGAAGTTGTAGTTAATTTACGTGTATGAGTTGTTTTGATGGTAAGCCAGTATCAAGGTAAAAGTATACTGGCTCCCAAATTATAAGTGTGTAAGTTTAAAGTTCATTTTGGAGTTTGGAGGGATGAATTATGCAGGAAGAAACGAAAGTTTCTTTTGATGAGGCTATCAGGTAGTTGAAAATGCAAGGAGGATACGAAAGGAATGTGCTTTGAAAAAAATAAGAGAAAGGTTTGTTGTTCCTTGCATGGGTAAGGATGGAGTACAGATCATTTTATACCGTACGCAAAAGGATTTTGGTGGAGGCAGGTTACCGGTATTGTTTAACATGCACGGTGGGGCGTGGATAGGCGGGGATGCGGTATATATGAAAAGCTTTTGCCAAATGATAGCGGACGAAGTGCCTGCATTTGTATTGACTAAATCATTAAAAGGGGAGGAATAGGTACCATGGAAATCGATTTTAGCAAAAGGGAAATCCTTAAATACGTGGGAGATCTTACCCAAATATTTGGGGTAAAGGAATACACCTTAACCGGGGGAAAATCGCAGGGAGTAAGGGCGGTGGACGTAAAAAATGGGACGGGTTTGGAATTCACAGTTCTTCCGGACAGATGCATGGATATCGCATGGCTGTCATATAAAGGGATAAATTTTAGTTATATCAGCAAAACCGGCATTGTATCGCCGCAGTATTACAACGAAGCGGGATTTAACTTTCTAAGGAGTTTTTATGCGGGCTTTCTTACCACTTGCGGTTTAAGGAATGTTGGGACGCCCTGTGTAGAAAATGGCGAGTCGTTTGGACTTCATGGGCGCATTTCTAATACCCCGGCTGAAAATGTGTATTCAGGAATCGAATGGTGTGATGATAAGCCTGTTGTACGAATTAGAGGGAGAATGCGGGAAGCCAGGGTTTTTGGGGAAAACATGATACTGGAAAGGGAGATTGTCTGTAGATGCGGGGAAAATAAATTTACCATTGAGGATAGGGTAGAAAACTACGGTTTTGTGGAAGAATCATTGATGATATTATATCACTTCAATCTAGGATACCCGCTATTGCAGGAAAGCGCGGTTTTATTTGCCCCGACGCGGGAAGTGATGCCAAGGGATGAAGAGGCCCAAAAAGGTATAGAAAATTATACGAGATTCCAAAAACCTACCCCGGGATATAATGAGCAGGTTTTCTACCACGATTTAAGGTGCGATGATAATGGAAATACCTGCGTTGCTCTGATTAATGATAAACTCGAGCTAGGTGTTGCCATACGCTTTAACAAAAACGAGCTTTTCAATTTTACCCAGTGGAAGATGATGGGCGAAGGAGAGTATGTGCTGGGTTTGGAGCCGTGCAATTGTTATGTATGCGGTCGAGAGGAGTCAAAGAAGAAAGGAACTATTGAATATTTGAAACCCGGTGAAATCAGGAAATTTAAGATAGAAGTGGAGATCTTGGACGGGATGGGAAGTATAGATAAGCTAAAAAATGAGATATTGAACTTGAGCAGCAAAATATGAATATGAAAATTTAAGGGTAACAGGTCCATGTTGCGGATTTTGCGGAAGTAAAGGGGCTCCTTGCCCTATATGGAAAGTGGAGGCGGAGATAATACCGTTAGCTCATACGGCAAAATGGGAACATATGTTCGTATGATTTTTCATAAAATATGAATGTAAGATGAAATAATTTTGGTTTTCCCCCGTTTTTGAGGGAAAACCGGATTTCCCTTTTTTGCAGGCAGCTTTTAAAATAAAATTGAGATTATTTGTCAGCGGGTGATTTTATGATTGACGCTGCCAAAAGGACCATAATGCATATTGATGTGAACTCGGCTTTTCTTTCGTGGACGGCCGTATATGAGCTGCAAAGGGGAGCCACCGTGGATCTCCGCACCATACCGAGTGCCGTTGGGGGTAGCCAGGCTGACCGGCGGGGGGTCATTCTGGCTGCAAGCATCCCTGCAAAGAAATACGGCGTTAAGACCGGTGAAGTTATATGGCAGGCCAAACAAAAATGCCCGGGGCTGGTCATCGTTCGGCCCAATTATTGGCTGTACCAGAAATGTTCGGATGCGCTCTTTGAATTGCTGCAGGAGTATTCGCCCAGTGTGCAGAGGTTTTCAGTAGACGAGTGTTTTTTGGACTATACGGGTATGGAGATACATTTTGGGGACCCATTGGAGGCGGCTTACGGGATCAAGGAACGGATAAAAAAGGAATTAGGGTTTACGGTAAATATAGGGATTGGAAGGAATAAGCTGACGGCCAAGATGGCCAGCGAGCTGGAAAAGCCCGATAAGGTTATTACGTTGTATCCGGAAGAGATCCCGTACAAGATGTGGCCGCTTCCCGTAGAGAAGCTGTTTATGGTTGGGCCTAAAACTAAGAAGAAGCTCAATGATATCGGGATTGAGACGATTGGAGATCTGGCCAATGCGGATCTGGAACTTCTGAAAAGCAAGTTAAAGTCCTATGGCGTGCTTGTATGGCAATACGCCAATGGTATGGAGGATTCGCCGGTACGGACGGGCTACCACCCCATAATGAAAGGGATCGGCAATAGCACCACCATAAAGTTCGATGTTGAGGACAGGGAGACTGCCCATAAGATACTGCTGTCGCTGGTTGAATCGGTAGCTCAGAGATTGAGAAAGGCGCGCAGCTGCTGCAGGGTGGTAAGCATCGGGATAAGGAATTCGCAGCTGTTTTCATATTCGCATCAGATGAGGCTTCATGCGCCCACCAATATAACTAACGAAATATATGAAGTAGCCAAAAAATTGTTTGATGAGTGCTGGAAAGGGGACAAGATAAGGGGTTTAGGAGTAAGGGTTTCCGAACTGTGCTCGGATGAGTTTATACAGGCTACCATATTTGATGATGCAGATATTGAGAAGAAAAAGGCCCTGGATGCGGTTATTGATAGAGTAAGGGAGAAGTACGGGGATTATTTAATTTTCAGGGGAGTATTTGCCGATCGGGAAGTACCGCCAATAGCCGGAGGGGTTGGGGCAGAAGACTATACGGTCATGACAAGTATTCTGTGATGGATGCCGGGTGGTGGTTCGCTTGAAACTGCTGCAAAAATCCGTTGAAGTGATAGCATGGTTTGACAGCAAGGGCAATCTGATACCCATTAGGTTCAGGTACCTGGATGATCAAGAGGGATTCATTAAAGTTAATGTGGATAGGGTTATTGAAAGACATATCGACAAATTTGCGGGGAATAAGATTCTAAGGTATAAATGCCAGACCAACCACGGCAATGTGTTAAAGTTGTTCGAATTATGCTATGAATTGGAAACGTGCCGGTGGTATTTATATAAGATGTGACAAAACAAGCCGGAATGCAATGCCCGTCTATTGCTATGAATGGCTTTTTATAGCAATGTAAAATATGCAAGCTGATGAGGGTAATGCAAACTTGGGAAAAGTGTTATTACGCGAAGGATATTGCCGAAATTTGGGAGTTAAAGGATAAAACCATGATCTAATGGTAAAAAAACGGATAAACTCAAGGGTAAGAAAAGGGAAGTAGAGGAACTGAGGAACTGGAGGATGAGATTTGCCATTTTAGGCATATCAGGGGAACCTTAGAAGATATAAGCGAGCTAAAAATACCTGATCTTTAACAGTGAAAATAAGTATAGAAAATTTGATGTTGTAGCAGGAATTTCCTCTTTGGCGACGAATTTCATCATAGGCTGATAGGTCTAAAAGACTAAAAAAGCAACGTGGTGAGATTACCAATTTTATTGTGTTTTGATGATTGGTACCTAATATATTATAGGCTGCTGATTAGATGCCGTTAAAGAAGAGCGCGAAGAGATTGAAAATGACAGAGCGAGCAGCATGGTTTAATTGTAGCATGGGGAGGATACAAAAGTTCCGTTCCGAGGGAAGCTTCACGGTATTTTTTTGAACTTCGGCTCTAGGATGCCGATGATATAATTAAAGCGATTTTAACTACCTAATTGGATCATGTAAAAGTAAGCTGGAAAAGCGATAAGATAGAGGATTTAGGACCAGCACCTCCATGCTTAAGGAGGGTAATATGCCTTCAGCAAGATAGGAGTGAATCCATCTTTGCCTACTGATGTTCAAAAGAACTTCAGAAAACAAATGAAGGAGTTTGAGGAACAGCAGAAAGGCAAAGGTAGGGAGAAATTTTACAGCTATATTGAGGGAGATTTTATCAGCAATTATTATGAAGAAAGGAAAAAGAGAAGGAGAAGAATAATATCCGGAGCAAGTATAATCAGCTTGATAATATTGATATGGAATATATATGCAGGTTCAACATGGGTTAATTATATCGCGTACAAAATTACCGGGAAGCCGCTAATATCAAGGGAAATGTTCGGGGAGGTATCCGGTGGTTCACTCATAGAAGAGATATTTGATACCAAAGCCGGCAGGCGTAGGGCAATATATGAATATTTAGACGCTGTCAAGGACGTAAATCTAGATATGACGGCTCTCAATGCCGTGATCAGATATGTTGAAAACCCGAACTTATCGAATGCGGTTTTAAGCGGAGTAAAGGAACTGGAAGACAAAAAGAACGATGTAAGCGAATTTCTAATAATATTAAATTCTATGAGCGTCCCAGCCGAAATGGAAGGATACCATAAGGCCTTAACCAGAAAAGTGGAGTTATACCTCGACATGGTAGAAATAATGGCTAAAGCGTTTGATAATATGAACTTGAACTTGGGCAAACTGGCCTTAAGTATAGAGGAACAAAGGCAGCTTGTACAAGAGATTAATGCAAAAGGGGGGGCATTTAACCATTACAACCAATTGGAACGGCGGGAACTCATAAAAGCCTTTGAAGAAGCCGGAGTAAAATATGAAATAGAGGACGATAGAATAAATTATTATCGTGATTAATATTTAAAGGTAATATGCTGGCTAATGCGATTTATTTGTAGAGTTGTTGGATTTATTGTATCGAGCGGGAGCAAGACACAAATACTTCTTTCATAATTTTATTATGTTATCAATATCGGAGGTATAAAAATGAATAATGAAGAGTTTCGTGAGTTAAAAAGGGAACTTCTGAAAGAGATGGATGATTTGAGACGCGAATATGCATCGTTTAAAAGGCGTATAAGTATCATTGCTAATATGCTTATACCGGGAATTGGCTTTATATTATACGATGGTTCGTACCTGAAAGGTATTGCTACTTTTGTTCTTTTTAATCTATGATTGTCCCACAAAAAGCTAGAAAATATAAACAAATATAGCAAAATATGTTATAATAATGGTATCAAATCCTAGGGAAAGGGATGAGGCCATTATGTTTTGCAGGAATGCAAATTATCAAATATCGATGTTTGATCCACTGAATAGAATGCCAAAGTA
>Ga0134093_1002347_pt1 | contig 15424 bp, 9 predicted proteins | sample 4_1taG_FD_94452 | JGI IMG/M metagenome (GOLD analysis project Ga0134093, IMG submission 94452) | Switchgrass degrading microbial communities from high solid loading bioreactors in New Hampshire, USA - 4_13_20_68_A1 metaG | ecosystem: Engineered > Bioreactor > Semi-continuous > Anaerobic >...
ATTACTACTATTCATTTTGAGGATCCCAATGTCTATCCTTAGTGCTTGTTCAGGGTTAAATGATTGTGAACTAGTTCTCTCGTCCTGCCTGCAAAGGGAACAAATCATAGGTAGGGTGCCTTTGACGGTTGAAGATATAGAAAGATTGGGCGAATTAATCAGACAGCAGTTGCGAGGGGACTGGTCAACTACTGTCCTGGTGGCTCAGCAAACTCCTATTTGCCTGGCCTTTTTTCTGGTTTTTACGGGGATATTTGACTATGAGGAAGGCAACTACTGGTCTGGAGTGGAAAGGCGTCTGCAGGTGGAACTGGAGCCTGCCTGGAAAGCTTTCTGGGGACAAACCTTTCTGAGGATTCTCAGGCGCCAGGGAATAGCCGTGCCTGTCATTAAGGATTCTCTTACTTATGTGACCCCCATCCTGCTGCAGGGAGGCATCCCTGTAAACTGCCTGGAGAATTTCCTGCAGCGTGCCTTGGTGCCCTTGATTAAGCGCAATATTGTTGAAAGGCAGGAAGTGTATCAGGAAATCAGTCTGTTCCGCCAGAGAGAGCAGAGACGGCAGGAAATAGCTGCAAAGGCAGCTAAACTGAAGAAAAAACAGTTCCATACCAATATAAAACTGAAATCTGCCAAAAAGCTGCAAGCTCTCAGGGAAGAAATAGAACGTACTGAAAAGAGCCTGGATCTTATCTCCTTGGTTCCAGGCCTGAATCCTGAATCCCTTCAGGAGTATTACAGCCTGGTGAACCAATGTGAACTGGCAGCTAATCAATTTGGCTTCTGGCAGATTGCCAGCTCAGTGGCAGAGAGGACTCTTAATAATTTGCGGCTGCAACACAGCAAACTGTCCCGTGTTTATGAGCAAACGGAAATTCTTTACAGCGCTGTTGATGCTTTGCGTGAGCAGAAGGCCAGGCTTGAGGATGAGCAGGCCCAGGAGAAGTATCTGCTGGATCAATGTTATTATCTGGCTGGCCTGATCTGGGGTCAGGATGCAGTTTTCCCAGAATTGAGTTCAATAACCCAGCTGGATATTGAGCACATCCGCAAGGCTTTGCAGAGATATAATTCCTGCAGATTGAGATATGGGCGCTCTTTGCTGGAGTTGTCCCTGGCTCTGGCTATCTTGAGTTACAGCAATAAAAGCATGGCCCAGCATGCCTTGACCTGCCAGCAATTATTGGAATCAGAGATGGCTGCTGTGGGTTTTCAGCCCTCTGTATTGGTACATTATGATTCTCCAAAGGAGTCTCCCGCAGTCCAGGCTGTCCCCTTAACGCCCCAGCAGCGCCTCAGGAAAAGCTGGCAAAATTACCAGGAACATCAGGGTCAATTGGCGGCAGCTAAAAGCCAATTAAGACAGGCTCTGGCTCCTTTTCCCATGCCTGCTAGAGAAAGTGCTCTGGGCATAGACTCCTGGCTTTACTTGCTGGAGGAGTTACAGAAAAAGTACCAGCAGGTCCAAGATCAGCAAAGAGCCATCCAGGATCTGGGCTGCCATATTGCTGGAACTGAAGCTCAATTGAATAACCAGGTAACAGACTTGCTGCAAGGCTTTTCCCTTTTGCCAGGGGATGACTGCCTCCAGTCATTGGAGCAGTTGCAAGCATACGTTACCCGTGAGTTGGAGAATTTAGCTGATCAGCAGGAACAAGCTGCTGTACGTTGCCTGCGTTATCAGGTTATTTCAATATTATGCAAGAGAAAACAAATGATGTTAACCAAAGAGCTCACTGCTGTCACCGGGCTCTTAGAGATTATGGGTAACGGAGATGCGCAGGCTGGTCTGGAGCTGTTAAGGGAATATATCCGCCTGGAGCAAAAACTGGAGCATTTGCGCCGGCAAAGGGATCAAATGAGTGCTGCGGAAGGTCTGCCGTGGGATGCTTTAGATGAACAGATGACTGTCTGGGAAAAGGAGCTGGAAGAAGGGCAACAGTTGCTGGCCAAGTACCAGCGCCTTCTTGATCAGCCTGGTATATTTACAGGCTTAGACGAACCGGTAGCTCGCTTCCTTCTTTACGGAGGCGAGTGGGCTCAAGATTGGGTTGCGGAAAGTGTTAATCTGGTGATTGCCTGTCAGGGGAACGATTGTGCCCGTGAAACAGAAAGCTCTGTTTTGCCCAATTGGGCCAGGGAGCAACTGCAGGAGCTAATTGAGCAATTAAACGGGGATTTCCTGGCCGAATCTTCCCAGGAACCAATCGCCGCTCCAATTGCCAGGGAGTATTCCCGAGCTCCTCATTTAGAGCTGAATTTCCTGGAAGGCAGACTGGAAATGATCTTTTCCCGGCAAGCTTATCATATCGAAAGAGATGTTTTGCCGGGAACCGCTGCCTTGATTATTACTGGCGGAGACGAAAATGCACTGCTGTATAAACATACTATTCGCCTCTATAAATCGTTGGATCAGGAAGGATGGCTGGAAACCAGGCCGTTGGCTGTTCCGATAACAGAAGTTTACCCCTGTTATCGGGTGCAAATCCTTATCGAAGATGTTTTACAGCGGGAATGGATAGTGGAAACGGGGTTAAGGTTTTATCCCGCTCTGGTTTTCAATGAAGCCGGGCTGTTGCTGGCCAGGCCGGAATTGCCCCGGTCCAGATTATGGCTGCTGTTGCAGCATGGGACGACCTTGCATACGGAAATACCCATTCTGGCCGAGGAACCTGTACCGCAAATCGATCCGGGAGCAATTATGTTCCTGATTGATCCGGTAAATGCCAGCACCAGTGAAATAGTCCTGTTGGATAATGAAGGTCACCATTATGCATTGCCTTTTAGGGAAGTTCCTCAGGTGAAGTTGCGGGGAGGTCAAATAAAACCGGGTATTTGGATCAACGGGAATCCTCTGTATGTTAAGCTGCCGGAAGGCATAACCCTACCCCTGGCGGGCACCGAACCGGAAGACTGGGAAGTGGGAATACGCCGGTTAAACTCTGGCTATGAAAATATTAACCTGTCTGAGATTGAGTTTGCCCGTAAAGCTAATGATGTGTATATACCGTTAGCTTCGCTCTTTACTGCCGAACCTAGCGGATGGTACCGCCTCCGGCTGCGGGGACCCGGTTGGAGTGAATATGTCATTAGTTTTGCAATCTTCCCGGAACTAGACTGGGAATATGAAAAAAAACTGTACTGGCCGGAAATGCCAGCGGACGAAATGACGGGCCTGACTTTTATGGCACCTATAGATCATCGCTTTACTCCCTTCCCTCCTGCCTGTTTGCGTCAGGTGGAGGATGACGTCTATGAGATTGATTTTCCTGCTTCGGCAGAGGGGTTGCAAGGAGAATTGTTTGATAATCATGTACAGCTTCCGGTTAAATTGGAAATCCCCCGGGTGAAATGGCGTCTGCACAAATTGGAAGACGGAGAGGAATGGAGCAGCCAGGTAGGAGAATACTGGCTCATTGACTGGATAGGTGCTCAGAGGATTAGTCTGCAGGTATATGTACCCTTATCTTCAGCTAAAAGTGTGGCCTTGCAAATAGATGGTGTGCCCCGGGGGCACCCAGTTCCTTTAAAAGATTATCATGCGGAATTTGACCTGTTGCCTTGGTTTGATTCCCTGAGCCAGGGAGCTGCTGCAAAAAATATTGGGATTGTGGCATATAACCAGCGCCGCCAGGCCATTGATGCGGGATTATTATTTACTATCCACTGCCAATGGGAAGTGCAGAATTTTCAGATAAGCGAAAAGTCTGATGGTAAACTTTTGCTTACCTGGCAGGAAAAAAGGCCGGCTGCTGACCGGGTTGTAAATATTTGGCGGCTGGATCAGGCCTGGCTCTCTCCCCAAGAGTTTCCTATTCCGGATGGGCAGTTTGAATTGGAAATCGACGGCGCTGAATTAAGCGGGGGATATTACCGGTTGCTGTTTACCCAGGAGGATCCCTGGGATGCAGGACCAGCAAAGCAATTTCCTGCGGAACCACAGGGAAACTGTTATGACTGTTCCATCAGGGGGAAAACGCCGGTAGTACAGGGATTGTTACAGGATTACAGCAACAGAGGCCTAAACATTGTTGGATGGCTTTCTCACCCGGAGGCGGCAGCAAGAGTATGGATTATTCTTTTGGGGACCCGAGCTGGGGAAGTTACTTACCAGGTGAATAGGTTAACTTGTAAGCATGGACAAATCTGCTTGAACCTGTTTTATCCCTCCAGCCACCAGGTGTTTAAGGAAGAAGAATATATCGACGAGAAATATCATTGGATAGGTATTTGGCCCCGGCATAGAGAAGCTACTCCCAGCTTTTACTTGTTGCCGGGGGCTGCTCCCATAGAGTATACATATACCCCGGCCGCTTTTCCTAATGATTTGCCCGCGGAGTTATTATGTTTTTCCGTTGCCGGGCTGATTGAAAAGAGATACCCCATAGTGTTGCCATTGCCTGAGCAATACAGTGCTACGATTTTGAAGGCACTGAAAAATGGCCAGGAATGTCGATTTACCCTGCCTAAAGGTCACCAGTTAACTATTAAAAGGCGAGAAGGGTTGGTAGATTTAAGAGTCGCTCATGCGGTTGTTTGCAGTCAACCTGGCTGCCCGCGCCAGGGAGAGTTTTGTCTTGATATAGATCATTGGTTAAGTAATCACCGTAGCTGCAAATGCTTGAGGGTAGTTCGGGATGTGGACGCCCGTTTGGTTTGGAGTCTAAAATCCTACGCTTTAGCTAGGATGTATCCTCAGAGATTTCAGCTGGATCGCCCATTTCTGCCCCTGATCCGTCAATTCACTGCTGGGGAATGGAGCAGGTTGCAAATAAACGGATCGCCAGCCTGGGAAAAAGTTGCTGAGCTATTATGGGAATGTGAAAAAAACATGGTTGCAACTGTGTGGGGAGGTAAATAAGGAATGAGTATAAATCCTTTTCATGCTGCCAAGGCCATCCAGGATAGTTATATCAGCTATCTCTCTTCTGCTTTCAGCTTCCAAAACCCTGCTCTGCAAGAGGAGTTTACCAGCCTGCTCAATCAGCCGGGCCGGTTGATAAAAGGACCTATTTTGGAGGCCACTCCGGAGTTTGCCCGGGGCAAAACCATCCAGGAGATGGTGGATTCTGGAGTGTTAAGCAAATCACTGCTCAAACTGTCGGCCATATCGCCGGAAATGGCCTTATATAAGCATCAGGAAGAGGCTATAACCAAACTGCTGGTTAACCGCCGCAACCTGGTGGTGGCTACAGGAACCGGCAGTGGTAAAACGGAATCCTTTTTATTGCCGATTTTAAGTGACTTGTTGCAGGAGCATGAACAGGGTTCCTTGGGTCCAGGGGTACGGGCTTTGCTGCTGTACCCCATGAATGCTCTGGCCAATGACCAGGTCAAGCGTTTGCGCAATTTATTAAAGGATTTTCCGCAGATAACCTTTGGACGTTATATTGGTGAAACTATTGAAGGGAAAAAGGATGCCCTGGAGCATTATCGTAAAGTATTTGGTTGTGATCCCCTGGAAAATGAATTGATATCCCGGGAAGAAATGCGCAGCAGTCCTCCCCATATCCTGCTCACCAACTATGCGATGCTGGAATACCTTCTGCTAAGGCCAAAAGATACGGTTTTCTTTGATGGTCCCTTGGCCCGTCACTGGCGATACCTGGTAGTGGATGAAGCCCATACGTTCTCGGGTGCCAGGGGAATTGAAATGGCCATGCTAATCAGGCGCTTGAAGGAGCGCATTTTCTCATCCGATGAAGGACACTTGCAATGTGTGGCTACCAGCGCCACCCTGGGAAATGGGCGCCAGGACGCCCCGGCAGTAGCAGCTTTTGCCAGCAGGTTGTTCGGCGAGCCTTTTGAGTGGGATGAGGGTAACCCGGATCGACAGGATGTGGTTTATGCCACCAGGTTGCCGATGGTTAGCATTGAGGGTGACTGCCTAAGCCTGGAGTACAATTCGGAATTGTATTTACACTGGTACCAAACCATATTGTCTGGAGAAGCTACGGATGTTCTTGAAGATTTAGCCAGGATTGGCAGGCAAGCTGGTTTGCCGGAATCATTGATTCAGCAAGCTGTGACTGCTGCTCAAGAAAGCGGCTGGCCGGCTTTTTTGTATCACCTGTTAAAACATGATCAAAGGGTCATTAATCTGCAAAGGAAACTGCAGGAAAGCCCGTGCCTGCTGGAGGAGGCCGCCCAAGAGCTCTTTGGTAATGATCATGATCGGATGGACAAAGTAGTTGCCCTGGTTGATTTGGCCAAAATGGCCCGTCCCAGCCCCGGCTGGCAATCCTTAATTCCGGCTCGCTATCATTTATTTGTGCGGGCGGTGGAAGGGGTTTATCAGCAGCTGGAGCCCATCCCCCGGCTATTTTTGGAAAGGCGCAATTATGTTGAGGAAGCAGGACATCGCTACCCGGTTTTCGAATTGGCTTCCTGCCGGAACTGCGGGGCCACCTACCTGGCCGGGACAGTTACTGATAAGTTTCCGGCCAAGCTTGAGCCTCCCCGCATAGATGACGAACACAAAGTCAGTTATTTTTATCTGCTGGGCAAAGCAGTATCCGCAGAGGAGTTGGACGAAGATGATGAAACGGAAGTAAGCGGCGGAGCCAATCTGGATTATAAACAAATAAGACTGGTTATTTGCGGCAAATGCGGAACCATGGATCTGGCTAATTCGGTTTTGCCTCCCTGTGATTGCGGACCTGAGCACTACCAGTATTTGCTGCAAGCGCCGGTCAGCGAAGAGGGCAAGGTAACCACTTGCCTGGCCTGCGGCAAAAGAAGCATGACTGGTATGGTGTGGCGTTTCTTAACCGGTACGGATGCCACCGCCAGTGTTTTGGCCACTGCCCTCTACCAGCAGTTGGACCAGGATAAATCTGTAAATACCAGCTTGAGCAGACAAATCTCAATACCTGCCTCCACTGACGACGGCTGGGAGAGCGCTCCAGAGGAAGTCATGAATTTAAGCGCAAACAGAGAACCGCCGCGTCTGCTGATTTTTTCCGACAGCCGACAGGACGCGGCTTTCTTTGCTCCTTACCTGGATCGTACATACAGCCAGATACTCCGCCGGGTACTTATCTTGAAAGCCCTGGAAACACACCGTTCCGATATTCTCACCTACGGATGGCGCCTGTCTGATTTGGCCCGGGCATTGGTGGAGCAGGCTCGCCGCTCCGGATTTTTCATCGAGAGGGAAACTCCCCAGGAGCAATTTAACGAAGTGTGGCGCTGGGTTATGTTCGAATTCCTGGGTCTGGACATTCATATCAACCTGGAAGGGCTGGGGCTGCTGGGCTTTACCTTGATCAAGCCTGAAGACTGGAGTCCTTTTCCCGCCTTAACTCGGCCTCCCTGGAACCTGAGCAGCGATGAAGTTTGGATGCTGTTTCAGGTGCTTATAAACAGTCTGCGACGCCAGGGAGCGGTACTATTTCCCGAGAATGTTTCCCCGAGGGATGAGCTTTTTCAGCCGCGCAACCGGGAAATAGCAGTTCGCTCTCACTCAAATACACAGGTTACCAAGTGGGGCATTATTGGCTGGAATCCGCGCCACCTCAACAGCCGCCTGGATTATCTGCACCGCTTGGCAGCACGGCTGGAAGGGCGTCCCACTCCTGAGGATTGCCGTTTTGCCCTGGAGAAAATATGGGAAAAAGACTTTCGCCTGGGGAGGCAGGTACATGACTATTTTGCGGAAGTGACAATAAACCGGGATATAAATGCCCGGCAGCTGCGCTATGAGATGTGGGAGCTTCAGCCCACCCAGGTTAAACCGGACCTGCAGTGGTACAGATGCGATCGCTGCCGCAGTCTCACTCTGTATAACTTGCGGGGCGTGTGTCCCAATTACCGTTGTTCCGGGACTCTGGTGCCTTGTGATCCCCGGGAAATGCTGCGGGATAATCATTACTATCGCTTGTATACCGGACTCACACCCCGGAGAATGATCGTGCGGGAACATACAGCGCAGCTGACCAGTGAAGCCGCCGCTGATTTGCAGGTTAAATTTAACCAAGGGCAGGTTAATGTATTAAGCTGTTCGACCACCTTTGAACTGGGGGTTGACGTGGGGGAACTGGAAGCGGTTTTACTGCGCAATGTGCCGCCTTCAGCCGCCAATTATGTGCAAAGGGCTGGCCGCGCCGGGCGGCGGGTGGAATCTACCGCTTTTGTGCTTACCTATGCCCAGCGGCGTTCCCATGATTTGGACCATTTTCGCAATCCTCTGCACATGGTGGCAGGCAAGATAGGAGTTCCTCATTTTCAGCTGCAAAACCCCAAAATTATCCAAAGACATGTTAATGCCGTGGCTCTGGCCTCTTTTTGGAGACAATACCCCGATTATTTTGAACAGGTGCAGGATTTCTTTTTTGCTCCGGACATTTGCGGCCATGATCTTTTCCTGGATTACCTGCAAGGCCGCCCGGCTGAATTGGTGGATTCCCTGCGGCGGATTGTACCGCGGGATATGCAGCCTATATTGGGAATCGAGGATTGGTCCTGGATAAATCACCTTTTTGAAGACCCTGGTGTACTAAAACGGGCGGAAGATGAGGTAGTCAATGATGTAACTGAGCTGGAAAACCTGCGCCGCCGGCGTTTTGAAAATAATCAGGGGGGCATTGATCACCTGTCCCGCCTGATCAGAACCATAAAAGAAAGGAACCTGATCAGTTTTCTTTCTTCCCGCAATGTGCTGCCTAAGTATGGGTTCCCGGTGGATGTGGTTGAATTGAGTATAATTCACCATTCCGAGGAGGCGCGCATGGTGGAGTTGGACAGAGATTTGCGCATTGCCCTGTCCGAGTATGCTCCGGGAAGTGAAGTAGTGGCGGCAGGAAAGCTGTGGACGTCCAGGTATATTAAACTGCCTCCCGGTAAGCAATGGGATACCTATGATTATGCCATTTGCAAGCATTGCCACAATTTTTATCCGCAGCGAGCCGAGTTTGAAGAAAAACTCCAGAAGTGTCCGGTTTGCGACCGGCCCTTTGGGAATAACCAGGGTACTTTTATCATTCCCGACTTTGGTTTTATTTCTTCTCCCGAACCTCCCCAGCGTCCCCGGGAGCAAAAACCGGAGCGTACTTACTCGACCCGGGTATTTTTCTCCCCGGGAAATACGAGTACTGAACCCAAAAGCGTTATCCTTGACTATCCCCGGGTGAGGATTGAGGCCATTGCCGAGTCCCAGGGAAAACTGGTGGTAATAAATAAAGGCAGCCATGGATTCCGGGTTTGTCCTCTCTGCGGTTTTGCCTGTATGGGCACGGATAAAGTTCCTGCTTCTCATCAAACACCCTGGGGGCAGAGGTGCAGCGGTACCCTAATAAAGCGCTATTCTTTAGGTCATCAGTTTTATAGCGATATCCTTCGGATAAACTTTCAAGGCTACCAGAATACCGATAGTGGTTTTTGGTTATCCCTTTTATATGGCCTGTTGGAAGGTGCCAGTAGCGTGCTGGACATAGAACGGCAGGATTTGGACGGTTGTATCTATCATCCCAACGGAGGTCTTTACTCACCGGAGCTGGTTCTTTTCGATGATGTACCGGGTGGGGCCGGTCATGTTTATCGCATGGCTGAACCGGATGTATTAAAGACAATACTTGAGCGCACTCGGGAAAAGCTAGAAGCGTGTGAATGTGGCGGGGAAGAAGGAGATGCCAGCTGTCAAGGGTGCCTGCGCAACTACCACAACCAATTCTGCCACGAAGACCTAAAACGGGGACCAGTCATACATTTTTTACGCCAATTAAAAGACTGACAGAAAGTCATCAGGGGAAGGTTTGCCCCCTGAAGCAACCCTTCCCCTAAGAAATTTCGCGGGTTTAATTAGCCGTTGGCAGCCTGGCGCAGAGTATGGAGATCAGGCAGTTTTTGGATCTTGGACGGTCCTGGACCGTATTTTATCAATGCTCCCACTGCTATCATGGCATAAAGAGCGTACATTATCTCGCTGCTGTTGGGTATGGACATAATGGTAGGATATACATTGCTGGGCTTGCCCTGCAGGTTCTCGGACAAGATCCGGCGCAGTCCCCTGGGCTCGGATTTTATCCATTCACCGTGCCTGGTCAGTTCCCATCTTAATTCACCGGTAGTACTTTTGGTGTAATCAAGGCGGGCGCGGTCCTCGAGACTTAGACGCAGCCAGTATACTGGCAATTCAGAAGCTGGCAGGGAGTGGCTCCTGCCCGCTGCTCGGAACTCCTGCAATCCCCAGGTATTCTCGCCATTGCCCTGGTAATCTTCCTCCAGGCAGATGATTCCCCGGAGAGAGGGCATCTGCTTCCACAAGGATTCCGTTCTCTGCAGCATGACCCTGTTCTCCACAAATATGTACTTTACATCCGTCCGGTTGACAATAAAGGTGAGCTCTTCATCATCCACCATAGGAGTAATGGCGTTGACTACGGCTCCGGACAACAGTATGGCCATATCTGCCCATCCCACCTGAGGACATGGTCTGGAGAGGATGGCAATATCGTCACCTTTCCTGACGCCATACTTGATCAAGGCCAGGGCTATTTCTTCAGATATCTGAGCCCATTCCTGGTAACTTATGGTGCGCCATTCCTTGCCGGATTTGAACGTATTGGCCGGCTGACTGCCCGCATTCCGCACCGTACTGTAAAACATTTGGGGAATGGTTGGCACATTTTCTCGGTAATAGTCTAAAACGCCGATCCCCGTCTTCACAATTGCACTCATCCCATCACATTCTCCTTTCCTTTAAATTCCCTTCCCCCTGGGACTGTTCTGCAGCCCCGTATTGAGCCGATATGTCGATTTATAATAATTATATAACTTCGTGATAGTAATATCAAAGATTTTAATATTATTTGTTGGTTTAGTTCAGCCGCCGAAAATCTCGTTGTGAAGGACTAGATTACCTATGCGGGGGCTTTACCGGAATACAAGGAAGAGACCTCAGGAAGATGTAGGTGTTTTCCTGAGGTCCCGGAGTCATTAGCAACAATCAATTGTTACACTGATGCTGTAGGTTGTGGCTTTTCCTGTTTCCCGGTCTATAATTCCACCCGCCGGTTATATACCCAAGTGGACAAGGCGAAGATAACTGCTGCTACCAGAGTAATTACCCCCAGCAGTAGCCAGAAAATCTGAGCAGTAACATCTGGAGCTTCGATGGTTCTTTGTCCCAACATTAAGCCCATCATCTTAACTGACAGCCAGAGGGTGGCAAAAAACGTAACTATGGTGACCAGCCCTGAGAAGCGGCTGACCAGCTTGCCGATAATCTGACTGAAGAAGCTGACGGAGATCAGGTATCCTATCCAGGCTACGGTGCACAGGTAAAACAGCACAACTATGTCCAGGTAAGGCAGAATCAGGTCCAGGTTATCATAGAGTTCCGGAGCCAATTCTCCAGCCAGCAGCAGTCCACAGATTCCCACTATCAAGGTACCGAACACATACTGGGTTAAAAGGGCTGCCAGGCGACTGCCCAGGATCATGCCGCCTCCTACCGGCAGGGACATCATCAGGTAAATGGTATGGTTATTCCATTCCTGCCCCAGCCGGAAAGAGGATACAATGGGCAGAAAACAGGCCAGGCCCATTACCATCATCATAGCCATTAAAACAGCAATGCGTACGGAGCCGAGTTTCAGGTAGAGTACCAGGCTTACTAGTACTGCTGCTCCGCCTATAATTATCATTTCGGGGGCCATTTCCCGCATTTGTTTTTTGTAAAGGGCTCCAAACTTGGAAAAGGATTTAGCGAGCACTGCGCATTACCTCCTTCATTATTTCCACCAGGGACATGTTTTTCTCTTCCCTTAAATCTTCGGCATTGCCGGATAATACTGTTTTCCCATTGCGGATGAATATTACTTCATCTACCAATCCTTCCACCTCGTCAATTTCATGAGTGGAAATAATGACGGTTTGTTCTCCCTCCCGGTAATCCCTGATAACCGAGCTGATAATTTCTTCCCGGGTGAGCAGATCTATGCCGGACAAGGGTTCATCCAGCAGCAGGTAAGGAGAACGCCTGGACAGGGTTAACAGCAATTTGACTTTGGCCCGCTGCCCTTTGGAAATTTTACCGATTTTCATAGCTTCATTTAAATTTAAGTAATTCAACAGGTCCTGGTACTTGGTGTGATCCCAGTCTGAGTAGAAAGTGCTTATAAATTCAGCGGCTTTTCCTACTGTCATCCAAGGGTACAAATGATCTACTTCCGGCAGATAGGCTACCCGGTCCCGGGTCATCCAGGGATTCAACCCATCTACCAGCACCTCTCCCCGGGTAGGACGATTCAATCCGGCAATCATTTTCAGAGTGGTTGATTTCCCGGCTCCGTTGGGACCAAACAAGCCAATTACCCGTCCTGAAGCCAGCTGCGCCTGAAAATTGTCTAAGGCGCGTACGGTACCAAAATATTTGCTTACCTGTCTAAACTCAATCACTGGTCTTCCGCCTCCTTAGCCTGCATGTACTCCTCCAGCATCCTGATCAAATCACTGGGCTGGTAACCTAGAGCATTCATTTCGCTGATAAAGTAATTTAAAATTGATTGGGCCATTTCTTCTTTCATTCTGGCCAGCATCTCCTGATCAGCGCTGACAAAGGTCCCCTGGCCCCTTAGGGTTTCTACCATATGCATAGCTTCCATCTCCCGGTATGCTCTCTGAACAGTATTAGGGTTAACCCTGGCCATCTCTGCGTACTCCCGCTGTGAAGGAATACGATCCCCATTTTTCAACTCACCGCGAATCATCTTTTTCTTAAAATCATCAATAATTTGGCGGTAAATCGGTTGAGCAGCATCAAAGTTCACGATTACATCACCTGCCTAGTGCATTAATTACCTAGTGCACTATCATACTATTATATTATATATAAACTGTCAACTAAAATTTTGATTTTTTTTGGAGAGTTGTTGGGGGAAAGTTTATGGTCAATCATGTCAGCGGAGATCCAGGTACGCTGATTGGGCCTTTCAGCCTTTGGATACCGTGGGATATTGATTCGCTGCAACTGTCACGGGTGGAAACGGTAACGCCTCTTTCGTCACCAGGATTCACCACTTTATATTGACGCATTTTTCCTGGCCAATTATAATATGTTTAAAGAATAATAAGTATAACAAAAAATTATATTACATTAGCCGCTTATGCCGGAGGAGAGCGATCGGGAGGGAACTGAGCATGGAGAAGGTGAAGGTGGAATTTATCAATACTTGTTCCTGTTGTGATGGTTATGGGGATGTATTAAGAGAACTAGCTGCCAGACATCCCCAGCAGATAGATCTGAAAATATACTATATGGGCAAGGATTTTGATTATCTTCCTAAATATGGGGTAATCAACCGCGGTACTTTGATCATCAATGAAAAAGACCGGTATGATGATTTAAGCAGAAGGACAATCGAAAGAGCCGTTAAGGCAGCACTGGATGAAGTAAATGGCTAATGACTTTTGGGCTTCCTTTTGGCAATTATTAAATATTAGTTCTTTCTGGCTGGTAGTAAGTTATTTGCTTTGCAGTTTTTTACACGTTATATTGCGGCCGGAATTCCTGCAAAGGAATTTGGGCAACAGCAAGATGTCTTCCCTGGTGAAGGCTACTATTTCCGGGATGCTCTTGCCCATTTGCAGCTGCGGAGTGGTACCTTTAGCCTTAAGTCTTTATCATTCAGGTGCTTATTTAGGGCCAACTCTGGCTTTTCTGGTAGCCACACCCATAATAAATCCTGCTGCGGTCATACTGGCCTTTGTTCTTCTGGGCCCCCAGCTAACCGCGATATATATTATCACCGGTTTCATGTTGCCAATGATAATTGGGGTACTGGGGAACAAATTTGGAAAAGACGAACTCATATCCCCAGTGGCGGCAGCTATGGCCAATGCTTCCCGGGGATCCGCACAGATAAACTCTGCCGCCGTTAAAACCCCCTGGAGTAAAAAAATAACCAGCGGTCTGGATTGGGGCGTGCGCAGCCTGGGTTTTCAGGTAAGCCGCTATGTTCTGGTGGGGTTGGTGCTGGCAGCGCTTTTGCTCACCATTATCCCGGTATCTTTTATTCAGGATTATCTTAGCCGGCCTGATATGGTTTCTCTTGTGGGTATTGCTGGGCTAGGAGCCATCATGTATGTGTGCGCAGTGGGGCATATTCCCTTTATTGCTGCCCTCGTTGCTGCGGGTGCCGCTCCGGGTGCAGCCATTGCCTTCCTTTTAACCGGGACTGCCACCAACATACCTGAGTTATTCAGCATTTTTAAGCTGATTGGCAAGAGAACTATAGTAATATACACCGGTACGGTAATATTGTTTAGCTTCGTGATCGGCTATATTACTAATTATTTGCTGATGCCCGGATTTACACCAGTCTTTGATTTAAGCGGTGCTCAGAAAAGCATTGCTTTGGCGAGCAAACTGTCCCTGACTGTGCCAGCAGGGGTGGAGTATATTTGTGCGGTCATTATACTGGCCATGGGCATTATTGCCTGGCGGCCTACGGTTAAGGAATGGTTCATGAAACTGGGGCGGAGAGCTGTAAATGCGTGGGATTAAGAGTACAACCATACTTCTATTTCTCTTTTTTCTTTCCGGCTGCAGCGGAGGTGTGCCGGAGGAAGCTGCTATTCCCGGCCAAGAGAAGCCTGCTGCCATGGAAACAGATCATAGTTTGTATAAGCATTTTATAGCTGTATATGGGGAAAAAAAGCCGCTGCTGACAGGAGTCAATGATATTAATGATGACGGGCGGGAAGATTTGATCGTGATCTACCAGGATACCGCTGAAACTAACAAGATGATCGCCATCTGGGAAGAAAAAGGAGAGGTGATCTTTTCCGAACCTACTCCTGCCCCGGTAGAGAATTACCGTATAGAATGGCGGGATATAGATAATAAGGCACCGGTTGAATTAATAGTGTCAGGTTCTAAGGGGGTGAACATCGGGTACGCCATATATCGCTGGGAGAACGGAGATTTTGTAAATATATTTGGGGAAGGCATGGAAAATTGCTGCTAGTAAGCAATTGACTAACCAAAGGAAAAGCAGCAGAGAGGGGATGAAGAAAATGAAAAAGCGAAAGCCTAATATCCTGCTTGTTGTTTTATTCTTGGGGATATTGGCTTTATCCGGTTGTGGCGGGCAGACGCCCCAGGATTCTGAGCAAACCGGAGACGATTTGGCGGCTCAGTTAGTCGAAGAATATAACCTGGAACCGTTAAGTGCTGAAGATGCTAATTACACTATAAACATGGGTTACTATGATTGCGATCATATGACTGCTGCGTGTATAGCTATGGACACTGGCATTTTTGATGCTTTAGGGCTGAAAGTGAACTTGACCGGTAACGGCAATGTACCTGAAGCTATGGCAGCCGGGAAAATGGATGTGGGCTATGCAGGATGGACCACTACTCTGAGGGCGGTTCAAAAGGGAACGCCATTGTTCATAGCCGGTCAGAATCATACAGGAG
>Ga0134093_1002348_pt1 | contig 15421 bp, 10 predicted proteins | sample 4_1taG_FD_94452 | JGI IMG/M metagenome (GOLD analysis project Ga0134093, IMG submission 94452) | Switchgrass degrading microbial communities from high solid loading bioreactors in New Hampshire, USA - 4_13_20_68_A1 metaG | ecosystem: Engineered > Bioreactor > Semi-continuous > Anaerobic >...
AAGATTCAGTTTTTATTTTTGTGAAATTAATGACAAAGTTTAAAATACAGTGTAAAATAAGACATGGTGATAATATGAAGAACATTAATCATGATAAAGTTGAACGCTTTTTTGATTTCATTGATAGTAGTTTAACTGCGATTTACGAAAAAACTAAACAAAACTACTTTACTTGCTTATTTTACGTGTTTGATTTTTTATTATATGATACTGACAGTTTAAACAGATTAGATGAAGAGTTAATTAATACGTTGGATAACTACTATAAGGACATTAAAGATGAAAGTTTTAATCAAGAAGAGATTCGGAAAGCTGTTCAGTTGAGTTTATTAAAAGGATTAAAACACGAAAATATGCATCTAAGTGAAACTACTCCTGACTCTTTGGGGATTTTATTCGCTTATATTATTGATATTCTTTATGCGAAAGAAAGAGACTTGAGCATCTTTGATCCCAATGTTGGTTTTGGGAATTTATTATTTTCATTATTAAATAGTAGTAATAAAAACTTTAGTAAGATTTATGGTGTGGATCAAAATCAAGTGTACTTAGAGTTCGCAAGACGGGTAGCTGATTTATTAGAATATGAAATTGAATTCTTTAATCAAAACAATTTACGGGATATGTTAATACCACCAGTAGATGTAGTTATTAGTGATTTACCAATGGGAGAAGAAGAACTTACCTTTAATACTGAGTTAATCACGCATGCTCAAGACGTTAAATATAAACCTTATTTAATGATTGAAAACTTCATGAAATATGTCAAAGAAGGTGGTTATTTCTTTTATCTCATTCCTAATGACTTCTTTATCATGCCAAATAACGAATTAATTAAAGGCATCATTTTAAACGAAACGAACATTCAAGGAATTATCGAACTACCCGATGATTTATTTAATGACGAAAAAGCAAAGAAAAGTATACTCATCCTCCAAAAGAAAGGCAAAACCGTTCCTGTCAATAAAGAAATCCTTATGATGCGCTTCCCAAGTTTTAAAGATAAGGAAAAGGTTCAAAACGCCGTAAACCAAATTAAATTATGGTACAAGAATAGATATTAGGAGGTTTTTGTAATGAAAATTCTTTCTGTCAATGCGGGGAGTTCGTCGCTCAAATTTCAGTTATTTGAAATGCCTGAAGAAAAGGTTATCGCTTCAGGTAAAATTGAGCGAATTGGATTACCTGCATCCATCATCACCGTAAAGACAAACGGCGAAAAACGATGCAAGGAAAAAAATGTTCATGACCATGCCGAAGCAGTCCAAGAACTATTAGCACTTCTCCTTGATTTAAAAATCGTCGCAAGTCTTGACGAGATTAAAGGAGTAGGTCATCGCGTCGTTCACGGTGGTGAGAAGTTTAGCGATTCAGTGCTAATTACTGATGAAGTAATCGCTGAAATCGATAAACTTAGTGAACTAGCACCCCTACATAATCCTGCCAATTTAATTGGGATTCAAGCATTTAAACAAGTATTACCAAATGCAAAACAAGTTGCGGTCTTCGATACAGCTTTCCATCAAACGATGCCTATTGAATCTTATCTTTATCCAACACCATATTCATGGTATGAAAAATATGGAATCCGCCGCTATGGTTTTCATGGAACGAGTCATAAGTATGTCTCTGAACGGGCGTATAAACTATTGGGTAAAGGACCAGAAGGGACAAAACTTATTACCATTCACTTAGGCAACGGCGCATCAGTTACAGCGATTAAAGATGGAAAAAGTATTGAAACTTCTATGGGCTTTACACCTTTAGCAGGACTTATGATGGGGACGCGTTCTGGTGATGTGGATCCTTCCATCTTACCATTTGCGATGCAGAAAGAAAATTGTACTTTTGAAGAAGCACTAAATGCCTTAAATTATGAATCGGGTTTAAAGGGAATATCTTTAGTATCAAGCGATATGCGGGATATCCTTAAGGGTGTTAATGAAGGCAATAGACAATGTATTTTAGCCTTTAATCTCTACGTAAAGCGAGTTTGTGATTATATTGGTCAATATTACATTTTACTAGGTGGATGTGACGCTCTAGTCTTTACAGCTGGTATTGGTGAAAATAGTGGGCAAACACGCCAGGCGATTATCGATCGTTTAGGTGTATTAGAAATTAGATTAGATGCCGAAGCCAATCAAGTTATGGGACAAGAATGTGTAGTATCTACCTCAGATTCTAAGATAAAAGTGTTAGTAATACCAACCAATGAAGAATTGGTAATTGCGCGAGATACATTAAGGTTAATTAGTTAAAATAAAGAGAATAAAAAAAGGGTTTTGGTTAGTCCAAAACCCTTTTTTTATTCCCTTATCTTGTTAAACCAAAGGTTTTATTTACATCAAGAACGAATAGTATTCCCCGACCAGGTTCATCAATTTTGTGTTCTCTGCGAATTGCGTCAATGATATTTTCAGCAGTTTCATTTTCCGCGATGATTAAGAGAATTTCCTTTTCTGGTTCAATGGGGAAGGAAAAGAGAACCTTTTGTTCGTGGATACCGCTACCACGGGCATTAATGATGGTGGCTCCTTTCGCACCAGCGGCAATCGCTGAATCTAAGACATATTCGGCCTTTCCGCGATCAACAACAACGAAGATTGCTTTGTGCATCGACTTCCCTCCTTCTTCTTTAACGTCTTCTGTACTACTGTCTTTACGGATGCCATAAACACTATTTACGCTCATCGTAAAGGCTATGCCGTGATGGGGTTTTTCAAATTGAAACTTTTTATCTAACTCTGGTAAAGCTCTATCGACTACGTCTTTGTGGGCAACCATCATGATAACTTCTTTACGCACATCCGTTATATCCAAGAGTTTAAGAAAATAATTATTAATTGTACCTTTTCCTAAAAAGATGGTCGCACCGTTGATTCCTTGTTTCATCGCATAGCGTACAATTTTGCTGGCTTTTCCGAAATCAACAATAATCCAAATTATCTCGTAAGGATTCATATGAACCTCCCTTTAAGCACTTTTACGTAGTTTTAATTTATACAATAAACCTAGGACTTGTAGGACGATAAGCGGTGTTAAAGCGACCATCGCAATCATACCAAATCCTTCCATCGTGTTACCTGCATATGAAGATGCGACACCTTGTGAAAAAGCAAGGATGAAGGTTGCGGTCATTGGCCCACTTGCTACTCCACCCGAATCGAAAGCAATTCCAACGAAAATTCGGGGGACAAAGAATGAAAGAGCAAGGGCGATGATATAGCCAGGTAAGAGGTAATGCCAGAGGTTAATAGAAGGTACGAGGGTTCTAACCATTGATAAAGCAACCGCAAGTCCTACACCAATTGATAAGGTTGGGAGGACAATTCTTCGCTTAATGGAGCCACTCGTAACTTCTTCAATTTGTTTTGTGAGTACATAGACAGCGGGTTCTGCAAGAATCGTAACCATACCTAATATTAAACCAATAACAACAACTAGAACTTTACTCTTATTGGCTATAATTTCACCAACTATTCGACCAACGTCCATAAAACCAGCGTTGACACCAGTCAAAAATAATACTAAACCGATAAATGTATAGATAAGACCTCTTATTATACGTCCAACTTGTTTTTTGCCTATTTTAAAGGAGAGAAATTGAAAAACAAAGAATATTACCACAAGTGGTGCTAAAGCAAAAATAACATCACGGGCAACATGTGGTATTTCTTGAATAAATGGTAGTAAAATATTTTTACTAACCTCATGACTACCATCGGGAGCATGCGTAATATCACCTGGGTTCATAATGATGCCTAAGAGTAATACTGGCATAATAGCTCCAGCACTGGCTACCCCTACTAAACCAAAGCTATCTTCTTCACTTGTACCTTTTTTGTGTTTAAGAATCGCTACACCCATATTAAGAGCTAACAAGAAAGGTACGGTCATTGCGCCTGTGGTTGCTCCAGAAGCATCGAAAGCCATCGCTAGAAATTCTTTAGGCGCAAATATTCCTAGAACCAAAATAATAATGTAAGCAATTAACAAAAAGATGTGAATGGGAAAACTGAAAATTACTCTTAGTAGTCCTAAAGAGACGAGTAATGCAATACCAATCGATACAACCACTACCATTCCCATTTTACTTACAATATTATTTGTTACTTGCTCAACTTGTTCTGCTAAAATATGTAAATCAGGTTCAGCAATGGAAATAAAGAATCCCAATAAAAGACCACCAATGGCTACAATCCACAACTTATTAGATTTAGCGAGGGTGTTTCCCATCAGGTTACCTATCGGTGTAACACCGATATCAACCCCAAAAAGAAAAATCGATAAACCCAGAATAATTAATAACGCACCTAATAAGAAGCGATATAAAACATTTGGCTCAATTGGTGTGAATGTAAAATGGAGGATCAAGACAATTATCGTAATTGGTAGTACAGATAAAATAACTTCCTTTAATTTTTCTAATATTAGGTACAATAGCAAACACACCCTTTCACTAGTAATGATACTTTATTTTAACATATTTTTAATTACTTAGTAAATGAATAAAGGTGTAGTTTTTATAACATAAAAAATTACGTAAAATATGTCGATTTAATAATATTATTTTTCGCATTTTAATATATTTTTAGTAATCGAATAATTAAAGTAGCGTAGGGAGGAAGTATGAATTATTCAACTATGTCCATAAATGATATAGAAAAAGCGTTAGACACTAATTTACAACTGGGACTAGGGGAAAAAGAAGTAATAAGACGACAACGCGAGTTTGGCAAAAATGTGATTACGCAAAGCAAGAAACGCACTATTTTGCAGATGTTTCTTGAACAAATCAGTGATTTCATGGTGCTCACCTTAATAGGTGCAGCAATCATTTCTTTTCTTTTAGGTGAAAAACAAGAGAGCATTCTCATTATCGTAATTGTTATCGTGAATGCAATTTTAGGTATTATCCAAGAATATAAAGCGGAAAAGAGTTTAGAAGCCATTAAGAAACTTGCAAGTGTACATGCTCGAGTAGTTCGTAATGGTCGATTAGAAATAATCGATGCCAGTGACTTAGTGGTGGGGGATATCGTTATCATCGAAGCAGGGGATTATGTACCTGCGGATTTACGTTTAATTGAAACAAATAACCTTAAAATCGACGAATCACCTTTAACAGGTGAAAGTGTGGCTGTTGATAAAGATGAGGATAGTTTATGTGATGAAAACACTCCTATCTCGGAACGTAAAAATACCGCATTTAAAGGTACTTATGTGACTTATGGTAGTGGTAAAGGTGTTGTTTATGCAATCGGAATGCAAGCAGAAATTGGTAAGATTGCAGAAATGATTCAGAATGCGGAAGAACTACAGACACCATTACAGAAAAACTTAGAACATCTTGGAAAAATCCTTTTAATCACCATTTTAGGTATATGTGCCATTATCTTTTTTATTGGTATCAGTAAAAACATTGGCATTTTTGAAATGTTTATTACTGTGGTAAGTCTTGCCGTTGCCGCCATACCGGAAGGATTACCTGCCATCGTTACAATTGTCCTTGCCTTAGGGATGCAACGCATGGCTAAGTATCATGCGATCATTAGGAAACTACCAGCAGTAGAAACATTAGGGATTACTGATGTTATCTGTTCGGACAAGACAGGGACGCTTACGCAGAATAAAATGACTATTACCAAAGTCTATCTCAACAATAAAATTTACGACCTTAATGATAGCCTAAATGAAACGCTCGAGCGAATGATCATTTTTAGTGTCCTTTGTAACAATGCTAAAGTCACCCTTGAGCGTGAGTTTATCGGGGATCCAACCGATGTGGCTTTTATGAATTGGGCTAACCATTATAATCTTAAACCCAGTAACATTATCGAGACCTTTCAAAAAATCCACGAAATACCTTTTAGTTCCGAACGTAAACTAATGACAACTGTTAATTATATAAATGGAAAAAAGATAGTAATTACTAAAGGTGCGTTCGAAAAAGTTTTAGAAATTTCCAAAAACATCTATTTAAATGATTCGATTCATCCGCTTTTAAATAGTCATAAAAACCAACTTAATGAAATAAATGAAATGTTTACTAATCAAGCATTAAGAGTTATCGCCATTGGATATAAAGTATTAAATGATGATGACGAGTTAATAGATGAAAAATTGGAAAAAGGGTTAACTTTTGTAGGATTTGTTGGGATGATTGACCCACCAAGGGTAGAGGTCTACGATGCGGTTCAAAAATGCAAGCAGGCTGGCATTGAGACCGTCATGATTACGGGTGATCATAAAAATACAGCCCTTTCGATAGCCAAGCAATTAGGGATGTTAAATGACGATGATGAAGCTATCACTGGAAGTGAACTAGATAATTTAACTGATCGTGAACTAGAGAAACGCATTAAAAATATTAGAGTCTATGCCCGCGTTAGTCCTGAGCATAAGGTTCGGATTGTCAAAACTTGGAAAAAGCAAAATAAGATTGTTGCCATGACTGGTGATGGGATTAATGATGCTCCAGCCTTAAAACAAGCAGATATTGGGATAGCGATGGGCTTAAGCGGAACAGAAGTAGCTAAAGAGGCAAGCGATATGATTTTGACTGATGATAACTTTGCGACGATTGTAAAGGCAGTTGAAGAAGGACGAATTATTTTTGTTAATATCCGCAAAGCGATTAAATTTTTATTAAGTTGCAATGTCGGAGAAATTCTAACAGTTCTATTAGGGGCATTATTAGGCAGTTATCTATATGGGAAATCGATTAACCCCTTAACTCCTGTTCAATTATTGTGGGGAAATCTTGTCACCGACTCCCTCATCGCGGTTGCGATAGGTTTAGAAAAAGCTGAACCAGATTTAATGAAGAAGAAAATTGTCAATCGTGGTCTACTTGATTTTGAAAGTACCATAATGATTATCTTTCAAGGTATTTTAATTGGCTTTATATCATTTACGGCCTATCATATTGGCTATCGTCAAAATGGTGAATTACTAGGTAGTACTATGGCATTTATGACATTAACAATTTCACAACTCTTCCATGCCTTTAATATAAGGAGTGAACATTACTCGATTTTAAAAATTGGTATTTTCTCCAATAAATATGTCATCTTCGCATTTGTGTTAAACTTCATTCTCCAGTTAGGTACTATCATTCATCCTTTCACAAGACAATTATTTAATACTGTAATGCTTACTCCTAAGCAATTCCTTGTGGTCTTATTACTAACAATTTTACCCGTGTTAGTTGTTGAGTTTGGTAAAGCATTCTATAAAGAATAAAAAAGCCGATTTTTTCTCGGCTTTTTTATTCTTTAGCGAACTTATTTAAATAATAAGATACCAAACTTGCGACTAATAAGAGAATAATGCTTAATACTAGTGTACGATCAAAGTTAATTGCTTGATTAAAGATAGGGATTAGTTCAAGTATAGAACCAATTACGAAACCTATGATGGCATAATAGGTAATACTATAATGATGATTAATTAAATATTCCATTAAGCGGGAAAATAATAATGTACCAACCACTAATCCTAAGCCAAGGGGGATTAAGATATATACTTTATCGAGAAACTCAAGGAACATTTCTTTAGATCCGAAAGGTAGTAAGAAGATGTTCTTGATGTCCGCTATCGCATTCATTACCAACCCATAGACACCAATGAGGAATAGTAGTACAGTTCCACTTATTCCAGGAATAACAAGGGACCCAGACAAAATGATGCCAATGAGGAATAAATAGAGGATATTTTTGAGATTAAGAATGATATCTTGGTCTTGAATATTATCGGTTATACTTGTTTTATTCACCCACGAAAAGAAGATACCAATTCCTAAAGAGATAAACAAAGGAATCAGTAAGTAGTAATTAAAGCCTTTCTTATTCGCAGTTTTCACTAACCGTGGAATAGTACCTATTACCAACCCAGCGAAGGTAAACATTGTCGGTAAGGGATAATGTTTTAATAGTGTTAATTGAATTGAACTAAATAAGACGATGCCAATGGCAACCCCTATTCCAATATTTATGAGGAATAACGCATTTTTCTTTATATCCTTGAAAAAGTTATTTATTGCATTAATAAGTTTTTCATATAAGCCAAAGATAATCGCGATCGCCCCACCACTTACGCCAGGGGCAATTGAACCTGCACCTATCAAGATACCTTGACCGAGTAATTTCAGAAACTTCATCGTTGTTACCTCATTTCGTTTTTTATTTATTATACTATCATAACATTCATAAAATGCAAGAATTAGTCGAAAAAACAGGTATTCTACTATAAATCAATGATTTTATCTAGTATAATATAATGGGATTTTATTTCGAGGTGAACGTTATGTACGCACAATTATATACTATGACAGTATTTTCTCTCTTAAATAGTGCCTTAAGAATTGAAGAGTATGTTGAACAAGCAAAACGGTTTAATATGCAAGCTTTAGCGATAACTGATGAAAATAATGTACATGGTCTAATTAAATTCTATCGCGCTTGCGTTAATGCGAATATTAAACCGATTCTAGGTATGACTGTGTTGATTGAACATGATGTTCCGTTAATATTATTGGCTAAGACTAATAAAGGATATGAAAATCTCTTAAGACTTTGTACAGAAGTTAAATTGAATCAAGATCTTTTTGATTTTAAGTTTCTTACTGAGTTTAAAGAAGATTTATTGGGAATCTTGCCAACGAATAATGGGAAATATCATTTATATATAAATCAACTTAAGGACATCTTAAGAGGGGACTTTTACTTGTCTTATTTTCCTGAGTTCACCGCGAGTATAAAAGTAAATAACCAAAAGGTGCAAGAACTTTGTCAAAGTAATCATCTACCCGCTGTATGTTTACAAGAAGTACGATATTTAACCAAAGCAGATGCATCGGTGTTAAGATATCTCCAAGCAATTAATAAAGGTGAAGTACTCGGCACTACAGGGTTTGATTTATTTGCGACGAATCAATACTTTCTCACAACGGAAGAGTTTCAAAGCCTATTTAATGGATATGAAGAAGCTATAGAAAACACATTGAAGATTGCCGATATGTGCAGTGTTACTATTGATTTTAGTCGCTTTCATTTGCCAAAATATCCTGTGCCTGAGAATGTCACTAGTAGCGATTACTTGAAAGCGATCTGTCGAGTAGGATTGGAGAAACGCTTAAACACTAAGAACATACCTTCTGTTTACCTCGAACGTTTAAAATATGAACTTAGCGTTATTGACAAAATGAATTTTAGTGATTATTTCTTAATCGTCTATGATTTTGTCAAATTTGCGAAACAGAATAAAATCTATGTTGGACCTGGTCGTGGGTCTAGTGCAGGTAGTTTAGTTTCTTATTGTTTAGGAATTACGAATATTGACCCAATTGAATATGATTTACTATTTGAAAGATTCCTAAACCCTGAACGTATTAGCATGCCCGATATCGATTTAGATTTTCAAGATGACAGGCGTGATGAAGTAATTAAGTATGTCCAAAGTAAATATGGTAAATATCATGTTGCCCATATTATTGCCTTTGGAACATTTCAAAGTCGTAGCGCCCTTCGTGAATTAGGCAAAGTTATGGATATTCAGGAGTTTCGCATTGAACAAATCATCTCGTTAATTGATCCATTACAATCGATTAAAGAAAATATTGAGAATAGTCCTGAACTCCAACAAATAATCAACGACTACAAAGATATCAAACATCTCTTCTTAATGGCAGAAAAAATTGAAGATATTCCACGTAACATCACTACCCATGCTGCTGGAATTATTATATGTAACGAAGATTTACGCGGATTAGTCGGACTAGGATTAAGCTTAGATGATGTCTATCAAACCCAATTTGAAATGACAGATTTAGAAGCCTTAGGTCTATTAAAAATGGATTTCTTAGGGATTAGAAACCTAACGGCGATAAGTGAAATTGTCAAACTTATCCAAGAAATCTATGGTGTTACGATAGATATCAACAATATTCCCTTAGATGATAAAAAGACCTATCGATTAATAGCGCGGGGCGATACCACGGGTATCTTCCAATTAGAATCACAAGGTATGCGGCAAGTCTTACAAGAGATTAATGTTGAACAGTTCGAAGACATCGTGGCTGTAAATGCCTTATATCGTCCTGGGCCTAAAGATAATATCACTTTATTTATTAGGAGAAAAAAAGGATTAGAGAAAATTGAATATCTTCATGAAGATCTAAAACCTATCTTAGAAAGTACCTATGGTATTATTGTCTATCAAGAACAAATCATGAAGATTGTGCAAAAAATCGCAGGATATAGTCTTTCCGAAGCGGATTTACTAAGAAGAGCGATTGGTAAGAAACAAAAGGCGGTCCTAGAAAAAGAAAAGGAAAACTTTGTCAATAGAGCACTTCAAAATGGATATGATAGAGAAACTAGTGAAACATTATATGATTATATCTTAAAGTTTGGAGATTATGGTTTTAACCGGAGCCATTCCGTTGCTTATGCTTTAATTTCCTACCAAATGGCTTATCTAAAAGCCAATTACATCGTGCCATTTATGGTAGTATTATTAAGTCAAGTATTAGGTAGTGAAAGTCAAACAAGTTTATATATTAAAGATTGTAAACGTTACGGTATTGGTATTCTCCCAATATCAATAAATAAGAGTAATGATGTATATACTATCGAAAATGGTAAAGATATCCGCATTTCCCTACTTGCGATTAAAGGAATCGGTAAAAATATCGCTGAAGGTCTATTAAAGGAACGGAAAAAAGGACTCTTTACTTCATTCCCTGATTTTGTTTATCGGACCCAGGGTATCATTAAACAAAATGCTTTTGAAGCTTTAGTTTACGCTGGTGCTTTAGATGAGTTTAATTTACCTAAAAGCGTGATGATAAACAATTATCATAAAATATTAGATTATTATCGCTTTAACCCAAGCGGTTATTTTACTGATAAAATTGAACTATCCTTAGATTATGAAGAATATCCTGCTAGTATTTTAATGAAGAAGGAAAAAGAATTATTGGGTTTCTATTTGAATAGTCATCCTGTTCGTAAATATATTAATCATAAGCAATTTACAGGTATTATTCCTAGTCAAAGCTTTAAGCATATTAATAAGGAAGTAGAATTGCTCGGTTATTTAGAAAAAGTTAAAAAACTTAAAACGAAAACAAATGAAAACATGGTAGTTCTAACGATTTCTGATGATATGACCGATATCGAAGGTGTTATCTTCCCTAATTTATATGATAAGTTAATTAATTATGTAAATGTTGATAACCTTTATTTATTTAAAGGTTATATCAGAGAACGAAATGGTAAAGCACAAATTATCTTAAATAATCTTACAAAAATCGACATTTAAGTAAACGCTTAACTGAAAAAAGATTTTATTGTATATTTAAATAAAATGTGGTAAATTAAGTATTGTATGACCTATAATGGAGAGTGATGTAGAAAATGATAAAACGAATTGGAGTATTAACTTCAGGCGGCGACGCCCCTGGAATGAATGCGTGTATTAGGGCTATTACGAGACAAGCCTTTAAATATGGCGTCGAAGTATTTGGAATTCGCAACGGTTTTAACGGTTTAGTAAAAGGTGATATCTTTCAACTTACTTCTTATGATGTTAGTGAAAAAATCAATCGTGGTGGTACATTTTTAGGGTCAGCGCGCCTACCAGAATTCAAAAATCCCGAAGTTCGTGCCATTGGGATTGAACAGTTAAAAAAACACCAAATTGAAGCTTTAGTAGTTATCGGTGGCGATGGTTCATACATGGGTGCGAAGAAATTGACTGAACAGGGCGTAAATTGTATCGCTGTCCCCGGAACCATCGATAATGATATTGCCTCAACTGATTACACGATTGGTTTTGACACCGCCTTGAATACTATTGTTGAAGTTATTGATAAATTAAGAGATACTACCAGTAGCCACTATCGTTGTAGTGTAATAGAAATCATGGGACGTTATTGCGGTGATTTAACAATCTATGGTGGTTTAGCTGGTGGAGTTGAAGACTTAATCGTTCCTGAAAAGGGCTTTGATATTGAAGAAGTTATCAGCCGAATTGAAGAATCACGTCATCGTGGGAAACGCCACTTTATTATCGCTTTAGCTGAATTAATTACCAACCCCTATGAGTTAGCTCGCACAATTGAAGCACGTACAGGAGTAGAAACAAGAGCTACTGTAATAGGTCACATTCAACGGGGTGGTTCACCAACAGCCTTTGACCGCGTCCTTGCAAGTAGATTAGGTGCTTATGCGGTAGATTTACTCATGCAAGGTTATGGTGGACGTTGCGTTGGTATTAGAGATAATAAATTAGTTAATTATGATATCTATGAAGCTTTAGAAATGCCGAGGAGAAATGCCCTTGATTTATACGAGTTGTGTAAGACGCTATCCTAACAGGAGGGATGTTTATGGCAAGAGATTTTAAACGCACAAAGATCATCTGTACAATCGGGCCTAAATCAGAAAGTAAAGAAATCATGTCGCAATTAGTTGATGCAGGCATGAATTGCATCAGAATGAACTTTTCCCATGGTACTTATAATGAACATTTACAACGGATTAAGACCATTCGGGAGATTAACGCTGAAAAAGGAACATATGTCGCTACCATGCTAGACACTAAAGGACCGGAAATCCGTACGCATACTTTTGCGAATGGTGATGAACCTACAATCATTGAAGCAGGTAGTAAAGTCAAATTATATATGACGGAAGTATTAGGAAATGCGGAACAATTTTCTATTAATTATAGTGGCCTGATTGACGATGTTGATATTGGCAGCATCCTTCTTGTGGACGATGGATATTTAGAATTACGCGTCTTAGACAAGTGCGAAGATCAAATTGGTCGTTATCTATTAACAGAAGCACTTAACACTCACGGCGTAAAAAATCGTCGCGGTATTAATGTGCCAGGTGTTAGATTAAATATGCCTTTTATCTCAGAAAAGGATCGTCAAGATATCATCTTTGCTTGTGAAAATGAAGTTGATTTTATCGCTGCCAGTTTCGTAAGACGAGCAAGCGATGTGTTAGAAATTAGAGAACTGTTAAAAGAACACAATGGTGAACGGATTCAAATCATCGCGAAGATTGAAAACCTTGAAGGGGTTAGAAATGTCGAAGAAATCATCGAAGTAGCCGATGGTATAATGGTTGCTCGGGGTGATTTGGGCGTTGAAATACCACCTGAAGAAGTACCAGTTATTCAAAAACAAATCATTAAACTTTGTAACGAGGCGGGAAAAATCGTTGTCACTGCTACACAAATGTTAGAGTCAATGATAAATAATCCCCGTCCGACTAGAGCTGAAGTAAGCGATGTAGCAAATGCGATTCTTGATGGCACAGATGCGGTGATGTTATCAGGTGAATCCGCAATGGGTAAATACCCTGTCCGCGCTTGTCGTACACAAGCGATGATTGCCAAACGGATGGAATTAGAGATTGATCATGAAATGATGATTAACCGCGCCATTTATTCTAGTCCTCATACTATTGAATCCGCAATCGGTTTATCGGTGGCCGATTCTGCTGCTGATTTAGGAGCAAGTGTAATTGTCGCGGCGACAATGAGCGGTTATACTGCTCGTCTCATCTCGAAATATCGTCCTGCTTGTCCAATCATTGCGGTTACGCCTTCACAACAAACCGCTAGAAGTCTAGCCCTAAACTGGGGTGTCATTCCTGTGGTGATTGAAGAAGCAAATTCGAGCGAAGAGTTAGTATTAATAGCGGAAAAAGTAGCGATTGAATTTGCAGAATTAAAACCAGGAGAAATTGCGATTATCACTGCTGGTGTGGCAAAACAACGGACAACAAATATGATGAAAATCTTCGAAGTACCAAAAAATTTAAAAGAGGTTTAAACCTCTTTTTTCATAGGTGATAATATATGACCATTCAACAACAAAAACCTCTTCTCAAATATATTATGGTGCTTGATTCAATAATCTGCTTTATCCTTATATTAATTAAGCAATATTATATATCTATTATACTTGGTGTTATGCTAGTAGTTCTCATCATTTATTACCTAAGTATTAGAAAAGTAATTGAAACAACACTATGTTTAATTGTTAAAGATGATCAAGTATTGATGATGTTAAGAAACAAAAAGAAAAACGATGTTCATCTTCATAAATATAATGGATTAGGGGGAAAAGTAGAAAAAGGTGAATCGATGCATGATTGTGTAAAAAGGGAAGTATATGAAGAAGCGGGAATCATCTTAACCAATTATAAATATATAGGAAAAGCCATCTTTAAAAACTTTGCGAACTCCATTGGTAAAGAAATCATGTATTGTTTTGTTGGCTACGATTATAAAAACGAGATTGGTGAATGTAACGAAGGTGAACTTCAATGGATACCAAAGAATAAGGTATTAGAGTTACCTTTATGGGAAGGAGATAAATACTTTCTCATGGATATCATTGAAGCAAGACCATTTACAATCTTTTTACACTATGATGGTGATAAGGTAGTTAGTCATAAAATAAAAAGGAGAATCACAAAATAAAAATGATTCTCCTTATTTTATTCTAAGTTAAAGAAAGTTTTTAAGAAGTAAGCAACGCCATCTTCTGTATTTGCTTTGGTGATGAACTTAGCTACTTCTTTGACACTTGGATGGCCATTTTCCATAGCTACACCAAATCCCGCCTGTTTTAACATTTCGACATCATTTTCTCCATCACCAATAGCTATCGTATTTTCCATTGGTATCCCATAATAGTCACAGATAAACTGCATTGCATTACCTTTGTTTGTTTCAGGCGTATAGACTTCTATGATTTGTTTATACTCGCCACCCCAGTTTCTAAACTTAAGGATGCCTGCGAATTTTTCCATAAAATACTTTTCAACATCAGGATAAGTATCTGGATAAGTTAAAAGAATAAAACCATTAGGATTTAAATGGAGAGTGTTCTTAAATTCGCCAAAGATGATTTTACCACCATCAGGATGAACTAAAGGCATGATGTCTTCACTTTCTTTATAAATAAAGATATTCTCATAATATTCACAAAAGGCATTTTCGATTAGATGACCGATTTCATCAAATACTTTTAAAATGTAGTTGACATTGATTTCTCGGGAAATTTCATCAAAATGCTCATCATAAGGATGATGAATTAATGCACCATTATAATTAATGATCGGTGTACGTAATTCTAGTTTGTCATAAAAAACTTTTGATGAACGATAAGGACGACCTGTTGCGATACAAACAATGTGTCCTAAAGAAGTGACTTTCTTAATTGTAGCGACAGTTTCGTCGGTCATTGTTTCCCAATCGTATAAAGCTGTTCCGTCTAAATCGATAAAAATGATATGTTTGTTGCTCATATGTTCACCTCAATTTTTGTCAGGTAATATTAAGAATATAACATTTGTTTTATTTAGTCAACAATAAACTATTATAATAT
>Ga0134093_1002355_pt1 | contig 15394 bp, 17 predicted proteins | sample 4_1taG_FD_94452 | JGI IMG/M metagenome (GOLD analysis project Ga0134093, IMG submission 94452) | Switchgrass degrading microbial communities from high solid loading bioreactors in New Hampshire, USA - 4_13_20_68_A1 metaG | ecosystem: Engineered > Bioreactor > Semi-continuous > Anaerobic >...
CAATGTTCATTCCGTCCTGTGCCGTGCCAGGACTATTTGCGTTGCCCTAATTATTTCGTTAAGGCTTGCACATCACTTTTTTTCATGTTACTTTGTTCTTAGTAGTTTCCATTAGTAGGCTTTTTTCTTTTTAGAGCTCTACCAAAGGTCTTTCAGGTCTCATTTTTTCATACTTAGTTAACAGAGCCCTTTCTTTTCTTGTACTCTTGCTTTTGTAATTTCTTGTGTTTTGGGTTTCGTTTTTACCAAAGCCTAAAACAGATGACATAGATGCATCACCAAGTGATAAATTGGTAATGATAATCCATAAAACGCTGATTGCGGTAAATGTCACAAACCACCAGAAAAGTGGAATGCCAGCAACTTTAACTGATGTTAACATGGTGTAAATTTTTTCCCATGTATCGGCAATGTTTGACCATAAAGCGTTAAAAGCATCAGTATTCATTGCGTCAGATTGAGCGACATTGCTCATAGCTTCATCGTAATTCATAACGCACCTCCGTTAAAAAATACTGAGGATAATGCGTAAAATCAGTAACGCAAAACCGACGATTACAATGGACAACAAGCCAACACCAGCGGGGTCCATAGCAGATGCAAAATTGGACAGCAATAACGGTAGTTCTTTAATGCCGTCAACAAATGAAGCAAGTGCATCACCACATTGTAAAATGACATCAAATAAGCCGTTAAAAAGCGCCGTAATCAAATCCCAGATAGGAAACAGAAAATCCATAATAAAGTCCATAGCACATCACCTCATAAACTTGACTATCAAGCCAAGAGCCAAAGCAGAGAGAGCCAGTGTAAAAAACGGAGCAATCAATGGGGTACGCCAAATTGATGCAACAAAATTCACAACAAAGATATTCTCAGTGACAGTGGTGAATGGATATAAAATGGTATCTATAAACTTGCCAGTACCTTTTAACTGCGCAACAGCTAAGGGGTCTGAAATACGGATGTCTAATAATGCCGTCTTACCATCACCACCAAAATGGGCTTTATAAATTGGGACAGCATAGCAATCTGTATCGGCAGGATAATAAGATGATAAATCAAACGCCATTGTGGGCTTTTTGCCAGTAAAGTAATACAAAGAAGAAGAATCACACTGCGTCCAATTCAAAGTCAAATACTTAGGACGAGTATAAAGCGTAACACCCACTGGTCGTGCTACAGCAACATACATTACCGCGCTTTCCGTCATAGGACGTTCTGTTAACGTGACTTGATATGTAACAATGTAATCACCGGTAGCAGAATCATATTTACCAGATACACCTAAATACTCAATATTTGACGGGTTAACATCACCCAAGATAAGACCACCATATACACCGTAATCTGAACCAGTATGTGTAGGAGTACCAGCACCGGACGGGAAATCGGCCAGTACATACGAAGATTTATAGTTTACTTCATCTGCAAGAGCAGTAGGCAGCAACATCATTGCTACCATCAGTACGGAAAATGCAATAGCAGCGAAACGCTTCATAACATACCTCCTTACTGAGCGAACAGAAAACGCTTAGCCAACACGCAGCCAACACCGATAATGCCGATAATGACAACGATTTGAGCAAGAGGATATGTCATAACAAAATTCACGGCATCCTTAGCAGAACTCCACAGTCCAGAACTAATGGGACTCAGATTATCCAGAATGCCTGGCTGTGGAATCAGTGTCCACGAAATCGTTACATCCTGATTTGCCATGCTATCGCCTTTTTCAGCTTTGTAGTATGTGTAGTCAGGATAATCAGCGCATGTAATCACAACATTTGTTGGGTCAGAAACATTAAGATTAAGCCACTCAGTACCATTCCAGCCGTATACCTTGGAAAAACCAAACAAACCAGTAATGGTGATAGTCTCAACACCATCAGCAGAGATAATGTAGCTATCTAAATCATTGGTATTAACTACCTGACCATTGGTCACCAGCGTGCCTTCAGGCACATTCTCAGCAGCAAATGCAGTCATGCACATGCAAGACACAACAACCATCACTGCCATAACAACAACTAACATTTTCTTCACGGGCCATCTTACCTCCTTTCCCGTAGTATTTATGTTTTCTTTGCATCTTCAATCCATGCCCATATCATAACCAGGGCACAACCAAGGAAGAAACAAAGCAATGCAAACAAAATCAAAATAACATCTTGATATATAGACATAAAAAAATGTGCCACTACTCCCGTCCAGTCACCGGGGAGAGTAGTGACACAAAGTGCAGATTATTTTACTGTTTGTAGTTCCAATACTCACAGGCTTCAGCCAAGAACTTCACAGCATCAACTGTGGGGCTCACAACCGAATAGCTGAGATTGTCGGCACGTGCGGTAATTTCCAGCATAACGAAAGAACCAACTTCTGGAACATAATTGGTAAACGCATACGTTCTGCGGTTACCTGACAATTTTACCGGAACAATGCGATAAGGCTTGCCGTTCTTGCCTTCTCTTGTTTCTGCATCACCCACAACCTGAGCGGGTGTCTGTGCTTTTGCGATATAGGGCATGTTTATTCTTCCTCCTCATTTAATTTGTAAACAGCAGCATAATCACTTAAATCCACATAGCCATCTATCAAAAGACGACGTGTAATATACTCCATGTTTTCAATACTGATTTTCCACACTTCAATTATAGAACCATCAGATAAAGAAAAATGAACAATCTTATTAGCTGCATCATAATACTCAACAACATTAACCGTAAAAACACAAGGTTCATAACCATACAATCTAACTAAAACACGCATAATTCATTTCTCCTTAATAGTTATTTGTGGTATTGGGGCTGGCTTATCTCAGCCCCGTTACCGGTCCCTAATTAGATGAAAGGTAAACAACCATGTTCAATCTGATTATGACAGAGCATTTCAATTTTCGTACACAAGAATGCAAAAAGTGCCCAACGGATTGAAAAAATAAAAATAATATGGTACAATGTTGTATCCGCGAAATTTACATGCACTGTTACGCATACTAAATACAGAGAGAGGTACATAACATGGGCAACTTTGAATTACTGGCAGATGAGGTCGTATTGTATGAGGGTTCTGTGTCCAGCAATCAGCACAAGGGCAGTCTGCTTATCACACTGACATCACAGAAAATCGTATTAGAGCAAGAAAAGGGATTATTCAAAAAGACACGCGAACTGGTGGACATTATTGAATTGGCAACCGTCAAATTCTATAATGACGCAGTACAAATCAAGCAAAAGGGTTCTGATGTAGAAGTGCAGACCACATCTGGTAATGTAACTTTCACATTCTCCGGTATGTTTGAGGCGGGCAAATTCAAAGGCAAAATTGTAGACGCTGCCACCGGAACCACACTTGCAAAGCGCGTATCAGACAAGACCAAGGGCGCATTTGACATGGTAGATGAAACCCTGGGACTGGATACCCGCGGCACAATCAAAGGCGTGCTGGAACAAGGCGTTAAAGGCGTTATCTTCAACGGCATTGGTAAGAAGAAATAAAAAGATGGCAGAGGTTAGCCCCTGCCATTATCTTTTATCAATGCTTTACAGCACCACAACCAGGGCAACATCTATCTTTAATAGAATTTGTACCGTCACAGTATGTACAGTGCCAAGTGGTTTTAGGTTTAACTTTAATCTTACTGTCTGCGATTTCTTTAAAAGGTTTTTCTCCAATCAAACCATATGAACTTTCGTAAGATGAAACGACCTCCACATTTTCCGGAGAAGATGTCTCATAAGGCACATCACTAAACAGGTTACGAATAGTACCAAATATCATAAAAAGAATACAAATGCTAAGAAAAACCATTAGCCATGGATTTGAGGATACATAATTTACTGTATCGCCTGCACAATCAAATAAACCATTCGCAACATCGGATATACCATTAAATAAACCATTAATCAAATGTACCATATAATCAATTACCTCCGTTTAATCTTCTTCTGGAAATGGTAACATAGTACCATCATCTAATTCACCTTCACCATTAGGACCAACATATGTGCCTTCAGGTAATTCAGAGTAAATTTCTTGATATGTAGCATCACGGGTATCATCATACGATGTCAACTGTATATCATAGCCATCATATTTAACCGTAGCGGGTGTGCCGTACAACGCAAAGAAATCATCTAAATCATCTGATACCAAATGTGACATTTCATATGCAGTAGTTTCACGGTATAACGGGTCAAAGCCACGGGCTAAGACTTGTGCTTTCTGTTCCTTTGATAATGAAGAACGCATTACAGCAGGTACAGAACAGATGTATGGTACAGTTTCATAAAATCTCTGTTGGATTGCAACAGGCGCGGGATAATACTCACGATTTTTATACACAATGTAACGTGTAGCATCAATAAATGTGCAGCGCGACCAGAAACGTCCATAAAACTGACTGGCTAAATCTTTTTCTTTTTGTTCACCAGCAGCCTTTGTGTTTGCCAGGTCATCAATAAATGTACGGAATGGGTCAATACCAGAAATCAATACATATTGGGGAATAGGCAGTACAGTATTAAACTTGATGTTAAAACGGATAGGTTTTGGGAACGGGTCCAAAAAATTCTTAATGGCTGCACGACTCTTAAATGCGCTTTTTAGGTCACCAGCGCGAAAGTCATCCAAAATAACAATGGGTTGTCCGGTGTATCCTTCAAACAATGTCTGCACCGATGCAGTGAATACATACGGATTAGTTTGCATAACAGCGTCAATATGATTAAAGACATCAGCGGGTGCACCAAATTTATCAATAGCCAATCTACGGGCTTTTTCATAACATCCAGTAGTCTTACCAACACGGGCACGCTCTTCCATAGTACTGTCAAAGTAGTCAACACAGCGGAATGGGGGCACTACACTATGATGTGTAATGCGTTCTTTTTCGGCAGCATCAATATTCTTTTGATTGCGTACATAGATTGCATATGTGTATTGGTCAATAAAATCACGCGCAGTACGTTTACCTGCAGCAATCAAGTTAATAAAGTCATTCACTTCATCCGGGGTAACTTGATATTGTGCATGCAGTGCAGCCAATTCCAGCAGTTTATTCAGTTCTGTGCAATAATCAAATGATGCCGTAACTTCATCAGCGCGGTACTGTGCTTTTTCAGGAGCGTTTTTATGCACCAGATATAACAATGCGTTTTTCTTACGGTCACCGGATTTCTTGATGTTGTCTTTATAGACCTTTATCAATTCCGGGACGGGTTGTGCACAATCTTCAAACCAACCGGCCACAGCTTCAGTAGTGCGGTTCTGATTTAGAATTACCACAACATGTAAATGGGCGGGTTTGACTGTGCCTTTTTCAAAGCGTGGCAATTTAGCATCAACAGCAGTTTGAGCCTGACGTAATGCATCTGCATGTAATGATTCAGATACAGTAAAATTCTGCACATCTTGTTTACTCATATCAGAGCCTAACGCTTGATAATACATACGCGCCATATAATCCAAACGTTGTTTATCACGGGATTCAATGTCAGCATCTGTAACAGTATCACGGTTATGTACAATCAGTGCATAATCTAAAATGGTTTTACCTAAACGTGCGTCCAACATTTTAATTACAGCGGGCATATCTACCCACTGTTCACCAGTAGCAGGATTATTCAGTTGGCAAACGTACATCATCACATCTGCCTTTGGAAAATAAGTTTTTCGTTTACTCATAATGTGCCTCCGTTGCCTGGGGTAGATTTGAGAGAGCCAGGCGATTCATCTAAACAATGACAGACGGCATTACAATTCACAGACACGCGCATTGGATTTATTGCCAAAAATCCAATTAATCCAAATAAATCCAAGCGACCCCCGCAAGTATTGGGGCCGCGCACGTGTATGAAAAACAGCGTTTTTAGGGGTATTTTTAACCACAATGCTGATGTACGAAAATCCAAGAATCCAAATAATCCAAATATTATCTATTGTTTTTTGGATAAAGAAAAATCCCACCAGCAACGGAGGCTACTGGCGGGACTGATTCACTGAATCCGCGATGATGCAGATTCTGCACCTGTTCTCTCCCAACAGGTACATATCAATTATGACAGAAAGGGTTGCTAAAGCTAACTAAATGTGCTATACTTTTGACACGTTCCAAGATACGCCCGTGATACGCTCAAGTTCTGGACCATATGGACGAGATGGACGAAATGGCTGCATACTGGATGAATATTGCCCATTCTGGACTGCATAATACAGATAAACGAAAGAGTGGGAATGATCAAGCATAGGTTTGACCCTGAAGTAAGTCGGATGGACTTGATTCAGGGTCTTTATATTTCAGAATAGATAGCAGTTAAAGTAAAGCTGTGTTTCTGCCGCCCAAAAATAGATAAGAAAATTAAGTAAGGGCGTTTTTTACTGTCGAACCAAATACGATCTTAATGTTTATTAGCGATTGCATTTTTTATATGTTATAATTTAGAATATTCATTACTAAACAGCTTTGGATCAAAAGGCGGAGAAATAATGGATGATTCAAAACCAATACGAAATATTACTAAAATACGAATTTAAGGAATCAAAAAGATACCTCTTGAAAAGGACTAAATTCAACCATTTGCTGTGACATAGCATCAAGTATAATATTGAGGATCGATAAGAGGAGGGTTCATGTTGGCGAACATCATTGCTGTCATATGGGATTGTGACAAAACGTTGATCGATGGTTATATGCAGGACCCTATATTCAGAAGATTTAATATAGACGCCCGCGATTTCTGGAAAAAGGTCGATGCCGTACGGAATGAATATGAAAGCAAGGGGATCCGTGTAAACAGGGATACATATTATCTTAACTATTTCATCAAGTGCGCACACGACGGGACCTTTCCGAAACTCAGCAATGCCATGCTTCGTGAATTCGGGAAAGAGCAGAAGTTTTACAATGGTATTCCGGAAATATTGAAAAAGACCAAAAATATGTTTGAGGATGATAAGTCATATTCCGAGTATGGTATTCAGGTTGAGCATTACATCGTAAGCACCGGATTTGCTGAGGTCATCCGCGGATCCATTCTCATGCCATATGTTGATGGAGTATGGGGCTGCGAGCTGATCGAAGCACCTGATCGGGACGGTGACCCTGTTATCAGCGAAATCGTGTATACTATCGATAATACCACAAAAACACGTGCTATTTTTGAAATCAACAAGGGCATCGGCAAGATCGATGGTATCAGTGTCAATGACAAAATACCAAGAGATATGCGGAGGGTCCAATTTGAGAACATGATATACATAGCTGACGGGCCAAGTGATATCCCCGCGTTTTCAGTGGTAAAGCAGAACGGCGGTGCCACGTTCGCCATTTACCCCAGAGGGGATATGCAGGCTATGCAGCAAGTGGAGCAAATGCGTGCGGATGGCCGCGTAGATATGTACGCTGAGGCTGACTATTCTGAAAATACAACGGCATACATGTGGATAACGAGTAAAATACAGCAAATTGCAGACCGAATAAGGAACAGGGAAAAAGAAAAAATCCTTTCCTCCGCATCCGAAGCACCGCATCATCTCACATAAACATAACTCAAGCGCCGCTTAAGTCTAAAAGGACTTAGGCGGTTTTATTTATCCGGAACCACGGTTTGATATTTTCTATCTCATCTCTTTATGGATTTGGGCTCTTGCATTAATTTGAAAATTTCGTATTGACATATTTGAATTATTTGCATTATAATATATAATGCAAAGGGGGCGAGGAACATGATCTTTCATTTTGACTTTAACAGCAATATTCCCCTGTACATGCAGCTTAGAAACCAGGTGGTCATAGGTATTGCGGAGGGGAAATTGCTGCCCGGAGACCGCCTGCCGACAATAAGAGCGCTGGCGGAAGAAAGCGGGATCAATATGATGACGGTAAGCAAGGCATACCAATTGCTGAAACAGGAAGGATACATCAATACCGACAGGCGCAGCGGCGCGGTCATAGTATCAAAGAATAAGGAAGTATCGATTCCCCGGGAAACGATCGAGGCATTGAGGCTGCGCATATCGGAGCTGAGACTGGCAGGCATGAGCCGGGAAGACGTTATAAACCTCTGCAGGAAACTTTATGAGGAGGGGCAGCTATGATCTTTTCGATAATACTTTGGGCAAGCATCATATGGACCGCTCCGCTCATCTGTTATATGCTCGTAAACGAAACAAAATTCAAGAAGAATATAGTGATAGGGGTCACTTTGCCATACGAAGCCCGTGAAGATGAGCAGGTGCAGCGGATACTTGAACGCTTTAAAAAACAGCAAATATCGATATGTATAATTCTCATTGTAATAGCCGTTCCGTGCCTGTTTGTGCGCGGCATGACTGTTTCTTTTACATTATGGTGCACTTGGGTCGACCTCTTGATCATACTGCCGAATATTCCGTATGTTCTATGCAACAGGACTTTGAAAAAGCTAAAATTGGAAAAGGGTTGGAAAAGGGAGGAAAGCAAGGGCATCTGGATAGACACTGAGGCGATCCCACCTAACAGGTGGTTGACTCCGTGGGTCTTCCTGCCGGCGGTGTTGTTGTGCCTGCTTCCGCTGATATGGGACAGGAGCTTTTGGCCGCTTTATGTCACGTTTGCTGCTTGTCCGGCGTTGTTTTGGCTCTGTTATCGTTATCTATACCGCAACAAGTCGGAGACAGTCGACAGGAATGTTGAGCTTTCCCGGGTCTTGACTCAGGTACGCCGGTATAACTGGGGAAAAATGTGGCTGGTATGTGCATACAGTTTTTCCGCTCTCGGTATCGGAACATTCTTTACTCGCAATTACCCGGTATGGAACATAATATTGATTATTTCGTTCGGTTTTGTTGTCTCCGTTGCTGCGATCAGGATCGAAATGAATACGCGGAAAGTTCAGGAGAGGCTGACCGCACAAAGCGGAAAGGACTGGTATGTCGATGATGACGACAAGTGGATCGGCGGGATCATTTATTACAACCCCAATGACAGCCGCCTTGTAATAAACAACCGCATCGGTACGAACTCGAGCATAAACGTCGCCAGGACATCCGGGAAAATATTGATGGGATCGCTGATCCTCCTGATCCTGGCCATGCCTTTTACGGGCGTCCTGCTGGGAAGCATCGGAAACAGGGAGATCGGACTGGAATTGACAGAGACGTATATAGTTTCAACTTGCGGAAGCTCGGAGTACACCGTGGCGTTTGAAGAGATCGAGAAAGCTGAACTTCTTGAAAAGCTGCCCGATAATATGATCCGCACTTATGGTACCGGAATGGAAAATCTGCTCAGAGGCAACTTCTCCGCTGAAGGGATCGGAGAAATGAAGGTTTGTCTTGATCCGAATCACGCGCCGTTTATATTGATCACGACGCACGGGAATAAACATTACCTTTTTGGTTCACGCGATGCGGGATTGACAAATCAAATATATGATCAATTGGAGTTGAAGCTGGATCGGTCCAAATAAGCCGAAACCTGACCAGCGGAAATGAGATGAAGCCGGATCAGCAGAGCTAACAGGGTTTTAATAAAAGCACAAGTACATTCAATATTCCTTATTTTATCTGGCAAAAAGTTGTCATCCTTAACGGGAAGTATGTGGCTTACATGATGGGCCATGTACTTCCCTTTGTTAGTAGTGCAGTTTGATGAAGTGTGAATAAAAATACGACTTTGCCTTTGGATAAATATACGATATTATGAATAATATGCGCTTGCTATTGATTTATTTGCCATTATATTGTATTATACTGCATAAATATACATAGTATATTAATACATTGCATACAGATGATAGCTCTGCATCAAATACTTATGCATACGGTGCAATATTATGCAAAGGTGGGTTGGAAACGTTGAAGAAGGTGTTCATAGACGGAAGAGCCGGGACTACGGGACTGCGCATTTACGACCGGCTTTCCGGGCGTCATGATATAGAGCTGTTATGGCTTTCGGACAATGAGCGGAAAAACACTGCGGCAAGAAAGGAAATGCTCAACAAGGCTGATATCGCCATATTGTGCTTGCCCGATGACGCTGCCCGTGAAGCCGTGTCGCTGATCGAAAATCCCGAAGTCACGGTCCTGGACACGTCCACGGCTCATCGCACGAAAGAGGGGTGGGCATACGGGCTTCCGGAGCTTTCGGCTGATCATGAAAAGAACATCATAAACTCCCGGCGCATAGCTGTTCCGGGATGTCATGCTACCGGGTTTATTTCGCTTGTTTATCCGCTCATCGAGGCATCCGTCATATCAGCAGATACGCTTTTGACCTGCCATTCGCTTACCGGCTACAGCGGCGGCGGAAAAAGCATGATAGCCCAATACGAAGAAGATGCCGACGAACTGCTGAAGGCGCCGCGAGAATATGCTCTGGGACAGACGCACAAACACTTGCCGGAAATGAAGGCAATGACGGGACTTACATATGACCCTGTATTTTGCCCCATAGTTTCTGACTTCTTTAGCGGCATGCTGGTTGCGGTATCACTGTTTTCTCAGCAGCTCAATGCCGGGAAGACAACGGACGATGTGCGGAGAGTGCTGCAGGAGAAATACAACGGACCGTTGATAAAATATTGCGAACGCATTGACGAAAACGGTTACATTTCCGCAGCGGGACTTTCAGGCAAGGACTCCATGCAGATCGCGGTATACGGAAACGAACAAAGGATCCTTCTAACGGCCCTGTTCGATAATCTGGGCAAGGGGTCCGCGGGAGCGGCTATAGAATGTCTCAACCTGAAGCTCGGCATCGACAGGACAACAGGACTGGATTTGTGAGGAGAATGGCTATGCAAAATATAAACGGCGGCGTTTGCGCCCCAAAAGGTTTTTTGGCGAACGGGATACACTGCGGTATAAGGAAAAACAAGAGCAAGCCGGACCTGGCCCTGATATTCAGCTGCGCAGATGCGAACGCGGCTGCGGTATATACGACGAACCTGGCTAAGGCTGCGCCGCTGGTGGTGACCCGGGAACACCTTAAAGACGGAAAAGCAAGGGCGATCATATGCAACAGCGGGAACGCCAATGCCTGTACTTCAAACGGCATGGAAGTTGCGGCCGAAATGTGCAGACTGGTTGCGGACCAGCTGGATATAGATGCAAGCGACGTTGTCGTGGCTTCAACCGGGGTAATCGGCCAGGAGCTGCCGATCGAACCTATAGCTGCCGGTCTACCGTCATTGGTCAAGGGGCTCGGAGACAGAAGCATCAAGGCAGCCGAAGCTATTATGACGACCGATACCAAACTGAAAGAAATCGCCTATTCTTTTGAGATCGGCAGTGTGGAATGCAGGATCGGAGGGATCGCCAAAGGAAGCGGGATGATACATCCGAACATGGCGACGATGCTTGCCTTTTTGACGACAGACTGCGCCATCTCTTCGGAAATGCTTCAAAAGGCGCTTTCGAAGGACGTTGACGCTACCTTCAACATGATCAGTGTTGACGGAGATACTTCCACAAATGACATGGTCGTTATTTTGGCAAACGGTGAGGCCAAAAACACGCCCATAACAACGCATGGCCCGGAATTTGACACATTTGCGCAGGCTTTGAACGCTGTGACACTACATCTTTGCCGTGCCATCGCAAATGACGGTGAAGGCGCTACAAAACTGCTTACATGCGAAGTGAGCGGTGCAGATACGGAGGAGGCAGCCAAAAAAGTCGCAAAGTCTGTGATATCTTCATCACTGGTGAAGACGGCAATGTTCGGGGCAGATGCGAACTGGGGGAGACTGATCTGTGCCGTAGGTTACAGCGGGGCATCGGCGGATGTCAGCAAAGTCGATATAAGCCTTTGTTCAGCAAAGGGCAGCGTGTTGGTGTGTAAAGGAGGGATCGGTGTGGGATTTCCGGAGGATAAGGCAAAAGAGATCCTGCTGGAAGAGGAAGTCGTTATCCGGATAGACCTGAATAGCGGAACCGCACATGCGACCGCATGGGGATGCGACCTGACCTACGATTATGTAAAGATCAACGGGAGCTACCGCACATGACGAAGGAGGATATTATGCAGATATCGAATGCTCAGCGCGCGTCGATCCTGGTAAGCGCTCTGCCTTACATCCAGAATTACTACGGGAAGATCATAGTCATCAAGTACGGCGGCAGCGCCATGATAAATGAACAGCTCAAGGATTCCGTGATGAGGGATATCGTGCTTCTGTCATTGATAGGTGTGAAAGTAGTCCTGGTCCACGGCGGAGGCCCCGAAATCACGGAGATGCTAAAGCAGGTGGGGAAAGAGAGTAAGTTTATCGACGGACTTAGGGTGACCGATAAAGAAACCGTCGAAATCGTGCAGATGGTACTGTGCGGAAAAATCAACAAGAACCTTGTCAACCTTATACAGAACAAGGACGGAAAAGCGATCGGGCTTTCAGGCGTTGACGGGCACATGATAAAGGCCCGCATGAAGGACGAAAGGCTGGGGTATGTCGGCGAGATAACCCAGATCAACACAAAGCCGATTCTGGATGTGCTTGAAAAGGGATATATTCCCGTGATTTCCACGATCGGCTGCGACGATGAGGGGAACGTATACAATATAAATGCCGACACTGCGGCCGCGGAACTTGCCGCTGGTCTGAATGCGGAGAGCCTGTTCCTGATGACCGATATCAGCGGTATCCTTCGAGACAAGGATGACCCTTCGTCGCTGATCTCGAAAATAACATATAAACAGGCCTTTGCCCTGAAAGAGGAAGGAATAATCTCAGGAGGAATGATCCCAAAAGTTGAATGCTGCATCTCGGCGCTTGAGGGAGGAGTAAAAAAGGCATTCATCGTTGACGGACGCATCCCGCACGCCCTTTTGATCGAGACATTGACCGACGAAGGCATCGGGACCATGTTTACGGGTGAGGAGTAAATTATGGGTCATATCATGGAGCTGGATAAGGCATATATTGCTAACACATACGCCCGTTTCCCGATTGAAATAGTAAGCGGCAAGGGATCTATAGTAACGGACAGCGAAGGCAGGCAATATATCGACCTGGGAACGGGTATAGGCGTAAATACTTTCGGCCTGGCAGACGAGGAATGGCAGGACGCGGTCATATCGCAGATGAAAAAGCTTCAGCACGCCTCAAATCTATATTATACTGAGCCATGTGCGGTCCTGGCCGAGATGCTGTGTTTGCGCACCGGCATGAGTAAAGTCTTCTTTTCAAACTCCGGAGCGGAGGCCAACGAATGCGCTATAAAAGCAGCCCGCAAATTTGCCGCAGAAAAGAAGGGGCCGGAATACTACAACATCATAACTCTGAAAAACAGCTTTCACGGAAGGACTGTCACGACCCTTGCGGCAACGGGGCAGGACTCGTTCCACAAGGACTTCCAACCGCTTACGCAGGGATTTTTGTATGCGGAGCCCAACGATATCGGATCCGTAAAGAAGCTGGTCGAGACCAACAAAGTGGCAGCGATACTTTTTGAGGTCGTGCTTGGCGAAGGCGGCGTCATCCCGCTGGAGCGTGACTTTGTGAAGGGCATGGTCGAGATCGCGGAGGAAAACGATATTCTGCTTGTTGCAGATGAGGTCCAAACAGGCAACGGTCGCACCGGTGAGCTGTACGGTTATATGCATTATGGGATCATGCCGGATATCGTCACTACCGCAAAGGGGCTTGGAGGCGGACTGCCGATCGGAGCTACCATGTTCAACGAAAAGACCGCAAACGTATTTACGCCGGGGACACACGGATCGACCTTCGGCGGCAACCCGTTGAGCTGTGCCGGGGCCATAAGCATCCTGTCCCGTATTGATGAGGGCCTCCTCTCGGAAGTCAGGAGCAAGTCTGATCTTATATTTGAAGCCCTTAGCGGGGCAAAAGGGATAAAGAGCGTAAGAGGATTGGGGCTGATGATCGGCATCGAAACCGAAAGGGACCCTGACGCAGTCGTTAGCGAATGCATAAAAAGAGGCGTGCTGCCGCTCAAGGCAAAAAACAAAGTGAGGCTGCTGCCTGCACTGAACATTCCGCGGGAGCAGTTAGAGAAAGCTATAGAAACGATTAAAGAAGTGTGTGCGGAGGTTTGAGCCATGTCGTTTGCAGGCAGGGATTTTTTGAAGCTGCTGGACTTTACGCCTTCCGAGCTGGAAGGGCTGCTCGATTTGTCAGCGCAGCTCAAGGAGCAAAAGATAAAAGGCATCCTGCATGATGTCAAAAAAGGCAAAAACATAGCCCTGATTTTTGAGAAAACAAGCACACGTACCCGCTGCAGTTTTGAGGTCGCTGCATATGACCTTGGAATGGGTGTAACTTATCTTGACACTATTGGATCGCAGATAGGGGCAAAAGAGAGCATAGCGGATACGGCAAGGGTCCTTTCCGGTATGTATGAGGGTATCGGATTCCGCGGATATTCCCAGGAGAGAGTTGAGGAGCTTGCGGAATACGCATCCGTGCCCGTATGGAACGGGCTGACCGACAAATTCCATCCCACACAGGTGTTGGCCGACCTGTTGACGATCAGGGAGCATTTCGGACGGATCAAGGGCATTCGCCTGGTATACATGGGTGATGCGCGTTTCAACATGGGAAACTCCCTTATGGTCGGCTGCGCATTGATGGGAATGCATTATACTGCCTGTGCTCCGCAGAAGTATTTCCCCGATCCCGAACTGGTAGCTCGGTGCAGTAAAATAGCAAGCCAAACGGGAGCAACTATCACCTTCTGTGAAGATCCTGCCGAAGCCGTTGCGGGAGCGGATGTCATCTATACCGATGTCTGGGTATCCATGGGGGAGCCCGAAACGGTTTGGGAGGAACGGATACGTGATCTGTCGCCCTATCGGGTAACCGGGGAGCTTATGGAGATTGCCGGACAACAGGCTGTATTCATGCACTGCCTGCCGTCTTTCCATGACCTGAAGACCGACATAGGCATGAAGATCTGGGAAAGGTATGGCCTTACCTGCATGGAGGTGACTGACGAAGTATTTGAGAGCCCCCGGTCTCTGGTCTTTCAGCAGTCGGAAAACCGAATGCATACCATCAAGGCCATAATATATGCAACGGTCGTATAGGATAAACTGTTAGATCCAAACTGAAAAGTCGACCGACGAAAAACAGTATTGCATATCAAATTCCGCCCTCTCCTGATGATGGGGCGGAATTCTCGTTTAAGATGGCTCTTCGTCAATTGTTGGGGTAGAGGATAAGTAAAAATATGATCCGGTAGGTAACAATGATTGCTTACCGGATCTTGCTTTGTAAAACAACCATGTAATCAACCTATGAAACCATCAAGTATTTGTTGCATAATAAAATTGGACAAAGTTGCAACTAAAATTCCCCACTTTTGCAAATAGAATTCCTCATAAATGCAAATGTGTCAACGCCGGAATATTTTTGACCCAATCGCCGGTTAAAAATTGACCCAAACGCCG
>Ga0134093_1002367_pt1 | contig 15332 bp, 15 predicted proteins | sample 4_1taG_FD_94452 | JGI IMG/M metagenome (GOLD analysis project Ga0134093, IMG submission 94452) | Switchgrass degrading microbial communities from high solid loading bioreactors in New Hampshire, USA - 4_13_20_68_A1 metaG | ecosystem: Engineered > Bioreactor > Semi-continuous > Anaerobic >...
CCTTTGCGCAAGCATCACCGTGCTGGAGCCTATGGGCATCGCGGTCAGTATGACCGCAGTCGCCACCTGTATCTCTTCTGCTCCCGCCAGCTTCAGTGCAAGCAGCGTGACTCCGGGAATTAAAATCAAGCGGACAAATGACGAAAACATGCAATCGAGGCTGAAAACGGATTTAATGTTGACATCGGCAAGAAACGTACCGACAATCATCATTGAAATGGGGGTGGTGCAAGCGCCCAAATGCTCGATGGACACATCTACAAAACTAGGCAGCCGAATTCTGAGCAGCATTCGGATAATACCCAGGAACACTGCAACCACTCCGGGGTTAAGCAAAACGTTTTTCACCCGGGTCTTCATATCCGCATCGGTAAACATGGAAATTCCCGCGGTCCACATGAAAATTCTATTTGAAATAACAAAAATAGAAGAGTAAAACACGCCGAGATTTCAATATACGCTTTTCATGATTGGCATCCCGGCAAAAACCGAATTGGATATCAGCGCCCCGTATCTTAGAATTTTCCTTTTAGACGCGGGATACCTGTTGAAGATAAATTTACCCAGTATGTACGAAAAAATGCTGACTGCAACCGCAATACCAAGAGTCAGAGATGTTGAAAGCAGCTCTCTCAGAGTGATATCCTGACGGAACGAATCAAAAACCATGCACGGCATGAACAAAGTTAAAAGCACTTCGGAGAAACCGTTCCTTGCTTCCGAAGAAATCAGCTTTATTCGGCGGAGAAGAAAACCGACAAAAATATAAATGAATAATATGGTCTGCATCTCCGCCATAATCAAAAACTTACCCATATTCTACCTCAATATACTAAAGGGGGCCGCCTGACCACCGTTTAATATTCTCACATCAGCCGTATGCCCGCATGCCGAAAAGCTCGAATCATTTACTTTTGTTCGTCATGGAGCGCATCCATAATGTCGGTATTCCCGAGGGAAACCGGGATAAACTTATCCTGCTTCGGAAAAGGTCCCTAAATTATTAATATGTGACCGGTTGTCATTTCATAAAAGAAGGCAGCCAGGTGGACAAGGACGGGATATAAGTAACGAGAAGCAATACAATAGCAGAGGCTATTACAAAAGGCAGAACGTGCCGGACCGTCTCCTTAAGCGGAGTATTGGAAACTCCGGAGGCGACATAGAGGTTGAGTCCGACCGGAGGAGTAACAAGTCCGATTGCAAGGTTCATTGTCATAACTATTCCGAAAGCAATTGTGTCATAGCCGAGCGCTCTGGCGACCGGGTAAAGGAGCGGGGTAAAAATGTAGAAGCCTGAGTTTCCATCTATAAAGCAGCCTGCAATAAGCAGAATGATATTGGCGATTATAAGGAATATAACGGTATTTCCTCCCGAGACAGCGGTAAGGAAATTGATGGCTTTGGTCGAGATTCCGGCTATCGTTACCACATAGGAGAACAAGCTTGCCATGGCAACTGTAAGCAGAATTGCTCCCGTCTGCTGAACAGACTTCACAAGAATTTGGTAGAACGTTTTGATAGTCAGGGTTTTGTAAACAAACACTCCGACAAGGAGGCCGTAAACAGCGGAAACGGCCGCCGCCTCAGTCGCGGTAAAGATGCCGCCGTATATTCCGCCCAGAATAATTACCGGCATCATAAGACCCCAGATAGCATCCTTGAATGCAACCCAAACCTCGCGTCTGCTGGACTTGGGAAGGACGGCGAGATTCTGCCTCTTGGTTACCAGCATAGTAGCTATTACAAGCGCTATGCCCATCAAAAGACCGGGAATAAAGCCGGCAATAAACAGTTTTCCCGTTGATACGCCGGTAATCGAGCTATATAAAACGTAAGAAATCGAAGGCGGGATAATAAGGCCAATTGAACCTGCTGTCGCCATAAGCGCGGAGGCCGTTCCCCGTTCGTAGCCGACATTCACCATCGCGGGTATTACAATCATGCCGAGAGCAGCAACTGTTGCGGGTCCGGAGCCGGAGATTGCCGCGAAGAAGCACGAAACGCCAACGCAGACGATGGCCATGCCTCCCCTTATGTGTCCCACCAGCACTCTGGCAAGGCTAATCAGCTTTTCAGATATACCCACCTGATCCATAATATTTCCTGCCAGAACGAAAAACGGGATAGCCAAAAGGAGAAACTTGGCGATTGAGGAGTAGACGTTGAAAGGCATCATTGTGATGCTCATGTTGGACTGGACGAGCGTAATCAGCGTCGAGCCTCCGAGAGCTACCGCAATCGGGGCGCCGATTAATATTATTACAAAAAACGATATAATAAGAAGAGCCGCCATCAGACTTTATCCCCCTTTATGAGCTCTTTGCAGGAGGCGCACAAACGCTGTATATACCTAAACGTCATAAAAAACATACCCACCGGAACGGTCAGCCCGTATATCCACTGCGGGATGTGCATACTCGTGGAAATGGAACCTATACCGTATTGATGTATAACCATTTTTATTGAAAGAACGGCGATAACCGCGCACAATATCAGCGAAATCAAATCGGACAATACTTTGCATATTGCTTTTGCCTTTGGGGGCATATAGTTTGTCAGCAGGTCAAGGGCAAAATGTCCGACGTTTTTTGTGGCAATAGACGCCCCCAAAAGCGAGATAAGCACAAAGATAACCGATGTAAGCTCTTCAGTAAATGAAAAGGACGCATGAATAAGATACCTTGAGACCACGTTTAAAAAAGTAATTACAAGTACGACAAACATCAGGACTGCGCCAATTTTATCGTCCAAGTCCTTAAAGTTTTTTTCAAGACGTACCCCCACTTTCTTAATTATTGAATCCCATCCTCTATCCGGCGCAAATCTCCTTTTAAATAAAAGATTACTCTTTATGATAGTCCGGCAATTGCCCCTATCGAGCTCCACAGCTGCCCGCAGGCGGGCAGCTGTGGAGCGTTATTATATGGCGCTTATCTCTCTTTCACCTTACGTGGCTTAAGCCTAAGTAGCTTCGGAAAAAAGGATATATTTAACGCAGCCAAAAACGCTTAGTAAATCAGACTGTCAGAGTTAGTCCTTATTTAATGCCCCAGGCCGCGCAGGCTTCCTCGCCAACCTCCGCCTTGATGGAACTGCGCAGTTCTTCAAGCGCGTCGATAAAAGCCTGGCGCTCAGCGTCGGTCAGGTCGATAACGGTGACGCCGGCCTTTTCCCACTTTTCGCGAATCTCCTGCTCGGTGGACCTGATATATTCGCGGCCCCAGACAGCGGCTTCCTGGGAAGCCTTATCTATGAGGGCCTTTGTCATGTCGTTGAGCCTGGCATAGAAAGCATCATTGGCAACGAAGAAGAATGTTGCGTAAGTTGCGTTCCAGACGGTGCAGTATTTCTGGACTTCGGAAAGGTTAATGGAATCGGCGGTCTGGAATCCGTTGACTTGGCCGTCGATTGTCTTATTCTGGAGGGCGCTAAAAATCTCGCCAAAGCTCATGCTGATTGGGTCGGCCCCGAAGGTGCGGAACATACCGTTCTGTACGTCGCCGATAACGCGAATTTTGAGGTTCTTTATATCGGCGGGTGTCTTGACGGCCACCTTGTTATTGGTAAGCTGCTGGAGGCCGTTATGCAGACCGGAAAGGTATACAATCTTTTTCTCCGCAAATTCCTTCTTGAGCCATTCCCCGCCGGTACCGTCCATGAGTTCTTCAGCCTTCTCATAACTGGAGAAAGTGAACGGTATGTTTATAACCTTGAGCTTGGGAACGGCATTGACAAGAACGAGGTCGCCGAGAACAGCCATTTCAAATGTATCGCCTTGTAAAAGAAGCTCGAGCTGGGTGTGCATATTTCCTGAGGCCAGCAGGGCATTCGGGAATATTTCGACCTTAATCTGTCCGCCCGACTCTTTTTCCACAATCTCTTTAAACTTTACGGCAGACAGGTAGTCAACGCCCTGCTCGGAGCCGGAAAGGCTAATCTTAATGTTCAACTTATCATAGTTGCTTGAAGCTGTGGGCTGAGTGGTAGCAGTAGGGGCAGAGGTGTTTGCAGGGGTATTTGCAGGGGTCTTTGTGGAGCCACATCCGACCATAAGGCTAAACATCAAAACGCAGGCAAGGACAATGCAGAATACTTTTTTCATTTTTGCTTCCTCCTTGATTTTTTATTTACCTCAATAAGCTCACATAGTTTAATTTGACGGATTGTTGCGATACGGTTAAACGTGGTTCAGCCCCAGCCTCCCTGCGTTTTGCTTTTTGTATTCCCAGTAAAATATGCAAGTCCCGCAGGTCAACTTATATAAAATTCGGGCTTTTCTTTGCATAGGAACGAAATACAAAAGGATTTTAACAAAAACCTGGGCGAAATAAAATTGGATATTGGATACTTTGTGTAGATAGCATATCCTATTATTACGTAAAAGTCAATCAGAATTTTCTTTTTTTGTCATTTGTATAAATATACCATTTTGCATAAATTTTAGCGCTTATGATATAACAGCTTTGTTAATTATGATTGGACATCAGGTGATATAACTTATTAATTTTTATAATTTTCATATACCGTTGAGCAATCAGTAGCATATCAAACTTATAAATCACCACTTGACAATCACTTCCTTCGAAGATATAATGAGCGCATGAGATGGATATTGGATACACGCAGACAGATAATTTAATTCATGGAGGGGGGAGATTCTCTGGGAGAAAAAATACTGATAACCGAGGTGGCACCGAGAGACGGGCTGCAAATACTGCCGCGTTTTGTACCCACTGAGGTCAAGACGGCTTTAATTGCTTCTCTCGCCGAGGCTGGCTGCGAAGAAATCGAGGCTGCATCGTTTGTCAGCAAAAAGTGGGTGCCGCAGTTTTCGGACGCCGGAGAAATATGCCGGCATTTTGCAGGGCTTTACCCAAACACCATATTCACCTTCCTAGTACCCAACCTCAAGGGAGCCCAGCTTGCGATTGACGCTGGCGCGCGGCAGATTTTCGTCACTACCAGCGCCAGCGTCAAGCACTGCAGGGACAACCTTAATCAGTCGATTGACGAGGTTCTCGAAGGCGCTGAAAGAATTGCAGAACTTTGCAATAAACACGGAGTGGTCTATACCGCCAGTATTGCCGCCGCCTTCGGATACTCAAGCGACCGCGACGGCGTCCCCGAGGAAAGAGTACTCAGCATGATCTCCAGATTCGAGAAAGCCGGATTCGGTTCTGTTACGCTTTGTGACACAGCCGGAGAAGCAAACCCCGAAAAAACGTTTGAGCTTTGTTCTTCTGCCATTAAATGCAGCGGTATTCCTATCGGCGTACATTTCCACCAGAACGGCGGCATAGAGTTTGCCAACGCCCTTGCTGCTCTCAAGGCCGGTATCCGTATTTTTGAATCCGCGGCAGGCGGTCTCGGTGGCTGCCCGTACGTCAAAAAAGCGAAGGGCAATATCGCAACGGAAAAACTTGTAGAAATGTTCCGCGCTATGGGCTATGAAATCGGTATCGACCCGGTGCTTATCTCTGAATGTGCGGAAAAAGCAAAAAAAATCAGAGACGAGTACGGAGTTCCCTGTGAACTTTCAGACCAAACCCATAGCAACTGAAATCCTTATAACCGATACATACTTATTAGATGGGAGTCATTTTTCATGGATAAGATAAATGAGAAGGAGTACATTGCCGCTCTAATTGAGCGCAGCCGCGCCGCACAGGAAATCGCATTCACTTATTCGCAGGAGCGCGTCGACGAACTGGCGGTGGCAATAATGTACAGCCTTTCACGCCGTCCGATGGCCGAATACCTGGCAAGGCTGGCTTATGAAGAGACCGATATGGGAACATATGAAGACAAGGTGGAAAAGTTTGTCAGCAAACTGCCAATGGTATGGCAGGACATCAAAAACGTTAAAACCGTTGGTGTCATCGAAAGGATTCCGGAGCAAGGTCTCATTAAGCTCGGCAAGCCGGTCGGTGTCATCGGAGCGCTTATTCCCAGCACCAACTGCGAGGCGACACCTGTATTTGACGGCGTTCTCGGCCTCCGCGGCCGCAACAGCGTGATTTTCGCCCCTCATCCGAAGAGCAAGAAAACCACCTGGACCGTCGTTGAGAAAATGCGCGAGATACTTAAAGCAAACGGCGCGCCGGAAGACCTGTTCATTTGCATCGAGCAGCCCTCCAAATCTATGGCGGCCGAGCTGATGGCGGCCTGCGATCTGGTTTTTGCCACCGGCTCCAAGGACATGGTAAAAGCGGCCTACAGTTCGGGAACCCCGGCCTACGGCGTCGGCGTCGGTAACGCGGCTAGTCATCGACGGCACGACCGACCCTGCCGAAACCGCGAGAAAAATAAGGATTGGAAAGACCAAGGACAACGCCTCCGGCTGCTCCTCCGAAAACTCCCTAATCATCCAGAAGGACTGCTATGACGTTTTCATAGCCGCACTGGAAAAGGAAGGGGCCTACGTGGTTTCTCCCGAGGAAAAAGCAAGACTTCAGTCTGTCGTCTGGGTCGACGGCCACCTAAATCGTGACATCGTGGCAAAGCCCGTTACTCGGATTGCGGAGCTGGCGAAAATCGATATACCCGAGGGCACCACCTTCCTTCTTGTTCCGGAGACTGGTGCAGGCAAGGATTATCCTTTCTCGGGAGAAAAACTTTCTCTTATAACCGCCGTCTATAAATACGACAGGTTCCAGGAAGCAATTGACCTTGTCAACAGCATAACGGCATATTCTGGAGCCGGCCATTCCTGCGGCATCCATTCGACCGATGAAAACCACATTATGGAGCTTGCCCTGAATACCCTGACAACAAAGGTCCTTGTCAATCAGCCCCACGGCATCTCCAACAGCGGTGCCTGGCACAACGGACTGGCCAAGACATTCTCCCTCGGCTGCGGCACATGGGGCGGAAACATCGTATCCGAAAACATAACCCAAAAGCACTTCATAAACACCACCTGGGTTTCGATGCCTATCCGTCCTTTGGGAGAGAAACCATTTACCGATGAGGAGATCTTTGGTGACATTGTAAATCGCGTGAAGATTATAGAAAACTAAAAGGAGGGCAACAAATAATGACCTCGCTCGACAGGATGCTCGCCGCGCTTCATTTCGGGAAGCCCGACCATGTACCCGTGTTTCTGAACAACACCCTGCCCGTTACTCGGCTGACAGGCGTCTCTGTCCGGGAAATAAACCTCAACGAGGATAAATTTGTTGAGGCGCTCCTCGCCGGATATAATTACTTCGGCTATGACGGCATACGCGTGGGCATAGATGTTACAATTGAGGCCGAGGCCATGGGATGCGTGCTCAATTTCCCGGAGGATGATTTTGCGTCGGTCAGGGTTCACATACTCAGTGACCCCGATAACTTTGACAAGCTCAAGATGCCGGACCCCCTCTCCAGCGGACGTATGCCAATGATGATTAACGCAACAAGGCGTATCCACAAGGAAATCGGCGACAAAGCGTTTGTAGGTACCCTGGTTATGGGACCCGGCGTTCTCGCCTCACAGCTTATGGGTGTCGAAAACTTCATGGTGACCTGCCTCACGGACCCCGAATACGTAGACAAACTCCTTGAGTTCTGCAGCGAGATTACCGTTCGATTCGGTATGGAGGCAGTAAAAGCCGGCGCCCACGGTATTGTAATGGGCGAGGCCATCAGCTCACCGCAGGCGATTGGCCCCACGCTCTACAGGAGATTTATTCTGCCGTGGCATAAGAAGATTATTGAAGAGTTTAAGAGAAACGGAGTGGAAAATCATATTTTCCACATCTGCGGCGACGTCGAGCCCATAATCGAAGACATTGCGAGTACCGGAGCCGCCGGCCTGGACGTTGACGCGCCCTTCGATATGGCAAAGGGACGGAGCATTTTGGGGAATAAGCTGGCCTTTACCGGCAACATTAGTCCTGCGCTGCTTCTGAACGGAAGCGTCGATGAAGTTAAGGACGCCTGCGCCAAAGCTCTGGCCGTAAAGGACGGTCTTATCCTGAACGCCGGTTGCTGCATGGCCCGCCTGACGCCTCATGAAAACATCAAGGCCATGGTTGAGATGGCCGCTACCGTTGGCCGTTTTTAGCAGCATAGCTCAACCAATAATAAATTAAAAAGGTGGTATAGCAATGATTAAAAAGGGTGCCGATATCATTGTAGATTATCTGGTGGAAGCCGGCGTCCCCTATGCCGTCGGCCTTTGCGGACACGGCATCATCGGACTGATGGATTCGCTTTACAAAAACAGCGACAAAATTAAGACAATGACCGTCCGGCATGAACAGTCTGCAGGTCACATCGCGGACGTCTATTTCAGGGTCAAGCACGAGCCGATTGTTACCTACACCTCCTGCGGACCCGGGTCGACAAACCTCGTTACCGCTTTGGCTACCGCTTTTATGGACAGCTCGGCCTTCCTGGCTATAACCGGAAACGCCCCTACGAACCAGTTCAATCGCGCTCCTTTTCAGGAGACAGGCAGATACTTCCAGGGCGACTATCCTTCCGTAATCCGCTCGTACGTTAAGAGGAGCTATCAGCCCACTCGCGTCGACATGCTGCCCCTCGCAATCCGCCAGGCCTTCAATGACACCACAGCCGGAAGACCGGGACCCGTCAACCTTGACGTACCCTTCAACGTATTCCAGGAAGAGGACGACGTTGTCTGCGAGCACCCGCAGGACTTCCGCAACCTGTTGCAGCGCAGCCAGGCGGACCCCGCCGCGATTGAGCAGGTCCTTAACATCTTGGCGTCCTGCGAGCGTCCCCTCATAGTGGCCGGTAACGGCGCAATCCTCTCCGAGGCCGGTCCCGAAATCCTCGCCTTCGCAGAATATATGAATATTCCGGTACACACGAGCCCCATGGGAAAGGGTATCATAGACGAGCGCAATCCGATTTGTCTCGGGGCGACCGGAAGAAACGGCACTTATGCTTCCAATATGGCTGGCAGCCATTGCGATGTTCTTCTTGCTCTCGGGACAAGCTTTGACGACAGGTCCACAAGCGCCTGGTTCGAAGGCATCACCTATTCGATTTCCAAGACGAAGCTTATCCAGGTGGATATTGACGCCAGGGAAATCGGCAAGAATTACCCGATAGAGTTAGGCATAGTCGCAGACTGCAAGCAGTTCATGGCGCAGCTCCTTGAGGCTGCCAAGGCCAAATTCCAGAAAAAGCCCGATTACTCCAACTGGAACGCTCAAATAAAGGAATGGCAAAGACTCTGGGATATGTCTATCGAGCCGGTCGTCACAAGCGATGCCTGTCCCATCCATCCCGCCCGCCTGCTCGCCGAGATTCGGAAGGCGCTCCCCGAGGATGGCATATTCCTTACGGACGTCGGTGTACATCACAACTGGGTCGTACAGTTCTGGAAAGCCTACAGGCCACAGAGCATTATGCAGTCATGGGGCTTTGCGACAATGGGCTTTGCCACGGCCGGCGCCATCGGAGCAAAGCTGGCCGCCCCGGAGAAACCCGTCGTTGCTTTTGTCGGAGACGGAAGCTTCATGATGTGCCCGCAGATTGTCGCCACCGCCGTCGAGTACCATATCCCCATCGTTTGGGTAATAATAAACAATCACGCCTTCGGCTCCATCAGAGACTTGCAGCACGGCTATTTTGAAAAGCGCGAGCTGTGCACCAGCTTCCGCGACTCAGTTACCGGCGAGCTTTACAACCCGGATTTCGCAGCCCTCGCGAGGTCAATGGGCGCCGACGGATACCGTGTCGAGAAACCCGAGAAGCTTTCCGAAGCTCTGGAAGCCGCTATAAAGAGCGGACGCCCCAGCGTCATAGACGTAATCGTTGACCGCGACATCGGCCCCATCGGAACCGGCTCCTGGCATTTCCCGCCCTATCCTCACCCGAAGCCGAATTTCGTTCCAAAAGCGGACTGATTAGCCAGAAATGATTTTACGCCGTTACCCGCGTTTTCCCGCGAGTAACGGCGTAAAGCAAATAAGCTCGCCGCATTAGAACTTACCGGAGGGACTAGATGAAAAAAATAGCCATTCTTCATACGATAAAGGACGTTTGCTTATCCTTCGGAAATCAGCTTAAATCAGCCGTCCCGGAAGAGGAGCTCGCCATATACGATACTTTAGACGAGTTTCTCGCAGTCAATACCAATCTTTATGGCTTTACCCCTCAGAACATAAACAGGCTTTATCTTATTCTGAAGGCGATGGAACTGGAAGAGCCCGATATCATCGCCTGCACCTGTACCACCATGTCCGCCGGCATTGAAAGACTCCGGGACATGATTTCCGTACCTATTGTTGCCATTGACGACGCGCTCTGTCTGAAGGCAGTCGAGATGGCTGAGAAAATCGCTGTTCTGGCCTCCGCCCCGGGACTAGTTAAGCCTATCGGGGAAAAGCTCGCTTCCCTCGGCGCTAAGTCCGGAAAAGAGGTGGGGCCCGTTTCGTACCTCTGCCCCGAAGCCCTTGTCAATCTGCGGAGAGGCGACAGGGCCGCCCACGACAGGATTGTCATGGAGCAGGCGGCAAAAATCAAGGGCCAGGAGATAGTTATTCTCCCGCAGGCCTCGATGGCGCATCTTGCCGGAGAAATTGAGGCTTCCACCGGTCTCCCGACGCTCTCATGTCCCGAGCTCTGTATCGAATACTTAAGAGAGCTTATAACTTCAAAACAACAGGGCTGATTTATCAGAAGCCCCGCGGCAAGCCGGTCACACGGCGGCGCAGACTTCTGCATACGAAAACTGTGATAATCGCCCGCAATGGAGGAACTCACTCCTTTATTGCGGGCGCAACTCCTTTATAAGCGCGTGCACTATTCCTGCTGATATTTCTTCACTGTCCAAATTATATAGTAATCCTACGCAAAATTATTACAAGATGTTCATCTGCTTGACAATCTTGCTAAAAATCTATAAGATTATTGTGAATACTGTACGGTTTGCATGGGATGCCAAATTGCAAATAAAACCATTAACACATTTTCATGTTCATGTTTAATTTAAAATGCATACCTTCGACTTGTGCGGCAACTAGGCCCGCCGAGCAGGAAAAGTATATACATGACAATATCAATATAGAGGCTATAAAGAGGCTATAATTAAATTTTTATATGATAAATTGGAGTGAGCTAGCAAGTGGCACTTGATCAGATTCAGAAAGTTCCCTTGTGCGAGATTGTTTACAATAAGCTAAAAACAGGTATTTTGGAAGGCGACTTTCGTCCTCTGGAAAAGTTAAACCAGTCCTTGCTTGCCAAGCAACTCGGCGTCAGCCGCATGCCTGTCCGTGACGCTTTACGCATGTTGGAGCGCGATGGGCTGGTAGAAAATCATTTGGACAAGGGATATATCGTAGCCACCTTCTCAAAAGATAAGCTGGACGATATTTTGCTTGTACGCAGAATTCTCGAGCCAAAGGCAGTATTGCTGGCTGAGAAGCATTTTACCAGTGCTGATATTGCCCAGCTGGAAAACTATCTGTCAAAAGAGTGGAGCGAATATAAAAAGGGAAACTGGAAGAACCTTCACAAACTGAACGTAAGCTTCCATTTTACGATTTACAACAAGTGCTCCTCTCCCCTTCTGATTGAGATGATTCAGAAACTATGGAACAGCTTCCCAAAGTACATCTTACATGAGCAGAACGATTCAAATCGCCAGTCTTTACAATCCCATGAACGCATTTTAGACTACATTAAAAAGAATGATTTTAATGCTGCCGCAAAGGAAATGGAAGAGCATATTCATAATCTCTAAATCTAGGATTTTCGAGGGAACTTGAGGAAGCGGTGTACTTGTGCGCCTAAACGAAAGGCACTGAATTTCCGTTCGACGGACTACTCCGCCCATGCGGCGCTATGTCAGGACAAAGATAAAACGGACATATCAAAAAAGATACCTCCTGTCGCGGAATGGAAGCGACAGGAGGTTTTTTCATGCTCAGGCAAGAGGAGACGCGGCCTTCGCGTTTCATACGGTTGCGAGGGCGGCTTTCAATCTCCCCATTCAAAGTTCTCTTTGCCCGCGCCGAGTTCAAAGTGGTATTTCACAATGCCGAGGTCGACGCCGGCGAAACTGCCTTTATTGTAGGTTATTGAAACTTCCCTGCCCCTTCCTTTGATAAAGAAGGCCTGCCTGTTGACCGCCGTAGGCGCCAGAAGGGCGGCCTCCACGCCGTCCTTAAACCATTGCGGAGCCTCTCCTTCATAAGAACTTACCTTCTTAGGCTTTTTTGACCTGTGAGGAACGCCTTGAGTCGCCCCGTAGCCGACGGCGATTATTCCGACAACCTTCTTCCCGCCGGCAAGCTCCGAAGTGGTCTTTTTATTGAATGTTCCGCCCACCCACCATGTGTTCAGGCCGAGCGTCTGGGCATAAAGCATGAGGTCCGTCCCGCAATAGCCGAGTCTCTCATCCAAATCGGGCGCCGGGTCGCCTGCAAGGAGAAAATAGTTCTTAACATTTTTTGTAAAAAGCAGCCTGACCGCAGCAGGGCTTATCACACTTTCATCGTTTATCTGCAGCTTGATATCGAGTCCGTATTTCTCGTTGTTTTCGGCGACCCGGGCCCTTAGCTTTTCGATAATCTCAGGGGGAATCGGGTCGTCAAGATATTTGCGCACGGTATGTCTCGATCTCATCGCATCTTTCATCGTCATGGCGTTTATCCCTCCTTAAGCCGTGGTAATCTCTCGGCGTATCACCAAGCTGCTCGCTCTTAATCGCCGCTTTCACACGCTCGGTTATAGCCCTGATTTGCCTTTCAAAAATTGCAAACTCCGCTTCCGACATGCCGGTATCGATTATGGCGCGCCACTTCTTCCGGACCTCCTCGATTTTAGCCCTGTAGAGCTGCGCCTTTTCCGTTAGATAGACGCGCTTGGCCCGTTTGTCCGAGGGGTCCGTCTTCCTTACTACATAGCCTTTTTTCTCCATTCCCTGAATCGTTCTGGCGGTGGCCGCCTTGTCGATGCAGTGCTCTCTTGCAAGCTCATCTTGGGTAACACCGTCTCCCGCGAACAGGGAGCCCAGATACATAAGCTCCGTCGCGGTAAGGTCCGTATCGGCAAGTTCCCTGTTTAAAAAGAGATTTAACTGGCGGAAAAGGATGCTTATATTTTTACCTATTGTGTTCATAGCGCCCTCCTATAGTTGACATGTCAATTATATTATATTTTTCGTTGATATGTCAACTATCGCCATATACTCAACATCTCCTCTCCCTCCCCGGAAGCTACCCACCCAGTTATTCAAGCGGGCTTTCTGTTTATTAGAGAATTGCCGGAATTTGAGAAAGGCGGCTTTTTGAGGGCGGCGGCCGCTTCAGCTTAGGCTTTTTCTCCAACAGCTGCGACATTCATTTTATAAAATAATACGGCCGCACCTTGAGTCGTGCGGCCGTATATTATTCACGGCAGTTTGCGCCTTATTTATCAGATTAAGCCCTTTCCTTTAAGGAATTCCTGTGCGACTGCCTTTATATCCTGATTCTGAACGTCCACCTTATAGTTCAGCTCGGTCATCGTCGCATCGTCAAGAAGACCGGCGAGCGAGTTCAGCACTTCCTCAAGCTCGGGGTGCTTTTCCAGCGTTTCCTTGCGGATTATCGGAGCGGCGTAATACGGCGGGAAGAAGAGCTTGTCGTCCTTGAGGATTTTCAGATTGTACTGCATAATCTGCCCGTCGGTTGCGAAGGCGTCGGTCACGTCAATCTCGCCGTTGCCTATGGCCTGATACTTGAGGGATACGTTCATCTTCTTGGGCTCGCCCTTGAACTTCATCCCGTAAGTCTCGACAAGGCCGTCGAAGCCGTCCGGGCGGTCAAAGAACTCGTGCTCCGCTCCGAATATAAGGTTCTCCGAAATTGCGGCAAGGTCGCTGAAGGTCTCGATGCCGTATTTTTCGTAGACCTCGTTCGTAACCGCGAGAGTGTAGGTGTTGTTAAGGCCGAGGGGTTTCAGCCACTTGATGTTGAACTGCTTGTCAAATTCTTCGGATACTATGCGGTATGTTTCGTCGGGGTCGTTTAACACGTCCATTTTAAGCTGGGCGGTCAGGGCCGTGCCGGTATACTCGGGGTAGATGTCGATTTGCCCGTTCTTTATCGCCTCAAAATTGACGAAGGTTCCGCCCATGCTCAGTTTGCGCTCAACCTTGAGGTTCGTCTTTGCCTCGATTAGCTGTGCGAAAATCTCGCCCAGCACGGTGTTTTCGGTAAAGTCCTTTGAGCCTATGGTAATCTTCTTATCTGAGGATGAGGAACAGCCTGCAAGCGCGAAGGTAAGCGCCAGAACCAGTACCATCGCCAACGCGATGATTTTCCTTCTTGCCGACTTCAAAGAACCACTCCTTTCATAATTAAATTAATATTCAATGCTTGGTCAAGCGCTTTTGGATGAGGCTCATCAGATAATCAAACAAAACCGCCATTACGACAACCGGTAACGCTCCGCTCATTATAAGCCTGAAGTTCTGGGTCTGGATTCCGCGGTAAATCGGGAAGCCGAGCCCGCCCGCGCCAATCAGCACGCCCATTACCGCGATTGAGAGAGAGTTAACGACCGAAATCTTGATTCCCGAGAAAATCAGCGGGAAGGCCAGCGGCAGCTCGACCAGAAACAGGCGCTGCAGCTTCGACATGCCCATTCCCCGCGCCGCCTCCTTAATCGGCGCCGGGACGGAGGTCAAACCCGTGTAAGTATTCCGCACAATCGGCAGCAGGGCGTAGAGCGTGAGCCCTGCTATAATCGTTGCGTTGCCTAGTCCGAAAATCACCATGAGTATCGCAAGCAGCGCAAGGGCCGGAACCGTCTGTATCGTTTCGGAAAACCACAGGATGATTTGCGCTGCAAAGCGCAGCCAGTAGGAGATTATCCCGAGCAAGACGCCTATTGCGACCGAGATTCCCGTGGCTATGAGGACAATAAGAAGATGCTCCAGAATATACGGTACTAAATTACTCATCGTGCTTCACCTCTCTAAGCCCGCGCGGCGTTGCAAGGCGCTGAACCGCGCCAATCAGGCCGCTGAACAAAAACGCGAGGATTGCCGATGGAATTGCGCCCGCCAGAATAAAATTGGTGTTATACGTGGAAAGCCCGGTCCAAATCAAATCCCCAAGCCCGCCGGCTCCGATTAACGCGGCCAAGGCCGCCCAGCTTACAATATAGACGGTGGAAATCCTAATTCCGCTGATGATTGAGGGCAGTGCCAGCGGCAGCTGGACCTTGAAAAGAAGCTGGGAGGATGTCATGCCTATCCCGTACCCCGCCTCAATCAGCCCCGGCTGGACTTCTGTCAGCCCCGTATAGGTGTTGCGCAGTATCGGCAAAATCGAGTACACGGACAAAACCACAAGGGCCGGGGTGTTGCCTACGCC
>Ga0134093_1002374_pt1 | contig 15286 bp, 14 predicted proteins | sample 4_1taG_FD_94452 | JGI IMG/M metagenome (GOLD analysis project Ga0134093, IMG submission 94452) | Switchgrass degrading microbial communities from high solid loading bioreactors in New Hampshire, USA - 4_13_20_68_A1 metaG | ecosystem: Engineered > Bioreactor > Semi-continuous > Anaerobic >...
CTATTCAGGCAGAAACGCAGGTAAGGACGGGATAACGTGCCGTTCCACATCGAAAGCGAGCATTTTGATGGCGCGGTGAAGGTCATCGTGCCGCAGGTGTTCCCCGATCACCGGGGCTGGTTTATCGAAGCCTACCGGCGCGACAGCTTCACCGCGCTCGGCATCCCCGACGAATTCGTGCAGCACAACCAGTCGTGCTCGGTGCGCGGCGTGATTCGCGGGCTGCACTTCCAATACGACCCGCCGATGGCGAAGCTGATGCGCGTCGTGACCGGACGCGTGTTTGCGGTCGCGGTGGACATCCGCAAGGGATCCCCCACGCTCGGCCAGTGGTTCGGCTGCGAGTTGTCCGCCGAGAACAAGCGGCAGGTCTACGCTCCGGCCGGTTTCGCGCGCGGATTCTGCGTGCTGTCCGACGAGGCAGAGTTGCACTACCTTTGCAGCGCGACCTACAACCCGGCGACCGAGGTCAGCGTGCGGTGGGACGATCCCGAAATCGGGATCGAGTGGCCGGTCGACAAGCCGATCCTGTCCGACAAAGACGCGCGCGCTCAGTCGCTGGCGGACTGGCTGGCGTCCGACGCGGCGCGCTATTTAGCATACGAGGCTGAGCAGGGGACATGACGCTGCGCGGGTGCGCCACACCGGAAGCGACCGCCGCTTATGCGGCGCGCTTTGAGGGAGAGGCCGTTCCGGGTCACTTTCGCCTGACGGTAGACGGGCTGACGGTGTCGTCAATCGGCCTGGGGACGTATCTCGGCGAACCGAGCGATGAGGTAGACGAGCGCTATCAGCAGGCCATCGAGCGGGCGTTGGCGCTTGGCTGCAACCATTTCGACACGGCGGTGAATTATCGCTTCCAGCGTAGCGAGCGGCTGCTCGGCCGCGCCCTACGCGACGCGATCAAGCGCGGGGATGTGCAGCGCGACGAGGTGATCGTCGCCACGAAGGGCGGGTTTGTCCCGTTTGACGGCGGGCTGCCCCCCGATCCGCGCCGATGGGTGTACGAGCACTACATCGAGCCGGGGCTGGCGCACGCTAACGAGTTCGCCGCAACATACCAGCATTGCCTCGCGCCGGACTTCCTCGACGCGATGATCGATCAAAGCTGCGAAAACCTCGGCGTCGAGACGATCGACATTTACTACCTGCACAATCCCGAGACGCAGCGCATCAGCAACACGCACGAGACGTTCCGCCGCCGGATGCTCGACGCGTTCGAGTGTCTGGAAGCAGCGGTCGCCAATGGCGCGATCATGGCGTATGGCACTGCGACGTGGACCGCCTATCGCAGCCCGCCCGCCACGCCGGATTACGTCTCGCTGACCGAGATGATGGACCTCGCCTACCAGGTCGCGGGCGACGAAAACCACTTCCGCTACGTCCAGATGCCCTACAACCTGGTGATGACCGAAGCCTTCGCGCTGCAAAACCAGCAGGTCGGGCAGGAGTTCTTCAGCCCGATCGAGGCAGCGCAGCAGTTGGGGCTGACTGTCATGGTCAGCGCGACGCTGAAGCAGGGGCTACTCGCGACGCCCTTTATGGCGGACCTGTCGCCCTACTTCCCCGGCGCGCAAACCGACGCGCAAAAAGCCGTGCAGTTCGTCCGCTCGACGCCCGGTGTGGCGAGCGCGCTGGTCGGCATGAGCCGCGTCGAGCACGTCGAGGAAATTCTCGCGCTGCACCGCCTGCGCCCGATCGATGGGGACACCATTCGCGGCATGTTCGAGCCGTAGCGAACCGGCCACAACAGACAAAAAAGGGGCGACTCCGCTTAGGGCCGCCCCTTTTTCGTGCGAATGTTTCCGCGTTCTGCGGCTTACTCCTGCGCGAGCAGCAGGTCCATGTACTGCGCGCGCTCGAAGCCGAACAGGTCGGTCACGTGCTTCTGGCTGACCGTCCCACGGAACTCGTCAATCGTGTCGTAGCCGTTCTCTTCCATCCAGCTTTCGATCTCAAGCTGCAAGGTGGAGAGGTAAGGCAGGCCGTTGCGGAACAGCGCCGACGCAATCTGCACCGCGCTCGCGCCCGCCAGCAGGCCCTTGATCACGTCCGCACCGGACGCCACGCCGGTGTTCAACACCAGATCGAGCTTCGTGCGCCCGTAGAGCAGCGCAACCCAGCGCAGCGGGAGCTTCAGCTCAAATTCGTGGCTGAGCGCCATCTCGTTGACGATCGTCTTTTCCTGGATGTCGATAGTCGGCTGCAGGAAGCGGTTAAACATCACGACCGCATCCGCGCCCGCCGCCTCAAGCTGCTTCACCAGGTTGGCAACCGAGGTGTAGAACGGGCTGAGCTTAACCGCGACGGGGATGTTCACCGCCTGCTTGACGCTGGCGACGATGTCCACCAGCCGCTTCTCAAGCTCCGCGCCGGTCACGTCCGGGTCCGCCGCGACATAGTAGTAGTTAATCTCAAGGCCATCGATGCCGGTTTCGGCAAGCTGCTTAGCGTAGTTTACCCACGAACCGGGGTGCACCGCGTTCAGGCTGGCGAACAGGGGCATGGCAACCGCGCGGCGGGTCTTCTCGACCCACATCATATGCTCGCGGGCGCCGCCAAAGTCTACCGACGGGTAAAACGAGGAGTGGATCTCCGGGGAAATGTTCGCGGCCCGCTCCAGAAAGTCGGCCATAGTGGAGTCGTCGTGCAAAATCTGTTCTTCGAACAGCGAGCGGATGACCAGCGCCCCGGCGCCGAGTTCTTCACAGCGCTTGATCTGGTCGATTTGGTTCGAGATCGCGCAGGCGGCCACGACCAGAGGATTCTTCAGCGGAATACCCATATAGGATGTTGACAGGTCGGCCATTTTAACTCCTCTAAAGCATACTCGTTGGATATTAGCCACTATACCGCCAGACGCGAGTCCCCCTCAGTGACAAAAACTAGCCCCTGCCGGTGATAATAAGCATCATTTTGCAGCGTCGAACGGCCCGCGCGGCGAGATCCGCTTGACAACGCGGCGCGGCGCAAGTACACTTGCTCACAATACCCCCCCTCCCCAGGGGGGCGGGATAAAACCGGGAAGGATGGTTATGGACGAACAAACACGCCTCGACGCCATTCACCGCCTCAAAAGCGTGGCGGGGCACGTCAACGGCATCGTCAAGATGCTCGAAGAAGATCGGTACTGCATCGACGTGATCAAGCAGATCCAGGCAGTCGAAACGGCGCTGGAGCGGGTCAGCGAGGCGATCCTCGACTCGCACCTGAAAACCTGCGTCATGACCGCCGTCCAGAGCGCCGAGCCAGCCGAGCGCGAGCGCGTGCTGAGCGAGATCACCGAGGTCTTCCGCCATACCGCCCGGCCCTGAACGTCTGCTGTAGCACACATCATCCAACAAGGAGCAACCCGTTATGCCAAGCAAGACCTTCACCGTTCCAGCAATCCACTGCGGCCATTGCACGCGCACGATCGAAAACGAATTGAGCGAGCTGGAAGGCGTGCGCTCCGTCAAGGCCGATCAGGAAACGCGCGTCGTCACGGTCGAGTGGGACGCGCCCGCGACCTGGGAGCAGATCGACGCCCTGCTGCACGAGATCAACTATCCCCCGGCCCCGGAAAACCAACTGAACGTTCTTTAGTTAGCACACGGCTGCACCGCCCGGTCGCGGCCTGATGGCGGCGGCCGGGCGTGAAGGAGCAAACATGAGTGAAAAGCAGCTAACTTTGCCGGTGAGCGGCATGACCTGCGCGAACTGTGTCGCCACCGTAGAGCGCAACGTCCGCAAGCTGGACGGCGTGCGCGAGGCGAACGTCAACTTCGCCAGCGAGCGACTCACCCTCGTCTATGACGATTCGCTGCTGAAAGCATCGGACGTGATCGCGCGCATCCGCAAGGCCGGGTACGACGTGCCGGAGCAGACGCTCGACCTGGCGATCGTCGGGATGGACTGCGTCAACTGCGCGCAGACCGTCGAACGGTCGCTGCGCAAGGTGAGCGGCGTGATTGAGGCCAACGTCAATTTCGCCACCGAGCACGCCACCGTCCGTCTGACGCCCGGCGTGTCACGGGATGATCTGGTCAGTGCGGTGCGCAAGGCCGGGTACGACGTGGTCGAAGCGGAAGGGCTTGACGCGCTGGAAGACGCCGAGCAGGCCGCACGCGACGCCGAGATCCGCGCCCACGTGCGCAACGTCATTATTGGCGCGCTGTTCACCATTCCCCTGTTCATCCTGAGCATGGGGCGAGACTTCAACCTGTGGGGCCATTGGGCGCACGAGTCGTGGGTAAATTACCTGTTCTGGGCGCTGGCGACGCCGGTCCAGTTCTACACCGGCCGCGAATTCTACACCGGCGCGTACAAGTCGATCCGCAACGGCTCGGCCAACATGGATGTGCTGGTCGCGCTGGGTTCCAGCGTGGCGTATTTCTACAGCGTCATTATTACGCTCGGCCTGCTGGGCGGGCATGTGTATTTTGAGACGTCAGCCTCGATCATCACCCTTGTGATGACCGGCAAGCTGATGGAGTCGATCGCCAAAGGTCGTACCAGCGCCGCCATTAAGAAGCTGATCGGCCTGCGCGCCAAGACCGCCCGCGTCATCCGCAACGGCGCCGAGATCGACATCCCGGTCGAGGATGTGCGCGTGGGCGAAATCGTGCTTGTCCGCCCCGGCGAGAAGATCCCGGTCGACGGCGAGGTGATCGACGGGCGCAGCGCGGTGGACGAGAGCATGATCACCGGTGAGAGCCTGCCGGTCGATAAGGCGCCCGGCGACACCGTGATCGGCGCGACAATCAACAAGCAAGGGATGCTCAAGTTCAGGGCAACCAAGGTTGGTCGCGAAACCGCCCTCGCCCAGATCATCCGCCTTGTAGAGCAGGCGCAGGGCAGCAAGGCGCCGATCCAGCAGCTTGCGGACCGTGTCTCGGCGGTGTTCGTGCCGCTGGTGGCAACGATCGCGCTAATCACGTTCATCATCTGGATCGCAGTAACGGGCGAGTTCACCCCGTCACTGGTGCGGATGATCGCCGTGCTGGTGATCGCCTGCCCGTGCGCGATGGGCCTTGCCACGCCGACCGCGATCATGGTCGGCATGGGCAAGGGCGCAGAAAACGGCATCCTGTTCAAGAGCAGCGAGGCGCTCGAACGGGCGCACAAGCTCACCGCGATCGTGCTCGACAAGACCGGCACGCTCACGCGCGGCGAGCCGAGCGTCACCGATATCGTCATCAGCCGCAGCCTGACCAACGGCGACGACGAGCGCTCGCTTCTGGCGCTGGCGGCCAGCGCCGAGCGCGGCAGCGAGCACCCGCTGGGCGCGGCGATCGTCCGTGCCGCCACCGAGCGTGCGCTGCCCCTCAACGAGCCGCACCAGTTCGAGGCGCTCACCGGCCAGGGCGTGCGCGCGCAGATCGGCGAGCGGACGGTTCTGGTAGGCAATCTGGCGCTGATGCAGTCGCAGGCGGTCCACCTCAACGGGCTCGAAGCCGAGGCAAAGCGCCTGCAAGCTGAGGCCAAGACCGCGATGTGGCTGGCGGTGGACGGGCAGGCCAGCGCCGTGATCGCCGTCGCCGACACGATCAAGGACGGCTCGGCCGAAGCGGTGCGCCAGATGCACGACCTTGGTCTGACCGTGATCATGATGACCGGCGACAACCAGGCCACCGCCGACGCCATCGCGCGCGAGGTGGGCATCGACCGCGTGTTCGCGGAAGTGCTGCCCGGCGACAAGGCGGCGTACGTCCAGCAGCTTCAGCAGGAAGGCTACGTCGTCGGCATGGTGGGCGACGGGATCAACGACGCGCCCGCGCTGGCACAGGCGGACGTCGGGATTGCGATCGGCACCGGGACCGACGTGGCGATCGAGGTGGCGGACGTAACGCTGATCGGCGGCGACCTGCGCGGCGTCGCGCGGGCGATCGCGCTCAGCAAGAAGACCGTCCGCGCCATCAAGCAAAACCTGTTCTGGGCGTTCGGCTACAACGTGACGCTGATCCCGATCGCGGCGGGCGTGCTGGCGCCGTTCGCGTGGGCGCCGGAGCTTCTGCGCCATCTGCACCCGATCCTGGCCGCGTTCGCTATGGCGGCCAGCGACGTGTGCGTGATCGGCAACAGCCTGCGGCTGCGGCGCGTGAAGCTGGAGAAAAGCAGCGGTTAGCCGTTAGCAGTTAGCGGTTAGCAAGAGCGAAAAGCAGCAGTGAAGCAGCTAAGGGCAGCGAGAACTCGTACGGGCGGTGCATAACAACATCGCCCGTATTTATGTCTCCTCAGATTCAGCATATTATTATTAGAGAAAAAATTTGCAGATAAGAAAGCGAGAAGGAATGATGTTCTCAAAAGATGACTATATTCGCACGCTTATAATTGCAGGCGATCGGATTAAAGATATTCATTATCAATTGCTGCGCGCGCAATATGCTGCCCCTCAAAGGACAGTGACGGCGGGCCAATTGGCTTGGTTAGTTGGACGCACCAATTACCAGCCAATCAACAGATGGTATGGCGAACTAGGACATATTCTGGCGGATGCAGGACTGGCAGAAGTTGGGGAAGCTCCAGATCATTATCTTAAAGATGGTAGCCCGGCTTGGTACAGTTTTTTGTCGGCTGGTAAAGGCAGTCCAGCAGGCTTTCTTTGGACAATGTATCCAGGTCTTGCAGAAGCGCTAGAAGAACTTAACCTGGTTGATATAAGCGACAGTGCTTTGCCAGACGAGATATGTGAGGAAGCCGCTCTTGTCGAAGGAGCCGTTCGTCACATTCAGGTAAACGCCTATGAGCGAAATCCCATGGCGCGTCGCCTCTGTATCGAGGCATATGGTACGCGCTGTTGCATTTGCGGGATCGATCTAGGCGAGGTCTATGGCGAAGTGGGTAGAGGATATATTCATGTACACCATCTAACACCTCTCGCCGAGATCGGCAAAGAATACGAAGTAGATCCTGTTCAAGATTTACGTCCAGTCTGTCCCAATTGTCACGCGATCATTCATCGTCGCGTGCCCCCGTACACCATCCAGGAAGTGCAGAATATGTTGCGTAAAACTAAAGGATAGAGCTTCTCTTTTGCATTCCAACCCAACAAAATGTCTCACAAGCTGTAATGTGTTTTTACCTATGCGATCTATGTGCCGGCCGCTCTTTTTATGTTATCACCTTTCATTACTGGATCGGTCAAAAGTTGCCAGCGGGCGAATCTGCTCGTAAGCTATCGGGGTGTTGGCACGATCAAGGTTCATCACGCGAGGAACCATGCAAGACTTACTGCCCACTTTGCTCGAATACGACCCGGGGATGCTGGCAATCATCGCCCATCGCTGGGACGTAGACCTCGGCAAGCTCGACAAAGAAGAAGCGGCGCGAACCCTGGCGAGCGCGATGCTCGACCCGGAGCACGCCGCCGCCGAGTGGGCCCGGCTGACCGATGGGGAGCGCGGCGCGTTGCAGGCGCTGGTCAGCGCGCCCCAGCACAAGATGCCCGAGGCGCAGTTCAGCCGCATCTTCGGCGAGATCCGGCAGATGGGGCCAGGCCGCCGCGACCGCGAGAAGCCGCACCTGAATCCCGCCAACGCTGCCGAGGCGCTGTACTTCCGTGGGCTGCTGGCGATCACCTACGACCAGGCGAAGACCGGCGCGCAGCGGTTCGTCTACGTGCCGACCGACCTGGCTGCCGTCTTGCCGACGCATGAAACCGGCTTCCAGGTCGAAGCCGAGCCTGCGCCCGCCTACGAGCGTGGCGAATACGAGCCGCAGACCGTCCAGCCCGCGACCACCACGCTGGTCGACGACCTCACGACGCTGCTGGCCTACCTTCAGGTCGTGCCGACGCCATCCGAGCACGCCACGCTGACCGCGCAGATCAATGAAGACCTCGGCACCCGCTGGCTTGGCGAGCCGCACCCCGCGCGGACGGCGCTGCTGATCACGCTGGCAGGCAGCCTGGGGCTGGCGTCCGCTGAGCGCGGCGTCTTCAAGCCAGTCCCGGCGCGCGCTCGCGCCTGGCTGGAGCGCACGCGCCCGCAGCAGGTCCGCGCGCTGGCCGAGGGCTGGCGCGACAGCACGCTCTATAACGACCTGTGGCACACGCCGGGTCTGCAACCCGACGACACCGGCTGGCGCAACGATCCGCTGCTCGCCCGGCAGACGGTGCTGACGTTTCTGGAGATGGTCCCGCCGGACGACTGGTGGCCGGTGAGCGAGTTCGTCCAGTTCGTCAAGGACAACGATCCCGACTTCCAGCGCCCCGCCGGAGATTACGATAGCTGGTACATCCGCGACGCCTCGACGGGCGAATACCTGCGCGGCTTCGAAAGCTGGGATCGCGTCGATGGCGCGTTGCTGTGGTTCATCCTGACCGGGCCGATGTACTGGCTGGGACTGACCGACCTGGGCGACGAGGGCGCGCTCTGCCGCCTGACGGCTTACGGGCGCGCGCTGGTCGGCGCCGCCGACTGGCCCGATCCGCCCGAGGAACCGGAGCCTATCACGATCCAGCCAGACGGCACGATCTTCGTGGCGCGCACCGTCAGCCGCTACGACCGTTTTCAGCTTGCGCGCATCACGGAATGGGGCCCCGCCGGAGATCCGTACGTCTACCATCTCTCGGTGACCGGCCTGCAACGCGCGGCGGCGCAGGGCATCCCCCCGAACGTCACGCGCGCGTTCTTGCGGCGGGCTAGCGGGGCGGAACTGCCACCCTCGATCATCCAGTTGATCGATCAATGGGAGCGAGGCGCGGGCGCCGCCGCGCAAATTCTGCGCGCCGCGGTACTGCGCGTGCCCGCCGAAGAAACCATGCGCTTTGTAACCGAGACGCCGGAGCTCCGCCGCTATCTGGGCGCCTCGCTTGGTCCGACGGCGGCTATCGTCCGCCCCGGACAGGAGCAGAACCTAGCGGCGGCTCTGCAATCTCACGGTATCCTGGTGGAATTTGATGAATCCTGACACACTGACCATGCCTACAACTTTCACAACGCCGCCTCAAGCGCTGCTCGACGCCTTCGCCGAGGCGTTCCCCGACCGCATGCCGGACGTGATCGCCCGCGCGCCGGGCCGCATTAATTTGCTCGGCGGGCACGTCGATATTCAGGACGGGCTGGTGATCAACATCGCCATCGACCGCGGCATCTGGGTCGCGGCGGCGCACAGCCCGAATGGGCACCTGCGCCTGCGCGCGATCGACCTGGACGAGTCGGTCACCATCCGTCTGGACGATCTCGACAGCCGCACCGACATCGAAGGCCGCGAGCTGCCGCGCTGGGCGCGCTATCCGGCGGGCGTCGCGTGGGCGCTGGCGCGGCTGGGCGTGACGGTCAGCGGGATCGACGCGGCATTTCTCGGCAGCGTGACGATGCGCGCCGGGCTGAGTTCGTCCGCCGCGGTCGAAATGGCGTTCGCGGTGGCGTGGCAGGCGCTCGGCGGGTGGACGCTCCCCTGCGCCGAGCTAGCGCAGGCCGGGCGCGAGGCGGAGCGTAGCTATATGGGCCTGGGCACCGGGATTCAGGACCAGTTCACCGTACTGTGCGCGGAGCGCGATCGCGGCTTTTACCTCGACTGTCGCAGCCTCGAAACCGAAACGCTCCCCCTGCCCGCCGACGCCCGCGTGGTGGTGTGCGACACGCTCACCCGGCGGGAACTGGTCGGCTCCAGCTACAACAGCCGCTCGGCAGACTGCAAAGCGGCCGTCAGCATCATCGCGGCTGAGGAGCCGTCGGTGCGCATGTTGCGTGACGTCCCGCTCGACCTGCTGCAAGCCTTCGAACCGCGCCTGACGGCGGATCAGTTCCGCCGATCGCGCCATGTCGTGACCGAGATCGCGCGCGTGGCCGAAGGGCGCGAGCGATTGCTGGCGGGCGATCTGGCTGCGTTCGGCGCGCTGATGAATCGCTCGTACTTCAGCGCCCGCAACGATTACGGCAGCAGCTCCCCCGCGCTCGACGCGATGTGGTTTGCGGCGACCAGCCACCCCGCGTGCTACGGCGCGCGCTACAGCGGCGGCGGGGAAGCGGGCGCGATCGTCGCGCTGGTCGAAGCGGACGCCGTGGAAAGCTTCATCCAGCAGGCTTCGGAGAGCTATCTGGCTCAAACCGGCAACGAAGGAAACTTCTTCACGGTGCGGCCGGTCGAGGGCGCGGGAGTCACCAGCGAAGGTCTATGACCGGCGATCTGCGTCGCGCTTCTGCCGGAACGCCAACCGGCCGCGCATCGCGGTACGGCTTTGACTTCATGACGAAGTGGACGCAGTTTACCCAGCGCGCGCTGACCGACGACTCGCTGCAGCGAGAACGGCGCGGCTTCCGGCGCTGGTTGCTGGCACCCCATATCGCGTTTGTGATCCCCATCGACGAGGAAGCCGTGCGCGCGCAACTGATCGACTGGCAGCGCGGCTTCCTCGACGTGCTACCCTACCAGCCGGAGCCGGTCGAGCGCCTGCACGTCACGCTACACTACGTCGGGCTGCTTCGCACGTCGCCCTGGATGCTGCTTCCGAACACATGGCAGCGCGCCTCGCTCGATGCGATGGCGGCGCGTATAGGTCGAGCGCTCGCCCAGTGCGAGCCATTCACCATCCTGATCGGGCCGCTGAACGCCTTTCCGAACGTCCTGATCGCCGAAGTGCACGATACTGAGGAAGAATGTTTGCGGGCGATGCGCCTGCGCGTGCGGCGCGCCCTGCCGCTGCGTGCGCGTCCCGCTACTCAGTGGAACTACCTGCCGCACAACACGCTCGGCTATTGGGGCCAGCAACTGGTCGCGCCGCTGATCGAGCGCCTGCGTCCGTTCCGTGACGTTGAGCCGGTGCCCCTGCGCGTGTCGCGGCTCCGGTTTACAATCTACTGGCGAAGCCCGCTCCCTGCGACGCCGGACGTGCTGGTCCGCGCCCGCGAAGAGTTGATCGCGGAATACCCGCTCACGCCGCGCGAATGACCCGTTTCCCATCTGCACCCTGAAAGCGAAACCGCCGTGTCTGATACCTCTGCTCCGCCGACCTCGCCCGCCCGCAAGTGGCTTGGGCGCCTGTTCGGGATCGTCTTCGGGCTGGCGCTCGCCTGGCTGCTGGCCGAAGTGCTGCTCCGCGTGCTGTTTTTCGCGCTGCCGCCGCGCTTGCAATTGGTGCTGGAAGAAGTGCGCGTCACGCCGTTCACCGAGCGCCGCCTGCTACCCGATCCGATCTGGCAACCGGACATCGACTATCTGACTATCGCGCGCCCGGTGACGGATTTCGAGCAGTTCGGCTCAGCGGAAGTGCGCTTCACCGTGACGACTGAGCAGCTTTGGGACCAGCGCGGCGCGTTCCGCACGCGGCAGGAGCTGGTGGATCGCTACGTCGATGGCGTGGTCGTGGGGGACTCGTTCGCGTTCTGCTTCACCGACGCAGACGATTGCTGGGTGAACCGTCTCGCGCAGCAAACAGAGCGGAATTTGATCAATCTCGGCGTGGTCAGCACCGGATCGGTCGCGCATGGCCGTGTGCTGCAAGATTTCGGCCTGCCGCTGCGCCCGCCGCTGGTGATCTGGCAATGGTACGGCAACGACGCCAACGAGGATTACGGGCTGGCGCGGCTGCGCGGCGAGGCGCAGACTCCGCCGGACGATGACACGCCGCTCCAACGCGAGCGAAGCTGGCTCGAAGAAAACTCGGCGGTTTATGTGCTGGTGCAAATGCTGCTCGGCAAAGACGATCGCTACGCCGCGTCGCTGCAATTCCTTGACCGTGAGTGGGCGCAGGACGGCGATCTGCGGCTCGGCTTCGGGCGGCCGTACCTGTGGGGCGCGTTCGATCTGGAGCGCCCGCAGAACGCCGAGGGCTGGCAGTTGTCGCAGGATGCGTTTCTCACCGCGAGGGAGCAGGTCGAAGGATACGGTGGGCATCTGGTGATCGTGCTCATGCCCACCAAAGAGCAGGTTTACCGCGAACTGGCGGAGCCGTTGATCGGCGCCGAACGCATGGCGCTACTGGATGACAATTACCAGGCGATGCTCGATTTCTGCGCGGCGGAGGGGCTGACGTGCCTCGATCCGCTGCCGATGTTCGCGGAGCGCGCCGCCGCCGGGGAGCAGCTTTACTACACGACGGACATCCACCTCAACCCACGCGGCAATGCGGCGCTGGCGGACTGGCTCGCCGCGTGGCTGGCGGAGAATCCGGAAGTGTTCACGCTGGACGAGACGACCACACCAGACAGCTAAGGGCCGTGATGCAGCACGCGGGAAACAACATCGCGCGCCACGTGTAGGGGCGGAGCTTGCTCCGCCCGCTGTAATGGAAGAAATAAAAACGGGCGCAGCAAGCTGCGCCCCTACGAAAGCCAATTGTGATCAGCCTTCCGCCCGCCGCATCGCATCCTTGATCGACAGCAGCGGCCACATCGGGCGCACGTCCAGGTCGAGGTCGTCACGGTAGCCGTGCACAAAGCGGAAGTGTCCCGCCGAGGCGATCATGGCGGCGTTGTCCATGCACAGACGCAGCGGCGGATAGCGCACCGGCACCGGGCTGCGCGCGGTCATCTCCTGGCGCAGCGCGAGGTTGGCGCTCACGCCGCCCGCAATCCAGATCTCGGTCGCGCCGTGCTCCGTCGCCGCGCGGATCGTCTTTTGCACCAGCACATCGACCACCGCCGCCTGGAAGCTCGCCGCTACATCCGCGACATTCACCCCCGGCCCAAGCTGGTCCGGCGTCATGCCTTCACCTTTCGGCTCGCGGCGGCCCTCATGGTGTGGCTGGACGGCGCGCAGCACGGCCGTTTTCAACCCCGAGAAGCTGAAGTCGTAGCCCTCGTCGAGCATGGCGCGCGGAAACTGGTACGCCTCGGGGTCGCCGCCTTCCGCCGCGCGCTGGATCGCCGGTCCGCCGGGGTAGCTCAGGCCGAGCAGCCGCGCCACTTTGTCGAACGCCTCGCCCGCCGCGTCGTCAATCGTGCTGCCGAGCATCTCGTACTCGCCGTGCGCGTGGATGGCGACGATCTCGCTGTGCCCGCCCGAGACGATCAGGCAGACGACCGGGAACTCAACCGGCGCGCTGCGTTCGGTCAGCCACAGCGAGTAGATGTGCCCTTCGAGGTGGTTGACGCCGACCAGCGGCTTGTCCGCGCCGAACGCCAGCCCCTTCGCGTAATTCATGCCAACCAGCAGCGATCCCGCAAGACCAGGCCCGCGCGTCACCGCGATCGCGTCGATGTCGTCCAGCGACACGCCCGCTTCGCTCAGCGCCTCACTCACCACCGGACTGATCGCCTCGATGTGCGCGCGCGACGCGACCTCGGGGAACACCCCGCCATACGGCGCGTGCAGCGCGATCTGCGACGCGACCACGTTCGACAGGATGGTTTCGCCGTCTCGCACCACGGCGGCAGCGGTTTCGTCGCACGATGTTTCGATGCCCAGCACCAGCGTCATGATCGCGTGCCTCTCGCTTTGCCCGCCTACCCCTTCAGCTCGATCACCAGGTCATACGGGCAGTCAGTCAGGGACTCCACCGCGCCGGCGTCGTTCAGATAGACCGTATCCTCGATACGGATGCCATACCCGCGCGACGGATAGTACAACCCTGGCTCGATCGTAAACACGCTACCGCGCTGGAGCCAGTATTTCGCGGTGCGCGTCGGGAAGAACGGCGCCTCATGCACGTTCAGCCCCAGCCCGTGCGCCAGCGAGTGGACGTAGCCTTCGGTCGTGGCGGGTGTGTTCAGCACGGTCGGATGTCCGTGCGCCTCGAACAGCTCGCACACCATGTCCTGCGCTTCGTGCGTCGGCATGCCCACGCGGCACATCTCGATCGAGCGGTCAAATGCCTCGCGCACCAGGTCATAATCCGCCTGGATGTGCTCCGGCGCGTAGCCGATGCACCACGTCCGCGTCATGTCATGAAAGTAACTGCCCGGCAGCCGGGGGAACAGGTCGAATACGATCGTCTCGCCCAGGCGCAGCGGTTGATCGTCCTGCCCCTTGCTGTGCGGAACGGCCGCATCCCGCCCCTGCGCGAAGATCATCCCCTCAGGGTCTTCAAGCCCCTGCTCGAATAACTGCCCGCGCACGTAGCGCTTGACGTCCCCGATCGTGACCGGCGCGCCGTTCGCATCCACAACGACGCCGTCCGCCGCCCGGTGCCCGGCAATCCACTCGCGGGCCGCGCGCATCACCGCGCTGGTCCGGCGCCCGGCCTCGCGTAGCAGCGCGAGCTCATCCGCATCCTTCGTCTCGTAAGCGCGGTCGAAGATGGTGTTGCGCACTTCCTCGGCCAGCAGTTCCACCCGGTCGCCCACGCCCTTTTGTAGCGCCTCAATCGACTTGAGCGCCGCGTTCAGATCGCCCACGCCGTAGATCGCCAGCCGCCCGCGCACGTCGAAATGCTCGAAGATGCGCACATACCACGCCTGGATCGCCGCGCTGTAACTGTAATTGTGCTCGCGCAGCAGCGCGGAATAACCGAAATCGTCGTAGGTGTGCACTTCCAGGCCGCTCTGCCGCGCCTCGTCCACTTCCATCGGGTTGACGATCAGCACCGGGGCCGCGCCCTGCTTCTTAATCACCATGCCAGACCCGCGCACGCCGTTGCTCAGATACGTGCGATACGGGTCTTCATTCTCGCCGGGCAGAATCAGCAGCGCGTCGATCCCGCGCTCGGCCATCAAGCGATCCAGATCTGATTTCATGGTGCTATGCCCTCACAGGAAGATCGCGCGGCGCTAGGAGTCGGCTCCTGCACGCTCGCGCAAGCGGAGAAAGAACTCGATCACTGCCAGGCTGATCGCCAGCACGCCCGCGATCACCGGGTTCAGCACGCGGGGGATTTGCAGCCAGGCACACGCCACGACGAACAGCCCCAGCCAGATGCTCTGCCGCAGGATCACGCCGCCCGGCACGCCATTCGGCCCGGAGAAGCGCACGTTCAGAAAGCGGACGAAGGGCAGCGTCGTGCCGGTCACCGCGAGGTAAAGGCAGATGAAGAACAGCCAGCGCGGGAATGCAGTCGGCAGCGTCGAGGTGACCAGCAGCCAGATCCCTGCCCAACCGCCGATCGCCATCAGTGCGCCGCCCAGCAACACGCCCTTATGATCGGGCGGCCCGGCGGGAGCAGAGTCGTAATGCGAGATGTCGTCCATGCGCGTCATTATAGCCGCGCGCCGGGGGGATTCCAAGCCAGCTCTACCGCCTCATGAGCCGAATCGCTAGAATCCCGACGGGCAGGTTTTCTACCCTCTGGGCGGCTCGCCGCGCATGGTATAATGCGCCGGTGGAATCGGAACCGTCCAGTCACGTCAGGGTCTTAGCATGGCCGTTCTCAGCGCGAACAACGTCGCCAAATCGTTTGGCGCGAATGACATTTTCAGCGGCGTCA
>Ga0134093_1002377_pt1 | contig 15276 bp, 13 predicted proteins | sample 4_1taG_FD_94452 | JGI IMG/M metagenome (GOLD analysis project Ga0134093, IMG submission 94452) | Switchgrass degrading microbial communities from high solid loading bioreactors in New Hampshire, USA - 4_13_20_68_A1 metaG | ecosystem: Engineered > Bioreactor > Semi-continuous > Anaerobic >...
CACGTGTGCGTAGTGGCGGGCATCGGTCTCATACTCCACGTGCGAAGTGTTGATGGTAATGCCGCGTTCCCTTTCTTCTGGGGCGTTGTCGATTTCCTCAAACTTCTTGATCTGGGTCTTGTTGTTCCGCGCCAGAAGCATGGTGATCGCAGCCGTAGTGGTGGTCTTACCATGGTCAACGTGGCCGATGGTGCCCACGTTTACGTGAGGTTTCGTCCTCTCAAACTTTTGCTTAGCCATTTTCGTTCCTCCTTGGGAAAGTAGTTTTCATTTACATACCTGCAGAGTGGGTAATTGACTCTGCTAAAGCGGGCGGCACTTGTTCGTAATAGGCGAAGCTCATGGTGTGCTGCGCACGCCCCTGCGTCATGGAACGCAGAGAGGTAGCGTAGCCGAACATCTCCGCCAGCGGTACGTAGCCGCGCACAATCTGCGTATTACCCCGCTGTTCCATCCCTTCAATCCGTCCGCGCCTGGCGTTGATGTCACCCATGACATCGCCCAGGAAGTCATCTGGGGTGACCACTTCCAGCTTCATCACGGGCTCCAGAATCACCGCGCCAGCCTTGCGGCACGCTTCCTTGAAACCGAGGGAACCGGCGATCTTAAAGGCCAATTCCGAAGAATCCACTTCATGATAGGAACCATCCACAAGCGCTACCTTGACATCCACCACCGGGAACCCCGCCATGACACCAGTCATCATGGCCTCTTTGATTCCCGCTTCGACCGGGGCGATGTACTCCCTCGGGACTACCCCGCCAACGATCTTGTTCTCAAAGACAAATCCGGCACCGCGCTCGTTAGGCTCAACTTCGAGAACCACATGGCCGTACTGGCCGCGTCCGCCGGTCTGGCGCACGAACTTGCCTTCGGCCTTAACAGCCTTGGTAATCGTCTCGCGGTAGGCAACCTGCGGTTTACCTATATTCGCCCCCACTTTGAACTCTCGCAGCAGGCGGTCCACGATGACCTCCAGGTGCAGTTCGCCCATGCCGGCAATGATGGTCTGTCCTGTTTCCTGATCGGTATACACTTTGAAGGTCGGATCCTCTTCCGCCAAGCGCTGCAGAGCGTACGTCAGTTTGTCCTGATCGGCTTTGGATTTCGGTTCCACTGCCAGTTTGATCACCGGCTCGGGGAACTCCAGGGCCTCCAGCAAAATTGGGTGCTTCTCATCTGCCAAGGTGTCGCCGGTGGAGATGTCCTTCAGGCCGACCAGGGCGACGATGTCTCCCGAGAAAGCTTGATCCACGTCTTCGCGATGGTTGGCGTGCATCAGCAGGATGCGTCCAACTCTTTCCCGTTTGCCCGTAGCCACGTTCAAAACGTAACTCCCAGCCTTCAGCGTTCCGGAGTAAACCCGGAAGAAGGCCAGCTTCCCGACATAGGGGTCAGCCATGATCTTGAAAGCAAGGCCGGCAAAATGCTCATCGTCCTGGAGCTTCCTGGTCTCGGGAGCCCCCGTGTCGGGGTTGGTTCCTTCGACAGCAGGCAGCTCGGCGGGGGACGGCAGGAAATCCACCACTGCATCCAGCAGGGGCTGGACTCCCTTGTTCTTAAAAGATGAGCCGCAGAGCACAGGCACCAGCTTCACGCTGCAGCAAGCTTTGCGCAGAGCCCGCTTCAATTCCTCAGGAGTTATCTCTTCCCCTTCCAGATACTTGAGGGTGAGCTCGTCATCGGTCTCCGCCACCTTCTCCACCAGGAGCTGGCGGGCCGCTTCGGCCTCCTCGAGCACCTCTTCAGGAACGTCCGTTATTTCAAAGTTCCCGATATCATCGACATAAATGTGGGCCTTCATGTCAATCAGATCGACGGCACCGCGGAAGGTGTCTTCCGATCCGATCGGCCACTGGATGGCCACCGGATTTGCACCTAGGCGCTCGGCCATCATGGCAAGCACCCGTTTGAAATCAGCACCGACGCGGTCCATCTTGTTGACATAGGCAACACGGGGTACGTGATACTTATCTGCCTGGCGCCACACGGTTTCTGATTGAGGTTCTACTCCACCCACGGAGCAAAACACTGCCACCGCCCCGTCCAGCACGCGCAGGGACCTTTCCACTTCTACAGTAAAGTCCACGTGGCCGGGCGTGTCAATAATGTTAATCCGATGACCCTTCCAGTGACAGGTTGTTGCAGCCGAGGTAATCGTAATTCCCCGCTCACGCTCTTGAGCCATCCAATCCATGGTTGCTCCACCGTCGTGTGTCTCGCCTATCTTGTGAACTTTCCCGGTGTAGAAGAGGATTCTTTCAGTGGTCGTGGTCTTGCCTGCATCAATGTGCGCCATGATACCTATATTCCGCGTCTTCTCAACAGCAAACTCTCTTCCCACTTCTTTCTCCTCCTAGCCGAGTAAGACTCACCACCCCGTTGTCGTCAGAGCACCAATGTGCACGGCCCACTTGCTTTCGCAGCAGATCACCAACGGTAATGAGCAAAAGCCCTGTTCGCTTCCGCCATACGGTGAGTATCTTCTTTCTTCCTTACAGATCCGCCCTGGTTGTTGGCGGCGTCGAGCAGCTCTCCGCACAGTCTCTCAACCATGGTCTTTTCCCCACGCTGCCTGGCGTTCTGTACTATCCAGCGCAGCGCCAGAGTCTGCCGCCTGTCAGCCCGTACTTCTACAGGTACCTGATAGGTAGCGCCACCCACGCGGCGGGGTTTCACTTCAACAACTGGCATAACATTATTCACTGCTTGTTCCAGCAGTTCCATGGCATCAGTGCCCGTTCTCTCCTGGGCCACTCTCAGCGCTTCGTACATGATGGACTCGGCGAGTCCGCGCTTGCCGTCGCGCATGATGGCGTTGATGAACTTGGTCACCAGCTTGCTGCCATAGATTGGATCAGGGATCACATCCCTCTTCGAGACGTTTCCTTTTCTCGGCATCGGTTTTCACCCCTTCTGCATAGAGATTCCAAGACTTCCTTACTTAGGCCTCTTGGCACCGTACTTCGAGCGGCCTTGGCGCCGGTTGGCAACCCCCGCTGCATCGAGTGTACCTCTAATGATGTGGTAACGCACACCAGGCAAGTCCTTTACCCTGCCGCCACGAATGAGGACAACGCTGTGTTCCTGCAGATTGTGGCCTTCCCCGGGAATATAGGAAGTCACCTCGATACCATTGGTTAATCTCACACGGGCTACTTTCCGCAGAGCCGAGTTCGGTTTCCTGGGCGTAGCTGTGTAGACCCTGGTGCAGACGCCTCGCTTTTGCGGTGCCCCTTTTTCGTTGTAGATCACCTGATCACGCAGGGTGTTCTGGGTAAAACCCAATGCCGGGGCGGAACTCTTTGTCTTCTGGGCTTGACGGCCTTTCTTAACCAATTGATTGATCGTTGGCACTCCGGATAACCTCCCTTCCGTCTAATTCTCTGTAGATTTCATGATACAGGCCACGGCAGCCCCCACCTCAATGGAGCAGGCTCTGCCGAGCTCTGCCATGGTGTCCACGTCAACTACTGTGATCCCGTTGGCCAGGCATTCCCGGCGCACGGGACCGGTTACGTGTTCATCCGCATCTCGAGCTAAGTAGACCACATCTGCCCTGCCAGCTTGGATCGCCTTCATAGTCTGCTTGGTACCGACTACGCGGTCTGCCGTCGCCAGTCTGTGCGGCATCACGGTCCTCCCCTTTACTCAGAGATCCCGCAGGGGCGCGAAGGCCCCTGCGGGCAACACTGCTTATTCTATCATCTCGAGTCTTCTGTTGTCAATAAAATCTTACAGAATCGGCCTTTCCGCGCTTTCTCAGCCGGAGACCAGCTCTACCTCCTGCTCCACACTGCTGTCAGGGGCCTGTGCCTCTTCCTGGCCGTCCACGTCTATGCTCACTCGACGGTAGCGGGTCATCCCGGTGCCGGCAGGGATCAGCTTACCGATGATCACGTTCTCCTTCAGGCCGAGCAGCCTATCGACCCGTCCTTTAATGGAAGCTTCCGTGAGGACCCTGGTGGTCTCCTGGAAGGAAGCCGCAGAGAGGAAGCTCTCCGTGGCCAGTGAGGCCTTGGTGATGCCCAGCAGGACGGGCTTGCCAGTTGCGGGGCTGCCTCCCTCCGCCTGCACCTTGGCGTTGACTTCTTCGAATTCGAAGACATCCACCAGAGAACCGGGGAGCAGATTGGTATCAGCCGGATCCTCCACCTTGTACTTGCGGAGCATCTGCCGGACGATGATCTCAATGTGCTTGTCGTTGATGTTCACGCCCTGAGAGCGGTAGACTTCCTGCACTTCCTGAACCAGGTATTCCTGAACCGCCAGGACGCCCTGGACAGCAAGGATGTCGTGGGGGTTGACCGGCCCTTCGGTCAGGCGGTCTCCGGCCTTGACTTCGGTGCCGTCCTTGACCCGCCTGCGGGCACCGTAGGGGATAACATAAGATGCTTCGCCCTCCGGACCGCGCACCACAGCCTTGGTAACTCCCTTGTTCTCCACGATGCTGACCGTACCAGGCAGCTCGGTGATGATAGCCTGGCCTTTCGGCTTGCGGGCCTCAAACAGCTCTTCAACACGGGGCAGACCGGCAGTGATGTCGTCTCCGGCCACACCTCCGGTGTGGAACGTACGCATGGTCAGCTGGGTGCCGGGTTCGCCGATGGACTGGGCGGCGATGATACCCACTGCCTCGCCAACCTCCACCAGGCTGCCATTGGCCAGGTTGCGCCCGTAGCACTTCACACAGACACCGTGGCGTGTATTGCAGACGAGCACGGAACGGATCCGGACTTCCTCGATACCTGCGTCCTCAATGGCCCGGGCAGCATCATCGCTGATCATCTCGCCCTTGGCCACCAGAAGCTCGCCAGTCTCGGGATGCACCACATCCTGCGCAGCAACCCGCCCGGCCAGGCGTTCCCACAGCGGTTCGATGACCGCTTCGCTGTCGCCGGTAAACTCCTTGATCGCCCGGACGGTGATGGCATCTTCAGTGCCGCAGTCCTGCTCCCGCACGATAACATCCTGGGCGACGTCCACCAACCTGCGGGTGAGGTAGCCCGAGTCTGCCGTACGGATGGCCGTGTCCGCCAAGCCCTTGCGGGTGCCGTGGCTGGAGATGAAGAACTCCAAAACGGTCAGGCCTTCACGGAAGTTTGCCTTGATCGGAATTTCAAAGGTTCGGCCGGTGGGGTCTGCTACAAGGCCGCGCATACCGGCCAGCTGGCTGATCTGGGACTCGTTACCGCGGGCGCCAGAGATAGCCATCATGTAGATCGGGTTGAACTTGTCGAAGTTATCCAGCATGTCTCTGGTAACCTGCTCTTTGGTCTTGGTCCAGACTGCGCAAACCCTCTGGTAGCGTTCTTCCGCAGTCAAAAGCCCACGGCGGTACTGCTGCTCGATCTGTTCCACTTCTTCCTCCGCCGCATGGATCCGGTCGTGCTTGGTGGGCGGAACGGCGATGTCGGCGATGGAAACTGTGGTGCCGGAGCGGGTGCTGAAGCGGAAGCCGAGCTGCATGATCCTGTCCAGGGCATGCGCCGTTTCCTGAGCACCGTACTGCTTGTAGAGGCGGTCGACCAGGTTGGCCAGCTTCTTCTTGTCCAGCGCCTCATTGATAAACCCGAAGCCTTCGGGCAGGATGTTGTTCACCAGCAGGCGGCCGGTGGTGGTCTCCACACGGGTCCGCTTTTCGTCGTCGAGCCGCAGCATGATCCGGGCATGCAGTTCGATGGAACCGGAGTTGTAGGCGTGGAGCACTTCTTCCATGGAGCCGAAGTAACGACCTTCGCCCCTGGCCCCTTCCTTCACGGAAGTGAGGTAGTACATGCCGATAACCATGTCCTGGTTAGGCGTTACGATCGGCCTGCCGCTGGAAGGAACCAAGATGTTGTTGGTGGAGAGCATGAGCAGCCTGGCTTCTGCCTGCGCCTCTGCGGAGAGGGGGACGTGCACGGCCATCTGGTCGCCGTCGAAGTCGGCGTTGTAAGCCTGGCAGACCAGGGGATGCAGCTGAATCGCCCGGCCTTCTACCAGGACTGGCTCAAAGGCCTGGATGCCCAGCCTGTGCAGGGTGGGCGCCCGGTTGAGCAGGACCGGATGCTCTTTGATTACTTCTTCCACGATGTCCCAGACTTCTGGGCGGACGCGGTCCACCATCTTTTTGGCGCTCTTGATGTTGTGGGCAATCCCTTTCTCAACAAGCTCCTTCATGACAAAGGGCTTGAAGAGCTCCAGGGCCATTTCTTTCGGAAGCCCGCACTGGTGGATGCGGAGCTTCGGCCCGACCACGATAACAGAGCGGCCCGAGTAGTCAACGCGCTTGCCCAAAAGGTTCTGGCGGAACCGTCCCTGCTTACCCTTGAGCATATCGCTGAGGGACTTCAGGGGGCGGTTGCCAGGCCCGGTAACGGGCCTGCCTCTGCGGCCGTTATCGATCAGGGCGTCCACCGCTTCCTGGAGCATGCGCTTCTCGTTGCGCACGATGATATCAGGAGCGCCCAGTTCGAGAAGCCTCTTGAGGCGGTTATTGCGGTTGATCACCCGGCGGTAGAGATCGTTCAGGTCGGAGGTGGCGAAGCGCCCGCCGTCCAGCTGCACCATGGGACGCAGCTCAGGCGGGATAACGGGGACGACATCCAGGATCATCCAGGCCGGATCATTGCCCGAAGCCCGGAATGCTTCCACCACTTCCAAGCGCCGCACGGCGCGGACCCGTCTCTGGCCCGAAGATTGCTCGATTTCCTTGCGCAGCTCTTCGCTGAGTTCCTCCAGATCGAGTTCCTGAAGGAGTTTCTTGATGGCTTCGGCGCCGATGCCGGCCTCAAACGCATCGCCGTACTTGTCGCGGTACTCACGGTACTCAGCTTCGCTCAGGAGCTGTTGCTTCGTCAAACCCGTGACAGAGGTGTCGCCGGGATCGATGACAATATAGGAAGCAAAATAGAGCACTTTCTCCAGCGTGCGCGGAGACATATCTAGAATCAAGCCCATACGGCTGGGGATGCCTTTGAAAAACCATATATGGGAGACCGGAGCGGCCAGTTCAATGTGCCCCATGCGCTCGCGCCGCACCTTGGCCCTGGTGACTTCGACGCCGCAGCGGTCGCAGACGATACCCTTGTACCTGACCCTTTTGTACTTGCCGCAGTGGCATTCCCAGTCCCGGGTCGGTCCAAAGATCTTCTCACAGAAAAGGCCTTCGCGTTCAGGCTTCAGGGTCCGGTAGTTGATGGTCTCGGGTTTCTTGACCTCTCCACTGGACCAGGCCCGAATCTGCTCCGGTGATGCCAGCCCGATTCGAATCCGATCGAAATAGTTGATGTCCAGCAAGGGCTGTCCCTCCTTCTTTTCAGTCCGCTAGTTACGCCCGTTCCTGGCTTTAGAGATCTTCTTCTTCGTCGTCGTCAGAAAGATCGTCCAAATCGTCCAGGGCAGGCTCGTCGTCGAAATCCAGATCGAAGTCCTCGTCATCGGCCAGGCCCTCCTCGGAAGAGTCATCTCCCAGGAAGGAGTCGTCTTCTTCCTCGTCGTCGGCCGGCTCCTCGCCCTCGTCCGGCTTAACCTTGGCTCGGCTGTCCGGCAGCGGGCGGGAGTTGGAACCGGGGCTTCCGGTGGGAAGGTCGATGCCGAGTTCCCTGGCCATCTCGCTGATATCTTCGTCCTCTTCCTTGATCTCGATTTCTTCTTCGTTTTCACCCAGCACCCTGACATCCAGGGCCAGGCTCTGGAGTTCTTTCACCAGCACTCTAAAGGATTCGGGCACCCCAGGTTCTGGAATGTTCTCTCCTTTGACAATAGCCTCGTAGGTCTTGACCCTACCGACAACATCGTCCGACTTGACCGTCAGGATCTCCTGGAGAGTATAGGCTGCTCCGTAGGCTTCCAGGGCCCAGACTTCCATCTCACCAAACCTCTGTCCGCCGAACTGGGCTTTGCCGCCCAGAGGCTGCTGGGTAACGAGCGAATACGGGCCGGTGGAGCGGGCGTGGATCTTGTCGTCCACCAGGTGGGCCAGCTTCACCATGTAGATGATGCCCACGGTAACGGGGTTATCGAAGGGTTCGCCGGTCCTGCCGTCGTAGAGCACGGTCTTACCGTCTCTGGAGAGGCCGGCTTCTTCCATCTTATCCATAACCTCGATTTCGCTCGCACCGTCAAAGACAGGTGTAGCCACGTCGAAGCCCAGAATTTTAGCGGCCATGCCAAGGTGGGTCTCCAGAATTTGGCCGATGTTCATACGGGAAGGCACGCCCAGCGGATTGAGGACGATCTGCACCGGAGTCCCGTCGGGCAGGAAAGGCATATCCTCCACAGGCATGATGCGGGAGATAACACCCTTGTTGCCGTGGCGGCCAGCCATCTTGTCGCCCTCGGAAATCTTGCGTTTTTGGGCTACGTAGCAGCGGACCAGGCGGTTGACTCCTGGAGGTAGTTCATCGCCATCTTCCCGGTTGAAGACGCGCACGTCCACCACTATACCGCCCTCGCCGTGGGGAACCCGCAGCGAGGTGTCTCTGACCTCACGGGCCTTCTCGCCGAAGATGGCGCGCAGGAGGCGTTCCTCCGCGGTGAGCTCGGTCTCGCCCTTGGGGGTTACCTTGCCCACCAGGATATCGCCGGGTTTGACCTCGGCACCAATGCGCACGATACCCCTATCATCCAGGTTCTTCAAGCTTTCTTCGCCCACATTGGGAATGTCCCGGGTGATCTCCTCGGGACCGAGTTTGGTGTCCCGGGCTTGGGCCTCGTACTCTTCGATATGGATCGAGGTAAAGACATCCTCCCGCACCAGTTCTTCACTGATCAGGATGGCGTCTTCGTAGTTGTAGCCTTCCCAGGGCATGAAAGCCACGAGCACGTTGCGCCCCAGGGCAAGCTCTCCCTGATCGGTGGAGGGGCCGTCAGCAAGGACGTCGCCCTTCTTCACCTGCTGGCCCACATAGCAGATGGGCTTCTGGTTGATGCAGGTACCCTGGTTGGAGCGCTGGAACTTCTTGAGCCTGTAGCGCTCCAGCCCCTGCGCGGTTCTCACCAGGATCTCCCGCCCGGTGATCCTCTCCACGACTCCGTCGTTTTTGGCCAGCACTACTGCGCCCGAGTCCACCGCAGCCCGATACTCCATGCCGGTGCCGACGATGGGAGCCTGTGCTTCGATCAGAGGTACTGCCTGGCGCTGCATGTTCGCTCCCATGAGCGCCCTGGCGCCGTCATCGTTTTCCAAGAAGGGGATGAGAGCAGTGGCGATACTGACCAGCTGCTTAGGTGAGACGTCCATGTACTCCACGGTCTCCGCGGGGACCATCTTGATCTCTTCGCCCTCGCGCACGGTCACCTTTGACCGGACAAAGCGGCCGTCTTCAGTGGTGGGCTCATTGGCCTGAGCGATGCGGTAGACATCTTCTTCATCGGCGGTCAGGTAGCGGATTTCATCGGTGACTACACCGTTCTCCACGATTCTGTAGGGTGTTTCCACAAAACCGTACTCGTTGATCCGGGCATAGGTGCAGAGCGCGCCGATCAAACCGATGTTGGGACCTTCAGGGGTCTCAATCGGGCACATGCGGCCGTAGTGGGAATGGTGCACGTCCCTGACCTCAAAGCCCGCTCTGTCTCTTGAAAGGCCGCCCGGGCCCAGAGCACTCAAACGGCGTTTGTGAGTAAGCTCTGAGAGGGGGTTGGTCTGGTCCATAAACTGGGACAGCTGGCTGGAACCGAAGAATTCCTTGATGGCAGCCACAACAGGGCGGATGTTGATCAGCGCCTGCGGGGTGATCACATCAACATCTTGGATGGTCATGCGCTCCCGCACAACACGCTCCATCCTGCTCAAGCCGATACGGAACTGGTTCTGGAGCAGCTCGCCCACGCTCTTTAGGCGCCTGTTGCCCAGATGGTCGATGTCGTCCACCGTACCAATGTCAGCGGTCAGGCCGACCATGTAGTTGATGGTGGCCAGGATATCCGCGGGGGTGATGACCATGAGCGTTTTCTCAGGCTGCTCGTTGGAAAAGAGGCGAACCTGCCGGCCGTCCCGCGTGGTGACCATTACAGCGTTTATCTTGGCCTGGTAGATCATCTCAGCCTGGCGGCGGGTGATCTTCTGACCCCGTTCAACCAAGACTTCTCCGGTCTCGGGGTGCACTATGTTCTCGGCACTGATCCGGCCCACGAGACGCTCGGTCAGGCGCAGCTTCTTGTTGATCTTGTAACGGCCTACACCGGCCAGATCATAGCGCTTGGGTTCGTAGAAGAGCGTGGAAAACAGGCCGCGGGCGCTCTCCTCTGTGGGAGGTTCGCCAGGACGCAGCCTCTTGTAGATCTCGATCATGGCCTCCGCTTCGGACTGGGTGTTGTCCTTCTCCAAGGTGGCCAGGATCTCAGGGGCATCGTTGAATGCCTGCCGGATGGCGGCATCGGTGCCCAGGCCGACGGCGCGGATCAGAACCGTGGCGGGCAGTTTGCGGGTCCGGTCGATACGCACCCAGATCACGTCGTTGGAGTCCGTTTCAAACTCGAGCCAAGCGCCGCGGTTGGGGATAATATTGGCGGAATAGAGCTTCTTGCCGCTGGTATCCACGGTGAAACCGAAGTAAACACCCGGTGAGCGCACCAACTGAGAAACCACTACGCGTTCGGAACCGTTGATGATGAACGTTCCGTTCTCGGTCATAAGGGGAAAGTCACCCATGAAGACCTCTTGTTCCTTCACTTCGCCAGTTTCCTTGTTGACGAGCCGCACTCGCACACGAAGGGGAGCGGCGTAAGTCACATCGCGGTTCTTGCATTCCTCCACGCTGTACTTGGGCTCCCCAAAGCCGTAGTCGAGGAACTCCAAGATCAGATTGCCCGTGAAATCCTGAATGGGAGACACATCATCGAACATTTCCCGCAAGCCGGTGTGCAGAAACCACTGGTACGACTTGTGCTGGATCTCCACCAGATCGGGCATTTCCAGGACTTCTTTGATCTTCCCGAAACTGTAGCGCTCCCGTCTTCCCACGTGCTTTGCTTCTATCAAGGGCCCTCTCCTCCTTACGATATCCTAGAAAACATGACGAAAAGCAAGGGTGATACCCCTCGCTTCATTATTCGCTTTCCAGGCTAACCTTCAACAAATATTCGCTTTAAGATAGCAGGATTCCGCACCTCTATGTTGAATAAAGACAAAGTAGGAGTAATTTCCCCTTTGTCTTGGATTGTAACACTAGTCCATGATACCACAGGGGCCTTTTTGTTGTCAAGCAATGTATATCTGTGTTTGTCTCCAATTATGCCAAGAAAAGGACTTCCCCCGCTGGAGGAAGTCCTTTTTTGATCGCTTCCCAATGCTGATCTGTTACTACTTGATCTCGACGGTGGCGCCTGCTTCTTCGAGCTTGGCCTTGATCTCTTCAGCCTGCTGCTTGGAGATGCCTTCCTTAACCGGCTTCGGAGCGCCGTCAACGAGATCCTTGGCTTCCTTCAGGCCGAGAGCGGTGATCTCGCGGACAACCTTGATCACGTTGATCTTCTTGTCGCCAGCATTGGTGAGGATAACGTCGAACTCGGTCTTCTCCTCAGCAGGCTCAGCGGCTGCGGTCGGAGCCACAGCGGCCACGGCTACGGGAGCGGCGGCAGATACGCCGAACTTCTCTTCCATAGCCTTAACCAGTTCGCTCAGTTCCAGGACAGTCATATTCTCAATAGCTTCCAGAATTTGCTCTTTCGTCATTGGTACACCCTCCTAAATTATGCGGCTATGCGCTTGCCGCTTCTTTCTGTTTTCTCACTGCCTCTAACGCATAGACGAGATTGCGGATATTGCCCTGCAGGACATTGACCATGCCGGCGATCGGAGCCTGCATGCCCCGCAGCACCATGGACAGCAGTTCTTCTCTGCCAGGCAGGTTGGCCAGGTTCTCTACGGCCGCTGCTCCTATCACTTTACCTTCGACGATACCGCCCTTGATCTCCAGCGCCTTGCTCTTTTTGGCAAACTCGCTGAGCACCTTAGCGGGAGCAACCGGATCGTTATAGCCAAAAGCGATAGCTGTTGGTCCGGTGAGGTAGGACTCCAGGTCGTTCATGTCCAGTGCCCGAGCTGCCAGGACGGTCAGAGTGTTCTTCAGAACCTTGAACTCGACTCCAGCCTTCCTTGTCTCCCTGCGGAGCTGCGTCATCTCTTCGGCATTCAAGCCGCGGTAGTCGGCGAGAACTGCTCCTTGGGCCTTGGACAGACGCTCTTGAATCTCTTGAACCATTGCTTCTTTTTCAGGCCTTGCCATCATTTCACCTCCCCGTGCAATCAAAAAGGACCTACCGCAGCCGAGCGGAGGCCCTGAATAGATCACGAGTCTACAGGTATATACTCTCCAACCTCGGTGGGCGCAGCACTGCTGCTTTAAGGCGTGGGACGCCACCAACTGTCTACGGTTTGGTTATTCACTTGTGCCTTGGTTAGTATAGCACGCGCTGTCAGCGGGGTCAACCCGCTTTTCGCTATCTAGCGGTAGCTGCTTCCTGCGGATTGAGGCGGACACCCGGTCCCATGGTGCTGGACAGGTGAACCTTGCGGATAAACGTTCCCTTAGCAGCCGCTGGGCGGGCTTTGACGACCGCATCCATCAGCGCAACAAAGTTCTCGTACAGCTGCTGATCGCTAAAGCTGACCTTGCCGATGGGAACATGCATGCCAGCTTCCTTGTTAACCCGGAACTCAACCTTACCGGCCTTGGAATCCTGAACCGCCTTGGCGACATCCATGGTCACCGTGCCGGTCCTCGGGTTGGGCATCAGGCCCCGGGGGCCAAGGATCCTACCGAGTTTGCCAACCATACCCATCATATCGGGGGTGGCAATGGCGACATCGAAATCAGTCCAGCCGCCCTGGATCTTCTCAACCAGATCTTCGGCGCCTACGAAATCGGCACCGGCCTGCCTGGCTTCCTCTGCCTTTTCGCCCTTGGCAAAGACCAGAACTCGCACGGTACGCCCAGTACCGTTGGGCAGCACGACCGTGCCGCGTACCTGCTGGTCTGCGTGCCTGGGATCTACACCCAGCTTAAACGCAACTTCAACTGTCTCGTCAAATTTGGCGGTTGCACACTTCTTCACTAAGGCAATGGCCTCAGCTGGCGAATAGAATTTCTGGCGGTCAACGAGTTTGGCTACCTCTTGATACCGCTTTCCTCGTTTTGCCACAGTCTTTCCTCCTTTGTGGTGCTAGCGGATTTCATCCTCCCACTATTTTTCACAGCGTTTCCGGTTAGTCTTCAACTACTACGCCCATGCTCCTGGCGGTACCTTCCACCATACGCATGGCCGCTTCGATGGATGCAGCGTTCAGATCGGGCATCTTGAGCTCGGCGATCTCCCGAATCTGGCTGCGCTTGATCGTGCCGACCTTTTCCCGGTTCGGCACACCGGAACCGCTCTCGATGTTCAGAGCCTTCTTGATCAGCACTGCCGCAGGCGGAGTCTTTGTGATGAACGTGAAGCTGCGATCCTCGTAGACGGTGATCACTACAGGGATAACCATCCCAGCTTGGCTCGCAGTCCTTTCGTTAAACTCCTTGCAGAACTGCATAATGTTGACACCATGCTGACCTAAAGCCGGTCCTACCGGCGGCGCCGGGTTAGCCTTGCCTGCTGTTACCTGCAGTTTGACTAAGGCACTTACCTTCTTTGCCACGGCGCATACACCCCCTTAACGTAAATGTGGTCATGGCGGACTTTTCGTCCTCCCACTTGAAACCTACAGCTTTGCTACTTGGTGAAAATCCAGTTCAACGGGAGTATCCCGGCCAAACATTGAAATGCTGACCCACAACTTCCCCTTGTCTGGATTGACCTCGGTGATAGTACCTGTGAAATCCCGAAATGGGCCTGAAACAACCCGCACAGCATCTCCCTTGTCAAAAGCACTGGACGATCTGGTCATGCCCATCTGGCGCAGGATCATCTCAACCTCATGCTTTTCAAGGGGAATGGGTTTTACCCCGCTGCTCACGAAGCCGGTCACGCCCGGAGTGTTGCGCACCACGTACCAGGAATCATCGCCCATGATCATCTCGACCAAGACATAACCTGGAAACACCTTGCGCTTGGAGACTTTCTTTTTCCCGTCCTTGTACTCCACAACTTCTTCCATGGGCACAACGATCTGGAAGATCTTGTCTTCCATCTCCATGGACTGGATCCTTTTCTCCAGGTCGGTTTTCACCTTGTTTTCGTAGCCTGAGTATGTGTGTACCACATACCAGTTCTTTTCTCCAGCTGCCTTTTCACTCATGGTTCACCGACCAAGGACTGGTCTTACCCTCCTAGTTGACTCATTAGGTTCAAGACCGCAGTGATGATCACGTCAACCACACCGGTGAAGACGGCGACAAAGACAACTGTGGCCAGAACGACGATCGTATAAGTGATGAGCTCTTTCCGGTTCGGCCAGGACACCTTGCGCATCTCGGAACGAACTTCGCGCAGGAACTTGGTTATCTTGTTCCACAGTGCGGGTTTGTTCTGGACTGCTGCCACATTCTTCACTTCCTTCTCAACCCTAACGGGTTTCTTTGTGAACGGTATGGGTCCTGCAGAACTTGCAGAACTTCTTCAGCTCAATGCGATCCGGATCGTTCTTCTTGTTCTTGTTGCTGCGGTAGTTCCGGTTCTTGCATTGCGTGCACTCAAGCGTGATACCCACGCGCACAGCCGCCACCTCCAGACAGTCGAAATACCCCTAGAATTTAACACATTTCAGATGGGGTGTCAAGCCCCCATCAGGAGCGGGTTTGACCCGAATCAGCCCCTGTTCCGCCCCATTTTCAGGAAAAAAGGGGGAGCTATCCCCCTTGCGGCGACAAGATTAATTGTCTGCCAAGAGTTGGCGTGAAACGCCCCTGCACCTACTGCAGGATCTTGGTCACGACGCCGGCGCCAACGGTGCGGCCGCCCTCGCGGATAGCGAAGCGCAGTCCCTCTTCCATGGCGATGGGTGTGATCAGCTCGGCAACCAGCCTGGTGTTGTCGCCAGGCATGATCATCTCTGTGCCTTCCTGCAGGCGGATGATGCCAGTTACGTCGGTCGTCCGGAAGTAGAACTGCGGGCGGTAGCCCTCGAAGAACGGGGTGTGACGGCCGCCCTCTTCCTTGGACAGAACGTATACCTCGGCCTCAAACTTGGTGTGCGGAGTGATGGAGTTCGGCTTCGCCAGTACCTGTCCACGCTCGATGGAGTCACGGTCAACGCCGCGCAGCAGTACGCCGATGTTGTCGCCAGCCTGGGCTTGGTCCAGAAGCTTGCGGAACATCTCTACGCCGGTGGCTACCGTCTTCCTCATCTCGTCG
>Ga0134093_1002383_pt1 | contig 15245 bp, 12 predicted proteins | sample 4_1taG_FD_94452 | JGI IMG/M metagenome (GOLD analysis project Ga0134093, IMG submission 94452) | Switchgrass degrading microbial communities from high solid loading bioreactors in New Hampshire, USA - 4_13_20_68_A1 metaG | ecosystem: Engineered > Bioreactor > Semi-continuous > Anaerobic >...
CAATCCTAGTAAGCCTTTAACAGATTCACTTAAATCTTTACGATTACTTACATCACGTACCCGTTCAGTATCAAAAAAGAAAAAATTAGACAGGTCACGTGGTAATATTTCATTAATTACTTTATCTATGTATTGCGTTCTAATATCAGTTTGACCATCAGAACCAAGAGTTTTATATGACATAGTAGCTTTTGGGACTTCACCTCTTACTTTATGCTCCATCCAAAAATACTCCTGAGTTCTTGAAATTGTATATTCAACATTTTTATGAACTAATACAATTCTAACTTCAACTGTTTCACGACTACCGTATCTCATTTGCGATTCAATTTCATAATTTAGAAGCATATCAGGATTTGAATCCTTATCTAACACTACAAAATTATATAAACACCAATTAAAAGCTTGTAGTAGCGTAGTTTTTCCATAAGTATTGTCTCCAAGAATAATAGTTACGTTTTTTTCTTTTTCATGTGCAAATTCAATTAAAGTCTCTCCTTTAAATTGTCTAAAGTTTTTAATATATAATGACTTTAGCAGCATAACGGTTCACCCCCTTAATAATTCTTTTTAACCTCTTCCATTATCATTTTTCTTATAGCATCAACCATTGCTTCATTTGTCTTTTCTCTTGTTCTTAGGTTTTCTATTTCAAGTTCTAAAATATTAATTTTCATTGCTGAAAGTCGTTTTTCATCTAGCCCTTTCTTTTCAATATCCGTCATAAATTATACCTCCTTCAAACATATTAAGCTTAAATGCATTTTCAATTTGGTTGATTAAAGAATCAGCATCCCCTGGGTTCTCAGATATATCCGCAAAATCCTTCATCCGTTCAATTTCCCTATATACAAGTCCACGTGTTGATTTTAAAACCTCTGGTGGATAATTATTTATTTCATTAAAATGAAGAGGTAATGTAATAAAATCATAAATAATTGCCTTGTCTTTGCCCGGAAATTTTCTAAGTACCCTTCCTCTTCTTTGTATATATTCTTTAGGGTTAGTGCTACTAGCTAAAATAAATGCTGTCTTGATACTAGGAATGTTAACACCCTCATCCAAACATCGTATTGCAACGAGCACTTGAATATGCTTTCCTTCATCAAAGGCCCTTTTTAGATCTTCACGTTCTTGAGCACTTTCTTCTGATGTAAACTTAGATATTCTCATCCCTAAGTCATTACCAAGGATACTTGCAACAATATCAATTTGCTTCTTCTCTATTTCATCAACGCTACCTTCACAATAACCCGGATCGTTTATAGTAGTAGCTCCACAATATACTAAAATATGATTATCATCTTTATACTTCTGCATTACTTCTCTAAGCCTTATAACTTTTTCTGATGCTCCAGCAACAATTCTTGCTCTTTTTATAAGAAGTTTTTTTTCGTATTCACTAAAAGTTCGTTTTCCATTCTCTTCGATCGTCCCGAATATTTTCTTAGAAATACTAATATACTCGTCAAGCTCATCATCATTAAGGGATACGACAATAGGATGATACTCATATGGTGTTAACATACCATTATCGATTGCTTGTTTTATTGTATACTCAATACACTTTTTCCCGAAATAGCTATACAGTTTTTCTGTGCCTTCTTGATCATTATGCCTATCTATTGTTGCTGACAAAGCTAGACGATAAGGAATATGAGGCGGAAGTGTATTACTTAAATTTATTGCCCCAAAGTTGTGAGCTTCGTCTACTATTAAAAGAGAATTACCTTTAATCTCTTGTAACTGTTCTTGCACATAACTTGACGAAAACGTAGCATTTGTACAGATAAAGCAAAAGTGATCAGAAATACTTAAATTATAACTACGTATCGCATCATTCAATCTTTTTTTCCAATTTTTTTGTTCTGAAGCAGAATGTCCAACTATAGGCTTCATCCCAAATTTTTCTATATCTTGGATCCATTGATTAACCAAATGTTGATATGGTGCCACAATAATCACAGCAAGATTGTTTCCTAATTTCTGATATAGTCTTACTACTGCAGCAAGTCCAGTATAAGTCTTTCCTGTACCTGTTGCCATATCAAAAATACCCCGAAAACCTTCCTTTTCCCATTCATTAATTGCCTCTTGTTGATAAGGTCTAATTATCACATCAGTAGGAATCATTGGATGACGTGTTTGTGATTCTATTTCGTACTTCTGTGGGTTTTCTCTAGTTATAAATTCGCTATCAAATTCATCAAAATCAATAGAATAATTAACTCGGTACTTAATTAATTTTTCTTTTGCTACTTTAGGAAAATCAATAGTTTTTATATAAGGTTCATAATCATTCCATAAAGCATTGAATGCTGCCTCTTTTGCAAAAACTCTTTCTGAATCATGAGTCCAAGAACAAAACACGTCAATTGATTCATAGTTATGGGAAAAAGCGCTTTGAGTTTCGTTCATAGAACCAGTAAATGCAACTTTATTGTTTTCAGAATCTATAATAATTCCCATTTTCTCATGGAAAATACCTATCTTATTATTAGCTTCAATAAAGGATACTTTTATGTCTAATTGACCACCAGCTATTAAATTAGCTAATAGATTTAATCTTTTTTCCTCATAAATACTTTTAGGTTTTTCAATCGAACGTTCAATACATTTTTCAATTATCTCATAACGTAACTCATAACCTTTTTCAATAGCTTCAATGTCTTCCTCAGATAATTGAGGAGATACTATTAATTGTATACTCCCGCCATTTTTTATGAGAGTTGATATTCCTTTTGAGATTTCAATTAATGCAGAAGAAGAAAAGAAACCAACTGCCCTTTTATATATTACTGATTGGCTTAGTAAAGGAATATAGAACTCTCTTACAATATCATCCCTAAAAGATCTATATTCACTTTTTATATCAACATCTTTTAAGCTCACTCTATCTGTACCTCCAAATAGAATTAAGCAGTTAATAATTAACAAATAGAATTTTCCCTTTATATTTTCTTATCTACCAACATATTTCATTATATATCTAATATTTAAAAATATCTAATTATAATTCAAATGCAGGCCTAACTATTTTCATAAATATAGTTTAACGCGTGTTTTAACTTAATAAAATCATCATCTGTGTTGAAATAGCCTACGCTAAACCTGACAGTACCGGATGGAAATGTACCTAAAAATTTATGAGCTATAGGTGCACAATGAAGTCCTGTCCTAACCTCTACACCCTGATTGCTTAGTATTTGTCCAATATTATCACTGCTAAAACCATCAAAAACACTTGAAACCACACCAACTGTATCCGTTTCACAAGAAGGTATAATAATTCGTATATTATTAAACTCTTTTAGAACAGATATTAACTTAGTGAGATTTTCCTTTTCTTTTGCATATATATTGTTAATCCCAGTTTTTTTTATCCATTTTAATGCCGCATATAATCCTGCTATAGCCATAATATTTTGACTTCCAGCCTCAAATCTTTCTGGAATCGTTTCGGGCATGTTAGGATTAGCAGAATCAAATCCATTTCCGCCATAAATAAGAGGCCGGGGTATAATATCTCCACTGCATATAAATCCTGCAATACCAAAAGTAGCATATAGAGACTTATGACCAGAAAAAACTACAAAATCATATATATCACTGCTCAAATCTGTATCAATAAGACCTGCGGTTTGGCACATATCAATAATATTAATTGCACCATATTGATACGACATCGTGCAAACTTCTTTTATTGGTGCTATCGCACCACACACGTTACTTGCGTGACTAACTACTACTATATTAGGTTTATTCTCAGAAAACTGATATTTAATCTTCTCTAAATCATATGTTAAGCTTTTATTATTTACAGCTAGAGTAAAAATATTTAATTTATATAAACCCTGAAGAAAATTGAGCACTCTTGTAACTGCATTATGCTCGAATGGCGATATATATATATTAAAGTTATCGGTTATGGGCAATCCTTGTAATATAATATTTATTGCTTCTGTTGCCGATGGTGTAAATACAACTTTTTTTGCAGGACAATGGAACAGCTCCAATAACAGATTTCGAGTATCTTTGGTAAGCTTACTTGGAGAATCAATTTGACCACGACCTGAATTAAAGCCGAATTCACGATAATACCTATCTACAAATGTGTATACTTCTTCAGGCTTCGGGAAAGTAGTCGCAGCGTTATTAAAATAAGCTATTTTTTCCAAATGTTATATCCCTCCCAGACACAGTTCTTCAATTAGTTCCATCAGAATTTGTCTTTTCTCTTGTTCAGTAATTGACTGGCCAAATTCATCAATAGCCGTGGCTATCTCATTATAAAGTAGCTTACCTTTATTACTGTACTTTACTTTACTAAACGATTTTACTATTTCCTTTCCGTCTTCACCAATAAATGTTATTTTGTAACCGTTTGAAATTATTGTAGTAATATTTTGTTCAGCTGATTGATCATATTCCAAAATGGATTTCTTTATCTGTTCTAACTCTGTTATAAACTCAGTAATAGTGTTTGCATTCCAATCATCAATCCTTAAGTTGGTAACCACCTTAGCAAGATTATGTACAAATTCATTCTCATCGTTATCAATATTGGCCATTAATTGTAATACCTTATGTTCTTCTTTCGGAAATAAATAAGTCAGCGTAGTTGGCTTCAATTTTTCAATGAAGTCCATAATAATAGAGGTTAATGAAGCATTATCTGCTTGTTTAAATCTAAAAATCTCTTTTATATCATTTATTAAATATTTTACAAGGTCACTTTTAGCATTATCAAATGTCGTCTTAGCACTGTTAATATCATCAATAATATTAAGTGTAAATTCCTTATATCCAAAAATATCAAATAACTTCTCGAATAGATAATCTCTTGTATTTATATAAGGCTGCTTTAAGCTTTCAATAAATTTGATATATTCACGCAGTATTTTGCTAGGAGAAGCATCTTTCCCTTTATATATAGTTTTTAATTCTTTGGAATACTTCGGAAGACTCATATACCAACGTGACATAGCTGACACAATATAAGCAAAAGTATTATATTCTTTTTCTTTGGTATTAACAAAGTCTGAAAACATCGTTTCCAAGCTGTTAATAAATGCAGATTTATCTTCATTCCATTCTTCCATAAAGACTACATATTCTTCTGGATTTTCATTGATACTATTTAATAAATCTACAGTTATGTTAACTTCTTTATCTTTATACTTAACAACAAGATACTTTTTAAAGAAATGTAGTACAACTGTAATATAAATGGGTATAACCCCTTTTTTTAAACCATACCCGTATTCTGGTAAAGTCAATATATCGTATAATTCTTTAAAACTTCTCCCTGTATTCGAATTAGCTCCATTAAAAAATTCTTGGATTACTCGTAGTGTATTAGCCATTTTCTCATCCTTTGGGGTAAGTGTTAAAACTGGCTTCTCCTGTTCATTTAAAAGTATGCCCGTTTGTATTAATGTACTTCTCATGAAAGAAACATCCTGACCCGTTCCTGTCAATCCTAAATTAACTCCCAATTCATTTTTGAGTAAACCAGAAATTAATTTGTTCCTACTATTTATGGCCATACTTGGCAAATGATTTTTATTTATGGATTCGTTATTTATAACAGGAGTGTAAGGATATGTTTTTGCACAGATTTCTGATAATTTAGCAGAAAAGTGTGCTTTCCTTTTAAACAATTGCTTTTCTCCATTCCAATAGTATTCGGCTTCACCATTTTCAGGCCGAGTATAGCCTAAAATAAATTTATTGATAACCTCCTCTAAATCTTCAACATAAATATCATACTCATCATATAGAAGCTCATCATCAGTAACCATATTTTTTAAAGTACAAGCAGCATTATACTCATATACTATCTTTTCAATATCTACGAAACGTTTTGGTAATATAAAAATGATCCTTTCATGATTACATTTACCACTTATTATATTATTCTTAATTTGAATAATATCATCTTCGCTATATGGGATAATTGCATACACAACACCATCCGCATCTATATTTTCTATTTTTTTCTTCCAATCAGTAACAGAGAAAAACTCTTGACTATCCATAAATGTAAAATTGAAATATCGTGTGATTTCCATTTCATCATTATAAGCTGTAGGATACATATAATTATCAAGAGGTAACTTATTAAGAATATCTTTTACGCTCAAAGTTTGTCTTGTTTTTTCGATAGTATTATAAATCTCACCAACAATATCAACGCCAGAGCTTTCTTTTATTTTTAAATAACCATTGCTTCTTTTTAGATATATAATGCAATCTTTTTCAATAAGTTCAGTAATTATATCATCTATAATATTAATATCTAAGACACTTTCTCGATACGTGTCAACAATTATATCTTTTGTAGGTGGTAATTTTTCAAACTGTTCAACCATGTATATCAAAGAAATAGTCTTTACTATTCTTGCTGCAAGAGAATCCTTGTCTAGTTTTTTTAACACCTTCATTGTCGTTTCGTAAAGTTTGTGTATTTCACTTGTATAAGGCTCTTTACGTAAAAGAGGTTCAAAATAGTCATATAAATAATCAGGTGTAAGCAATGGAAAGTCATCTTTTACATCATTTAAAAATGATGAAAGGGTATACTTGCTATCTGATGATAAGAAAGTAAATAATGTTCTCTCATTTTGCGCTACTTTTTCAGATAATCTTGGAAGAATAAAAGTAGAAACTGGATGCAGGGGATAGCATCCCAAAACTGCTGTGTGCGCTGTGTTATCATCGTTTTCAAGCAAACCATTTAACTTAAATCGTTCTATCAAGCTTGTGAAGCGAGGTATATTTTTTGAATAATAATCGTCCCATTTGTTCTCATCCTTTTTTATAACAGCAGAAATAATCTCATACATTTGTGGATAATTATTATGCATATGAATATGTTTAAATCTTCCAGAAACACCTCTCCATCCATCAACTTTTTCTTTTGGTAAATTATTGTCAATATAATTTGCAATATCCTTATGAGAAATCAACATCAGATGCATTTGCATATCATTGCCACTGCGATCGCACTTCTCAGCAAAATCCTGTAATAACTTAATATCACTAATCGTCGTATTAGCAATGCTTGACTCAAGATATTTACTAAATTCATCATAAATTATATAAACACCAGAATACCCTTTATCTTTTAGTTTCTCTATAACTTTTTCATAAAGCTCTGGAACATCAAAACCTACAAATGGGTTAAAAGTACTACCCGATGTTAACTTAGGATATAAAGATACAAACTTCTCATATGCACTGACACTATATTCCTGTAGTGAAACAATATAATCTTCAATTGGAACATTAATCTCACCAACAAATTTATTATAAGTATCCTGATACTTATTTCTCCAAAGCTCAATCGTACTAACTGCAGCCTTAAAATTTGTTTCAGGCATAAGATCTATGAGATCTGCATTTTTTAGTGCAGTATGTAAAGCCCCTAAAAATGATTGTGTAATACTTGTACTACTTCCGCCTATAATAATCGGTAGTAGTTTTTTATCACTATTGATATAATCTATAATGAACTCATAAAGCTTTTGATTATAGCTTTTTACTTTTTCTAATAGTGTTTTAAATAATTCTATATTTTTATTTATAAGAATCGATGTCAACATAAGCATTACATGCGATTTGCCCCTACCATATGCTCCAATCAATATCCTTGCACGTCCCCGGTGTGGTTCAATAGTACTTAGAATTACATCTTCAATTATTTCAATAGCAGACAACGTAGGAATGAAACTTCTTATTTTTTTCTCGTTATATAAATCATAAGCAATATTAATAGATGTCTGGAAATCTTTTTCTACTTGAATTATTTCGTTAATCATAATCTATCTCCATTCTAAGAATGTATGATGCTATTCATTGGTTAATTATAGTATAGTACTCTCTTACACATCCTAAAAAATCACTTTCTTTTAAAATGTCTATGTAGTCAAGCCCCGCCGTCCTAACGACTTTAATATAACCCATAAGATCAAGCCTATTTAGTATGTTTGTAAGTGTGATTATATCAAGATTAAACACTTTACCTGCATTACATTTATCATTTTGAATAGACGATATTTTGATTTGCTTCCTACCTTTCGCTTGATCAACTATAACCGCAAAAACAATTAATGGGTGTATGGCATCAATTTTCGTTAAATTCTTCTTATATATTTTTGACTTTTTATCTACAATATCCACAAGCGATAATTCACCAAAAGGACAATCAATATTGTTTTCAGGATGTACCTTTTCAGGATTTGATTTAATTCTAGGGACATATGTGCTAATGATACAGTTAAAATCATCCTCTAAAGAACGAAAAGATACACTTGATCCATTTAGTAATATATATGCATTAAGTTGCTTTACAAAATCATCTCGAGTAAACTCTTTAAGGTTAAATTCATTAAAGAAATAATACCATGCAGTCGCATCAGTTTCATTTGTTGCTAATTTATAATGCAAAAACCAAAGTGTACCAATTTCTTCTATGTATCTATCATTATCATAAATCAATTTACCTAATGGGGTCAGGTCTTGATATTTTTTCCCATGCGTTGGCTCAATAGTAAGCCCAACAGCTTGTAACCAATACCTTAGGGATTTAACCATATTGGCACCTATCCCCAAAATATCCATAGGATTACCGTTGTCACCCATGAATACTGTACTGTCCATCTCAACATGTTTTAATCCTTTGTAAAGCCATCCTTTACGTATAAAAAAAGTATCATGTGCTCTAAATTTCATATTTGCTCTCAATTACTCCTTTGTCTTAAGGTATTTATCCATAAGGCAGCCACCATCAATATATTTAGCGGTTACACACATTTTGCAGCGTTTGCACTTACTATCGCTAATGTGGTATTCTTCGTTACTTATTGTAATAGCACCATGTCTACATAGCGACTCACATTTTAAGCACTTACGGCAAGCATTAAATTTTCTTACTTGGTAACTAATCATTCTTTGTAATTCATCATGATTTTCAATATTCATGGTCTTTATTTTCACTGCATAATTATATCCATCATGAAAAAAAGGCTGTACAGATATTATTGGTATATTTGTTTTTAAGTCTAGTATGATAGTTTCATTTATAAGCTTTCGTCCAAGTTCTTTCGAAATTTTTCCAAACGGTATTAATAAATTCAAAAAATTATCATCAACTGGTCGATTAAGCCTATATACTTTTGCATTATCTTCAGTCGTACAGTCCGTATATTTTATCTTTACATCTTCTGCGGCTGTAAGGCCATTACCTCCTTGCCGGGCTTTCCATTTTCCACTATCAACATAGACTTCTGCATCTTGTTTTCCAATTTTGATTGCAAAATTAATTAAAAATTTACGCCACATATCAGACTTCTCTGGCATATATATTCGTGACAAAAATTGCGCTCTTTCATTATTATTTGGGCAACACCAACAACCTACCCTATCATAGCCAACTCTGTACGCATCATTAAAGTCTATTTTCCGACTTAAGATATAAAGCCAAACATCAATATCTTTCCAATAAAAAATTGGTGATGCAACCTTTTGTTTTTGTATCTTAATAGACTCTGCATTATCTTCCACTCTGTTATACTTGCTTCTACTTACAGATTCATTTTTACGAATACCATAAAAGGTTAAAACATCTGTATCTTGATATAAACTATTAAATACACGTGTAATTGGTCCAGTTTTAAACATCGAGCAGCACCAACGCATAACACGGGAAGGAGGCCCAATATCATCACATACCTCGTAAAAATTCTGATCTTTGTTTCTTGCTACTTTAAATATTGCTTTTTGATTATTTTCCCTATATCGCTTAACATATTCAATAGTAAAAGGAAACTCAAGGGTGGTATCACCAAAAATATGTACTAAACTCGGATCACTTAACGCACTAATAGTTAAATCTGCTGTAGCCGTTGAATCCTTACCTCCTGAAAATGATATAACTACATTCTCACGTGGATAAGTTGCTGCAGTTTTCTTTATAAACTCTGTGGCTTCATTATAGATGTAATTGAATCTTTCGACATTTGCTTTAATAAATTTATCTATGTACTGATTAAAATAATAATAATTGTTTTTATCTTTGTATTTTACAAGTTGTTCTATAATTTTGACAGGCGAATGCTTTTTTAATATACTAATTGGCACTACTTTTGATACTCCATCAATATAATACCGATTATCGGAGGCCCAAACAGTTTTATCTATGTATTCAAATGGTTTTGCCGTCAGCAATTCGAAAAGAAGTCTCTCTTCAGGGAAAACAGGGCGTAGATCTACACATAGATAGGCTGATTCTGCGCCACATAGTGGACAAATACTTCTGTCAATCCCATTTGCAGACTTTATTATTGGAGTTTTACAACTATTACACCAATAAACCTGATAGGGAGTATTATGTTCTGTATAATTACCGCAAAGCTCACAAATTTCATTCGTTGTTTCTCTGTTACAAATTTTGCACCACAAAACAACCATCCCTCCCCCTAATCCATATTTTAGTATTGAAAATCTCCAACTGTGTTGTTTAAAAACATTATAGCAATAATAATTAACAATTTAAATAGTCGAACAGTTGTTCGTAATCTTATTATAATTTGATACTTTTGTTGTGTAAAGATTATAATTTGATAATACAGAAAGTAAATTAAGCTTCATCAATAAAGAATACTCCCTTCAGGTTTCTTATTATCAACAATTCACCTGAAAAGAGTATTTTCTTATTTCTATACACAAAAATTTTCAGTCCCTGCTTTTTGGCAGAGAGTATAATCGAGCTTTGTCTCGATGTGTCAATATACAAATTATAATATTTCATTGCTTTCATGTCAGAGTCCACATTCGTAAAGCCGACTATTCTATATTATTATACTTTCTCTCCGTTCACAAAAACATTGCCGTCTTTATCTGTGCTGATATCCAAATGATCTCCGGCAAGATCAAGGGCTACTGAAACGATACTATCCGTTTTAACGGCACCTGCATTATCAGAGGATTTTATTTCATCAACCCTTACTTCACCTTTATCATTGGCTGCTATCTCCATTATGCTGCCATCGTGATTAAATGCTACTTTGACCGCAAAAATTTGTTCAGAAAGTATCAGTCTGTTTATTTCACCTTTTCCGATGCCGGTGTTGGCGGGATTGACCTGTTTTTTCTCCTGCTTGTCCTGCAATATATCGGTGGTAGTTTCAACATCAAGTGTATTCGATGCCAGTAAAATTCCGTCTTCACTGTATGTATTAACCTGACTGTTGAGGTCATTCGCAATTGCAACGCTTTTGCGGTCATCGGCAACAGCTAAGGTTATCAGCTGAGCATTTTCATTCTCTTGCATTGTACTCTGATCCTGCGACAGATTTGCTACCGCATACTGCAGCGAATCTGCAGTAATTTTGCTATTCTCCTTGCAGCTGTTATCTTCACCATCAAAGTCAACCGTATTTCTCGTTGTTCCTGATCCAAGTTGAGTGTTATCATTCAGTTGACAGGATTTTTGCCTTGCTTTGGCGAAGCTGCCCCCGAGAGCAACAGCGATAGCAGCCAGCTGAACATTTTCGTTACCCTGGTCCACAACCTGATTCTGTGAAATATTTAAATCAATCAGCTGCTGAATTACAGAGTCGCAGCTGCATGATGTTATCGAATTTATCTTTTTTTCGCAGCTCATCTTCTCACTCCTTTCCCATCCACCAGTACATTCCCGTCGGAATTTGCTTCAACATCCAGTGATACCCCGGCCAAATTAAGGATAACGTGGAATTTATCAAAGTTTAAAACCAAAGGCTTTTTATCTGCATTTACATCTTTATTGTTTATATCAAACGCAATTTGTCTAATGGTTTTGTTCTTGGCCTGAAGATTACTCTGAACATCCTTTCCATTAATATTTATTGAGGATAAAGGTGACTTATCTAAAACCTTATCTAGGTCTTCGTTTGCATTATATTGTGAATTAGCATCCTCCTGATCCGATTTAACAGCCTTAGCCGGCTCCATAAGAGGGCAACTTGTAGCTACAGTAAATCGTACTTCATTGATGGTATTGTCCTGATCAATACAGTCTCTGTCTATTTCAGTTTCTGCATTTGCTATAACTGTATTTACACCGAATACACTCAAATTAGATTGATTGTCTAACCGGTCTTGTTGGTCGGAAGCACTAAAGGATAAATCAGAGTCTGCACAAATATCGTTGCAGGTCAAAGTATCACAGGATGTGGCTATGACATTGGCAGCCCGGATATCAGTGTTTGTCTGACAGTTTTGCTGTGATGTCTTTGCCGTTCCTCCATTTGTAGCAATAGCGATTGCAGCAGTTTGTAAAGTCAAGTTTCGTTGAACCACGTTTTGACGCTGACTTAAATCAGAACTTGCGGATCGCTCGACAACTTTGCCGCAGCAACAAAGGGATTCAGCACAATCAAAATTCTTTATATTAAGATCATTGGTTATCATGCTTTTCACTCCTTTCTTCCCTTGTTTAACACCTGTTACCCGATTTAATTTTCCTGTTATTCAGGTAGATATCACCGTCGTACATAACAATGAACTCTAGCTGATAGCTTCCCAAATCAATAACAATGCGCGCTTTTTCATTGCGTCCAGGGTAAGCAACAGCCCTGGTCTTATGTCTTTCTTCATCATTTGTCTTATATTCTTTCCGGTCGGGTTTAAGTTCTTCATTAGGTTTTCTTCCTTCTTCGCAATCATTTATATTTTTCGCCAGTAATGATGTGCTTTGGACATTCTAATTTAATTGGCTGAGGGTTTGTTCCGCACAGGCTCGTCCACCATCAATGGATATAGCCACAGATCCTATTTGAATATAGTCATTCTCTTGCAGTTCTGCGCGATCCTGATTCCTGTTAATCTCAGGCGCCTTCGATTTATCGGCGCATCTTCCGCATAAGTTGGCGGCTATATTAATCGCAACCGCGTCGATAATCTGCAAATTTCTATTAAATTGCTCAGCCTCCTGACTTGCCACAGCCTCAGAACCATTACCAATAGCAATTGCAACCGCTACCCCCTGAAAGCTGCTGTTGCTTTGTGCCACCTCTTGACTCTGTGTTAAGTCAGCATTAATTCTTTGTTCCAAAACGGTAATCGCTGTAGGACAACTCATTCCATCTAACCTCCTGGTTTTTTATTTTTGGACTTAAAATAACTTCAAAAAATAAAGAGACAGCTATTTTATTGTCCATTCCATAATATGTCGGAAATTGAAAGTTGGACAAAGGATAGCTGGAACACATCTAATTACAAGCTTGCCAGGAACTAAATAAAATCTTTCAGAAAAACTTTAAAAGCCATACCAGGAAAGATAAAGCACAATAAAAAACACCTGTTCAAATTAAGTCTGACAGGTGTCTTTTATGCGCATTTTCTTATCCTTTATTTTTTTCATTTGAATCCACATTGGAATTGGCCATGATAGCCTGTGCCTCTTCTTCGGTTATGTACCCGCAATCCACCATCCTGGCCAGGACCTGCTGTTGTCTTTGATAAGAGAGCTCAGGGTTGGCATCGGGAGAATATACCGATGGCGCATTGGGAAGCCCGGCGAGTAAAGTGCACTCGTAATCTGTCATCTCGGACGGAGCTTTGCCGAAGTAACCCTTGCTTGCATTATAAACTCCATAATAACCGCTCCCAAAATAGATGGTATTGACATACAACTCCAGGATTTCATCTTTCTCATATTGACCTTCTAAAGCGATAGCCATGAAGGTTTCGGCAATTTTGCGCTCCAGCTTTTTCTCCTGTGTGAAATAGATATTCTTGGCCAGTTGCTGAGTTATGGAACTGCCTCCTTCTGCCAGGCTGAAAGTGGTTAAATTTACCCACAGGGCCCGCCCAATGGAAATTATATCAACAGGGCCATGTTCGTAAAAGCGATGATCTTCAACGGATATTACCGCATCAATATACATTCTTGGCAATTCATCCAGTGTGGTATAGTTTTCCCGGGCACGAATGCTTTGGATCTTGTCTTCAAGACTGCACTCTTTCAGGGCTGCCTGAAACATGGAATATCCTTTGCCGATAATAACTGTTCCGAATATAATACAAACAACCATAATGGCTGTGATTATCCTCAAAATCCATTTTTTCATTGTCGTCTTCCTGCCTGCCTTTCAATACTATAATTATTGTTTCTTTTGTTTTTACAGATAAATATTTTATATTATCCTTTCAAACTACTTCTGTCTTAGTCTGTTTCATATTGTATATGAGCAAGGTGACAATACGGTGACTGAAAAATAGCAAAAATGTCATATTAGAAAAGCGAACACCTGACAATGTCCGCCTGTAATCTTTTCTTTCACATGAAACACTTTTAATAACGTCATATCATTCATGACAGTAATTTTTATAACTTAATCAAAGCATACATTTTCATATCAAGAACTTTGCCGTTTTTTACTGCGTTGCAATGCAAAGTACCTTCATACTGAAAACCTGCTTTTTCAAGAACCCGGCAAGATCCGGCATTATGCGCGAATGGAGTTGCAAAGATTCTTATTATATCCGAATTCTCAAACACATATCTGCACGTTTGCCTGACTGCGCTTGTGGCATACCCTTTCCCCCAATAAGGCTCACTTATGTAATATCCCATTTCGGCAGTTCTGGAATGTATATTACCACATCGAAAAACTCCAATGCTTCCAATAACCTTATCATCTAAAGTGATTGCAAAAGCGAATGTTTTCGATTTATCGGCAGACAACACGGATGTTATATATTCTTCCGCATCCTTTTCCGTATACGGATACGGCAGACCATCCCGTAAATTGTCCATGATTTTTTTATTATTCAAAATCCTGGCAAGATCGGCTTTATCGCTTATTCTCCATTCTCTGATAACACAATCCAATAATAACACCTCTGCTGTCTGGCGTAAAATTAGCATCTGGATCTCTAAAATCCCTATACTATTCTGATCCAGATTTTATATAATTTTAAAACATCTTTCTTCATAAGTCCAGATTAGCGCTTGTGATTCTTCTTTTGTGATTACCATGTTCTCCAGTCTCCCACCCGTGAGAACATAACATCCCCCATACTTAGAAAGTATAGGGGATGTATTATCAAGTGGATGCAAGTCTGTTTGTTTCCTGCTTTTAATCTCCTGTTGTTCCGCTGGCTGCTTCTGCATCGTATGCTTTGGCGGTATCTGAAATGTTAATAATACTGTATGTCGTCAGTATACAACAATTTTTTACAATCTTCAAAAAATC
>Ga0134093_1002387_pt1 | contig 15236 bp, 13 predicted proteins | sample 4_1taG_FD_94452 | JGI IMG/M metagenome (GOLD analysis project Ga0134093, IMG submission 94452) | Switchgrass degrading microbial communities from high solid loading bioreactors in New Hampshire, USA - 4_13_20_68_A1 metaG | ecosystem: Engineered > Bioreactor > Semi-continuous > Anaerobic >...
CAAGACGTTCTTCGAACTGGAGAACGGATGGCGCGCGTATCTGGGGCTGGAGCCGTTCACCGAAGCGGACCTCGATCCCGCCGCCGCGCTGGAGCCGGTGACGGATCCGATCGCTGCCGTGGGTGAGAAGGTCACGCTGCCCGCGTCGCCGCCGCTGCCAGTCGTGCTTGAAGCGCCCAGTCCCACCGCCGCCAGCAGCGGCCAGTGCTTCGCCAACACCACCGTGACGATCCTCGACATGGGCAGCCGCGATGGGCAGGATTACTACAAGGTGGACTGCATGGGGCAGATCGGGTGGATGCCGCGCGATCTGCTGGTGGGGCCGTAGCGCTTCGCGCAGCTATGAGCGGTTAGCGACTAGCAGTTAGCAATAGGCGATTGTCCGAAAGCAATAAGCATCTCTCGCTAATGTGCAGAACCTCACCCCTTTTCCTCTCCACGCGTGGAGAGGAAAAGGGGCCGGGGGTTAAGGGGTGAGGTTTCCTCGGCGCGATGATCATGTATCAGGGCCGAGCAATCTCGGCCCGTTGTTTTCTGCGTCTTTATCTGAGGTGCTTATGGGCGGAGAGCGGTCCACCTTCAACGCTGCGTTCTTGCTTTTGCTAATCGCTAATGGCTAACCGCTAACCGCTGAATGCTACCGCTGCTTTCGCGCTACTTCGCCAGTACCCGCGCCAGTTCGAACAGCGACGTGTCGAGCGTCTTGGTGTTGCTGACGACTTCCTCGTGCGGCGTGGTGACGATCTCACCTTTGCGCAGACCCACCAGCACGCCGTGGTTCCCGGCCGCTAGCTCTTGTGTGGCGCGTGCGCCGAGCCGCGTCGCCAGCAGGCGATCGGACGCAACCGGCATCCCGCCGCGCTGCACGTGCCCGAGCGTCGTCACGCGGAGCTCGAAGCCCAAGCGCGCCTTGTGCTCCTTGAAATACTGCGCCAGTCCGTCCGCTTCGGGCGTTGCACCCTCGGCCACGACGATGATCGCGTGCGCTTTGCCGCGCTCGTATGCTATGCGGATCTCCTCGGCGACCGCTTCGGGCTCGGTCGGCACTTCGGGGATGACGACCGCCTCGGCGCCGCCTGCAATGCCCGCCATCAGCGCGAGATAGCCGCTGTTGCGGCCCATCGTCTCAACCAGAAATGCGCGCTGGTGCGACGAGGCGGTGACTTTCAGCCGGTCGATCGCTTCAAGCGCGATGTTGAGCGCCGTATCGACGCCGATTGTGATGTCCGAACCGTACAGGTCGTTGTCGATGGTGGATGCAACGCCGACGACCGGAAAGCCCATCTTGTCCAGCTCATACGCGCCGGTCTGCGAGCCGTTCCCGCCGATGACCACCAGCGCCTCGATCCCGGCCTGGTTGAGCTCTCGCAGGGCGCGGCTGCGACCTTCCTCGGTGCGAAATTCTTCGGAGCGCGCGCTGCCGAGGATCGTGCCACCCTGCTGGATGATCCCGCCGACGCTGCGCTGCCCCAGCGGGATGAAATCCCCTGCGATCAGCCCGGCGTAGCCGTGCTCTACGCCGAACACTTCCCACCCGTAATCAATTCCGCTGCGGACGACCGCGCGGATCGCGGCATTCATGCCGGGCGCGTCTCCGCCGCTGGTCAACACTGCGATGCGTTTCACCTAAAACTCTCCTTGTGGGAGCGCCCTGGCTGCGGGCGTACTCTCACACCGCAGCCAGGGTAGTGCCGAAAACCCTCACGCTTATTACCCGCCGAACATGCCGCCCAGACTTCCCATCATGCCGCCCAGGTCGCCCAGGTCCGACAGGCTCTTGTTGCCGCGCAGCAACTCGTCGAGTTGCTGGCCGATGGGGTCGGGGAGATGCTGGCGGAGTTGCTGCAAGACGGTTTCCACCGCTTGCCGCGCCTGCTCGTCTGAAAGGTTCACTCTCGATTTCACTTGCTGCACCAGCTCGTCCATTGTAGGGTCCTTTCGCTAGAAAAACGGTCAGCTAGTCGGTCTGTTACGAGCGCCCATGCAGCTTCTCTTCCAAGCAGAATATAGCAGCGCGATCCCCTGGCGCGGTAACCGGGCGGCGCGTTGACCGGCCGGGCGCGACCTCTTATAATCCCGGTCTGATTGGGAGTTTGCCACGCCGGGAGCAGCCGCTCCGTGACCGCGCCAGAGCCAACCGCACATCCCGCCAACGCCGCCGCGCCGGACCGTCCTCGCTGGCGAGCGGTCGTGTTGCTGTGGCTGGGGTGGTATCTCGCGCTGATCGTCTTCCAGCAGGTTGTGTGGGCACGCTTTACGCTCGACCGGCCCGATTTCGCGTATCCCTGGACTGGCGACATGACCGCCGGGTATGCCGACGGCCCCGAAACCGGCCCCTGGTTTTACGCCCGGTGGGACAGCCCGCGCTACGTCGCCATCGCGCGCGAAGGCTACCGGCCCGCCAGCGGCATCACGGACGACCGCGCCGCGTTCTACCCGGTCTACCCGCTGCTGATGCGCGCCGTGCATAGCGTGGCGCTGGCGCCGCTCGGCCTGGACGATTGGGCGCCGGGCGGCCGGGCGCACGCAAGCTATGCGCTGGCGGGGATGATCGTCTCAGCGGGCATGTCTCTGGCGGCTGCGCTGGCGATGTATGCGCTGGCGTGGGACCGGCTCGGCCCGCAGGACGCGTGGCGCGCGACGGTCTATCTGCTGATCTTCCCGTCCGCGCTGTATCTGGCGCAGGTCTATACCGAGGCGACGTATCTCGCGTTTTCGCTGGGGATGCTGGCGGCGCTCTACCGGCGGCGCTGGGCGATCGCGCTGCCGCTGATCGTGGTGGCGACGCTGACGCGGGCGGTCGGGCTGTTTCTGGTGTTGCCATTCGCGGCGGTCTGGCTGCGGGACTGGTGGAACGGGGTCCGCCCGCCGCGCTGGGCGCTGCTCGGCGTGATCGCGCCGCCGCTGGTGTGGCTGGCGTGGAACCGGTGGATCGCGTCGCTCGGCGTGGATCCGGTCGCGGTCTACGCCTCATTCAACCGCGAGGTGCTCAGCCTGCGCGGGCTGTTCGACCTGGTGGGCGACGTGCTGTACATCTTCCGCGAGCCGAACGCCGTGCACGTCGCGCTCGACCTGGTGATGGCTCTCGGCGGGATTGCGCTGTGCCTCGTTGCGCTGAAGCGGGAGCCGGGCCTGGCGCTGTACGGGCTCGCCGCGCTGGCGCTGCCGCTGAGCTCCGGCCAGCTTACTAGCATCAGTCGCTACGTGCTGGCGGCCGTGCCGGTGTTTTTAGTGCTGGCGCGTGCGGGGGAACGGCCGGTGTTCGACCGGGTGTGGACGATTGTGTCGCTGCTGTGGTTCGCGCTGTATGGAGTGTTGTATGTCCACGGCTTCTGGCTGGCGTGATCGCGCACGCCTGCTGCCCGATCCCGCCATCCGCCGCGTGACATGGCTGTGGGCCGGGTGGGTTGCGATCCTGCTGCTCTTTCAGGCGGCGGCGTGGATGCGCCTGGACGTGACCGGGCCGGACACTTCCTACGGGTGGACGGTCGAGCACTCGACCGACACGCCGCGCACCGGGATCGGGCTGTCACACGTGCGCTGGGATTCCTACCATTACCTGCGGCTGGCGCAGTTCGGCTATCACCGCGCCGAGGACGCCGCGTATTACCCGGCGTATCCGGTCCTGATGCGTGGCGTGGCCAGAGCGATCACGCGCCCGCTGATGCCCTGGGCGAGCGCATTGCAGCAATACGCGGTCGCCGGGATGGCGATCTCGATTGTGGCGACGCTGCCCGCTGTGTGGGCGATGCATGCCCTGGCGCGGGACGTGCTTGGCAGCGACGTCGATGCTTTGCGCGCGACCGCGTACCTGCTGATCTTTCCGACGACGTTTTTCATGTTGCAGGTCTACACCGAGGCGCTCTATCTGGCGCTGGCGATCCCCGCGCTGCTGATGGCGGTCCGGCGGCGCTGGTGGGCGGCGGGCGCGCTCGCGGCGCTGGCGACGATTACGCGCGCAACTGGATTTCTCCTGGTTGGCGCGATCGGAGTATACTGGTACACGGACTGGCGAGCAGGTCGCCGCCCTGCGTGGCGCACACTCGGCGCGCTGGGGCTTCCGGCGGGCGCGTTTCTGGCGCACCGGCTGTTTCTGCGGCTGAGCGATTTGGACCAGGACGCCGCGTTTGCCGGATACGGACGGTCGGTGCTGAACCTGGACGGTCTGCGCGAGATCTCGCACCAGCTCGGGCAGATGGTGACCGATCCAATGGGCGCAGTGCAGATCGGGCTAGATGTCGCGCTGCCGTTGCTGGCGCTGTGGGGCTGCTGGCGCGTCCGGCGCGTGGCGCCAGGGCTGGCGCTCTATGGGGCGGCCGCGGTGATACTCCCCCTCGTCACCGGGACGCTGGTCAGTCTCAACCGGTACGCTTTAGCCGCGACGCCCGCCTTTCTCGGGCTGGCGACGGCCGGGCGCGATCCGCTGGTTGACCGGCTATGGACGCTCGGATCGGTGTTACTTCTTGCACTGCACGTTGTAACATTCGCGCATGGCTACTGGGCTGGCTAATGCGTATAATGAAGGGGCTTGGGCACTCCTAAGAGTTCTTTACCTCAACTAGTGGGCTTAAAGTCGACAGGTTGGATCATACTGGTGCCAGCGGGCGGAGAGACAGACGTCTCTGCCGCGACTGTACTGTGAGGATGCTATGCGTTTGATTTTGGTGCGCCACGGGCAGGCCGAGCACCGCATGGGTGAGGAAGGCGATAATCTATATCTGACCGAACTCGGCAAACGGCAGATCGAGCTGTTGGGCCAATGGCTCCAGCAAAACGAGCCGGGGATCAGCCAGATTGTGTGCAGCCCGCTGCGGCGCGCGCGTGAAACCACCGCGATCCTGGGTCGCTATATCGGCGCACCGGTGAGCGTGAATGACGACCTTCGCGAGACCGATCGCGATCTGCTGATGGAGTTGCCGCGCCTGGTGCATCCGTCCGACGTCGGCCCGCACTATTACGTGCTGCCGCACGACAACTACTATCAGCGCTTTGCGGAGCAGACGCGCCGCGTGCTGAATCCGCTGATCGAGAACCCGTCCTCGATACGCACGGTGGTCGTGGTCTGTCACGGCGGCACGGCGAGCACGATGGTCCGTATGCTGCTCCAGTGCCATCACCTGCATATCTGGATGCACAACGCAGCGATGCACTACCTGACCTGGCAGGATGGCCTGTGGGACCTGCGCGGGATTAACTACGTCCCGCACCTGCCAGCCGATATGCTGACAAGCTGACAACACCAAGGTCCAGCAGAGGACAGTAAAAAACAGCGAAGAACAGCCAATTCCCAGGGCTGTCTTTCGCTGTTTTTGCTACTTGTAGCTATATCTAGCTGCTTTTCCGCTACACGCGCACCAGCGAGCGAATATACTGCCGCATCATCAACGCGGCGGTGACGCCCTCGCCTGCGGCGGCGGCGGCTTGCTTGGCGCTGCCCGCCCGCACATCCCCCGCCGCGAACACGCCTGGAATCGACGTCTGAAGCGTTTCGTCCGTCTTGATGAAGCCCCAGTCATCCATTTCGAGCGTTCCCTTGAACGCCTCGCTGTTGGGGTTCATGCCGATCAGAATGAACACGCCGTCGGGGTGCTCGATCCGTTCCTTGCCCGTGACGCGATCCGCGATGCGCACGCCCGCCAGGTGCCGGTCTGGGCCGACCAGGAACTCGCGCACGTCCTGGTTGGTCTTCACCTCGATCCGGTCACATTCTTTGATCTTTTCCTGCAGTATGAGGCTGGCGGTTGGGCGGGGCGCGTATTCGAGGATCGTCACGTGCTCGGCGAACTGGCAGATGTGCAACGACTCCTGAAAGCCGCTGTTGCCCCCGCCGAGCACAAACACTCGCTTGCCTTCATAGAACGGCGCGTCGCACGTTGCGCAGAAGTGGATATTAATGCCGATCAGGCTCGATTCGCCCGGTACGCCGGTCCGCCGGTATTGCGAGCCGGTTGCGATCAGGACGGCATGCCCGCAATATTCGTTACCGTCCGCCGTGCGGACCAGCCGGTACGCCCCGTCGGTGGTCACCTCGGTGACGACCTGCGCCTGCAAGATTTCCACGCCGTTGCGCTCGGCCTGGTTGCGCAGCCGCCGCGCGAACTCCGCCCCGTCGATCCCCTCGTCAAAGCCGGGGAAGTTGTCCATCTGGCGTGTCATGCCGATCTGCCCGCCGATGCCGCTTTTCTCCAGCACCAGCGTCGAAAGGCCCTCGCGGCTGGTGTAGATGCCCGCGCTTAGCCCGGCCGGGCCCGCGCCGATGATGATGATGTCGTAGAACGTTTGCGAGGCCGAGATATGCAGCCCGAACTTTTCGGCAAGTTCAGCGTTGGACGGCTCGACGAGGATCGATCCGTCCGGAAAGATGATCGTCGGAATGCTGCGCATGCCGTTGTTGATGCGCTCGACTTCGCGGATCGCTTCGGGATGCTGCTCGATGTCGATGTATTCGTAGTGAATCCGCTGCTCGCCAAAAAACGTTTTTGCCCGCCGGCAGTCTCCGCACCAGTTCGCGCCATACATGCGGATGGTGGAAGAGGTGGGCTGATCTCCGTTCGACATGACACTCCTCGGCCTGACGCCGCCCTATTTTATTTTGGCCCCAAAATATTAATGAACTCTTTTAGTTTCTGCAAGCCTTTTCGCGAAAGACAATAAAGGGGCCGGTGCGATGCGTTGCCCGACCCCCTTCGTCATTCATCGATCGCGTGCGTCTCTCCGTATTAGCTGGGCGCCCAGGTCACCAGGCCGGTCTGGAACGGATCGGCCAGGTCGGGGTGCTGCGGGATGACGCGCACCGACAGCCCGCGCTTGCCGGTGGTGTGATAGCGGACCTTCGCGCAGAACTCGTGCACCGCCTCGCTGGATGCGCCGTTCGCCTTGCCGCAATAGTTCATGTTAAGCGCTTCGCCCGCGACAAGGTGGTTGCGGCTGTCGATGCTGCCGTAGTAGATCTGGACGCTCACGTCGCTCGGCTCCAGCTCGCCCAGGTCCACCAGCGCGCGGATCGTCAGCTCGTCGCCGACCTTGACCTGCTGCGGCGCAACTTCGACTTTCGTGACGCGCACGCCGCTCCAATGCTGCCGGACGCGCGAGCGCCAGTCGGCGAAGCCCTTGCCGCGCGAGATGTCTGGCTGGGTGAGCGTCTCGAACCGGCTGTGCGCGGGCATGTAGTAGAGCTCGGTATACTCGCGCACCATGCGATAGGTGTTGAAGTACGGCGCCAGCTTGCGGATGCTGTTCTTGATGCGCTGGATCCATTCGCGGGGCAGGCCGTCGCGGCTGCGGGTGTAGAAGGTTGGGATGATGTCCATTTCGAGCAGGTTATACAGCGCCTGCGCCTCGATGTAGTCTTGCAGGTCCCACTCGTCCTGGTCGTATTCCTCGCCGCTGCCGATCGCCCAGCCGAGCGTCGGATCGTAGGCTTCCGCCCACCAGCCGTCGAGGATGCTGGCGTTCAACCCGCCGTTGTAGATGACCTTCATGCCGCTGGTGCCGCTGGCCTCTTTCGGGCGGCGGGGCGTGTTCACCCACACGTCGCAGCCCTGCACCAGATAGCGCGCAATCGCCATGTCGTAGTTCTCGAGGAACACGATCGCGTGGCGGAACTCTGGAAGTTCGGCGGTCTTCACGATCTCCTTGATCAGCTCTTTGCCGAGGTGATCGTGGGGATGCGCCTTGCCCGCGAAGATCAACTGCACCGGGCGCTCGGGGTTGTTCAGAATCCGCGCCAGACGCTCTTTGTCGCGGAAGAGGAGCGTCGCGCGTTTGTACGTGGCGAAGCGCCGCGCAAAGCCGATCGTCAGCGCGTCCGGGTTAAGGGCTTCGCGCGCGTTCTCGATCTCGGTCTGCGGGGCGTTCCGCGCGACAAGCTGCGCTTCCAGCCGCTCCCGCGCGAAGGCGACCAGCCGGTCGCGGCGTCGTTCGTGCGAGCGCCATAGCTCCGCGTCGGGGATGCGCTCGACGTCGCGCCAGATGTCCTCGTTGTCGGGATCGTCGCGCCACGCCGGGTCTAGATAGCGGTCGAACAGCGCGGCCATGTCGCCGCTGATCCAGCTCTGAATGTGGATGCCGTTCGTCACCGAGCCGATCGGGATCTCATGCTCCGGCACGTTCGGATAAAGCCATTGCCACATCGCGCGGCTGACCGAGCCATGCAGCTTACTGACCGCGTTCGCACCGGACGACAGGCGGAGCGCCAGCACCGGCATGCTGAACAGGTCGAAGCCGCCCATGTTCTCACGGCCCAGGTCGTGGAACTGCTCGCGCGTGAGGCCGAGTTCTTTCCACAGATATTCAAAGTGCTCGTCGATCAGGTCGTAGCCGAAGCGCTCCAGCCCGGCGGGAACCGGCGTGTGCGTGGTGAAGATGTTCCCCGCCGCGCAGATGTCCGCCGCTTGCCAGAAGTCCAGCGACGGATTCTTCTTCATGGCGAGGCGGATGCGCTCCAGCGCCAGGAAAGCGCTGTGGCCTTCGTTCATGTGGAAGACCGTCACAGGCAGGCCAAGCGCTTCGATAAGCCGCACGCCGCCGATGCCGATCAGGATCTCCTGGCGGATGCGAGTCCGCTTGTCGCCGCCGTAGAGCCGGTCGGTCAGATCGCGGATGAAGTCGGGATTGTCGTCGCGGTTGGTGTCGAGCAGGTACAGTGGCACGCGCCCGACCTGCACCTTCCACACCTGCACCTTGGCGGTGGTGTTGGCGATCGGGACGTCCAGCACAAGCTGCGTGCCGTCGCCGTTGGTGACAGGTTTGACGGGTAGGTTCGCGTAGTCATTGATCGGGTACGATTGCTGCTGGTAGCCGTCGGCGTTGAGGTACTGGTGGAAGTAGCCTTCCTCGTAGAGAATGCCGATGCCCACCAGCGGCAGCCCGAGATCGGATGCGCTCTTGAGGTGGTCGCCGGACAGCACGCCGAGGCCGCCGGAGTAATTCCGCAAGCACTCGGTCAGCCCGTACTCCATCGAGAAGTAGGCGATGATCGGCTGGTCGACCTCATCATAGTGCTGCGCAAACCACGTCTTGCTGGACGGGTTCATATAGGCGTCGAAGCGGCTGCACACCCGGTCGAGGTGCGCCAGGAACGCTTCGTCTTGCGCGGCTGCTTGCAGCGTCTCCTGGCTGATTAGCCCCAACATCGCGACCGGGTTCCGCTCGGTCTGGGTCCACAGGTCGCGGTCGAGGCGTCGGAAAAGCGCGATGGTCTCATGGTCCCAAGACCATCGCAGGTTGTAGGCCAGATCCCGCAAGCGCTCAAGACTGGGCGGCAGATTCGGGATCACATCTACCGTCGCGACTGGTTTGACCATGCATTTTTCTCCTGATTAGCGCGCCGAAAGCGCGCCATAGTGGTGTCAAATTTGGGCACCGGAGCGGAATCCGGTGCGGTGTGAGCATAGCAAGCAGCCGCCGATTTGCCAAGATAGCCCGCCTGCGCCGGGGGAAATAAAAAAGACCCGGAGAACGCTCCCCGGGTCTGGTGATGGCTGGCGCGCGAGACTTATTCGCCCGTCAGCGTCATCAGATAGGCCACCAGATTATCGAGCTGATCGTCGGGCAGCTCGTACGGCGGCATAACGTTTTCATAGCCTTCGACGACGTGCGCGCTCGGGTTGGTGATCGACTCGCGGATGTATTCGGCTGCGCTCTGTTCGGTGCGCTCGTTGGCGACCGTCGCGATATTGTGCAGGGGCGGACCAGTCATCCCCTCGACGCCCTCTTCAACGGCGTGGCAGCCGCTGCAGCCCTGTTCAGCGAAGACGGCGGCGCCCGCTTCCGGATCGCCCGCGACGACGCCTAGCGCGTCCCCGGCTTCATCCGCGGCCTCACCGACCGCTTCACCCATGTCATCGGCGGCGTCGCCTGCCGCATCGCCAGCATCGTCAATCGTATTTGTCACTTCAGGCTCGTCATCGCCGCACGCGGCCAGCCCCAGGCTGAACACGGCGGCGAGGACGAACAGGATCAGCGTCCAACGGCGTGAAGTCATAGCCCTCTCCTTCACTCACTCACCGAGATGGTTCCAATAAGACGGTCACAGGCAAACAATCACACAGACCAGTCGCGGCGCGGCCAACGGCACGCCATTTACCAGCGTACAGCCGGTTATCGGGGGATACATGAGCCAAGCGGCGCAGTCTGAGGTGGTCCACTTGACCCGTTTGGAATGGAGAAAGGGAGTAGGGAGTGGGGAGTGGGGAGTAGGGAATAGGGGGCGCTTACAGCATGTCCACTTCGCGGTCGATGGGCAGCAGCGAAACGACCGGGATGTCGCTCGTGTCGTCCAGGTCCACGTCGACCGGGTCCACGATGCCGGGCCGCCGGACCGTTTCCTCGGCGTCCGGCAGTTCCAGCACGACGGGCGCGGTCAGGGGCAGCGTCATCGAGACGGTCGTTCCGCGCTGAGGCACGCTGGCAATCGCGATCGCGCCGCCGTGCGCCTTGATCACACGCTGCGTGATGTACAGGCCCTGCCCGGTCCCTGGCCGGTGGATCGGGTTCCCGCGCGCGTCGCGGGGCCTGCCCCGGTAAAAGCGAGTGAACACCTCGGGGAGTTCGTCGGCCGCAATTCCGTAGCCCTGGTCCTGAATGTCAATCTCGGCCATGGCGGGCTCGCGCAGGCGCGCGCGGACGGTGATCAGGATCGCGCTGTTCGGCGGGGAATACTTGATTGCGTTGTCGAGCACGTTGCCAATCGCCCAGCGCAGCCGCCGCTCGTCGCCCAGCACGTAATATCCGCGCGCCGCGAACTTGACCCGCAGTCGGATCCCGGCCGCCTGCGCCACCGGTTGCCACTCGCGCGCCGCGTCCTGCAACAGCTCATTGAGTCCGAGCGGGCGCAGGTCGGTTGCCAGATCGCGCGGCTCGAAGGTGCTGAGGTCTTGCAGGGCCGCGATTACCTGCTGGACGGAGCGCGTGTTTCGCGTCACCTCGCGCGCCAGATCGTCCAGTGACGGGTAGTCGAGGGCCGAGCCGGGCGCGGTGACCTGCATGCTGAGTTGGTCGAGAAGCTCCGCCCGCGCGCGCTCGCGCTCCACGTCGGCGGTCACGTCGCGTATCAGGACGACCGTGCCCAGCCGCACTCCTTTCCGGCTGAGCAGCGCCGCAGCCTGCGCCTGGAGCATCTTCCCCTCAAATGGGATGCGCGCCGGATTGCCCAGCGCATAAATGCCGGGCGCCAGCGCCGGGCCGAGCGTCGTGCGGATAGCTTCGGTTAGCTCGTGCAGCCGGGCGGCGCGGAACGCTCGCTGGCTGCCGAGCAATTGGCGCGCCGCGTCGTTGATCAGCAGCACGCGCCCCTCAAGGTCCTGCACGACCACGCCTTCCGGGATCGACTCCAGCACGGCCAGCAGGTGCGCGGTTTCCTCGCGCTGACGGCGCAACGAGCTGGCCAGGTCACTCGGTGGCGTACCGTCCGGCTCGATTGCGAAGTACGCTTCGGGCGGGATCTCCGGCGCGCGCTCGTAAGTCAGGAAGCCAGTGAGCTGGTGCGCCAGGCCGATCACGCCGAGAGACGCCGCCCCCGCCAGCAACGCCATCACCACCGCCAGCAGGCGGCTCGACTCCTCGCGCGCGCTCAGCAGCGCCCCGGTGAGCAGGTAAGATGCCAGCGCGATCAGAAGCGTCACGGCGGCCGCCGCGAAGACAGCCCACCAGCGCACTCCGCCGGATCGCCGCGAAGGCGTGCGTTTGTCCGGCGCCTGAACGGGCGACGCGTCTTCCCGGAAAACCGGCTTCACATAGCGCTGCATAGCCCCACCTGGAGACGATCAACAGATGATCGAACGGAGATATTCGAATCGTAGCGCGAAATTGGAGCAAAATCAATAGGTTTGTATGTGATTCATAATGAATATAATAAATTTAGTATGAAGATTAGTTAATTTCCCATGCGGAAAGCCAGTAGGGGCCGGTCGTCATGCCGCCCTGAGCCGACTCGACCAGGACGCAGTATGCGCCGCTGCTTGGCAGCACGATGGTCAGCTCGGCGGTGTAGTCCTGCGCGGTGCGGTCGTCTGCGCTGCCGATCTCGCGTCCCGATCGGTCAAAGAGCCGGATGAGCGGGTCGAGCGTGGAACTGCCGCGCGCCTCGGCGGTGATCCGCCAGGTGTCTCCGGCGTTGCCGTGAAACTGGTAGCCGTGACGCTCGCCGGGCCACGACAGATTGTTCTTGATCAAGGCGGGGATGGTGTGCCCGGTCAGCGGGACGTCCTGCGGCCACTCGCCCGATGCGTCGCCGCAGCGCACGACCGGCGGCGCGACGCTTGGCGCCTGCGCGGAAAATGTGTTCTCGGACTCGGGGCGCTGCCAGAGGTAGACGAACAGCGTCAGGATCAGCGCGGCCGCCGCGAGGCGGATCAGCGGCTTTTTGTGCCGGCCGAGGAAGACGCGCAGCTTTCCGGGCGGGCGTGGCTCCGGCGGCTTGCGACGGCGCCGCTTCGGTCGCTCCAGCGTTTTTTCGGCGCGCGTGCTGACCCGCCGGTAGACCTGTTCGTACATCTCATAAGCCGGATCGCCATTGTCGAAATCGGCATCGTCCGGCGCGATCTCATAGCGCTCGCCGTACGGGTCGTCCTCATACTCGTCCGTATCGGCGTAATAATAATCGGAGCCGTCGACCGCATCGTACGGAGCGGTGTCGGCCGCATCGTAGGCGTTGTACGCGTCATCGTCCGCCGCGTACCGGCCGCCAGCGCCGTAATCTTCGGGGTCGTTGTCGTATTCTGGCCGGGATTTGCGCTTCGTCATGCGCGCTCTTTCGGATCGCGGCGTCAGCCGTCGATGACTGCATCAACTGCCGCGCGGACGGTTGGGGGAGCGATGCGCTCCTCGGCCAGATAGTCACGGCGCAGAATCGGGAACAGCGTCGGGATTTCGCAGATCGGCACGACCGGTCCGTCGGCGGAGAGCTTGACATGCTCTGACGTGAAGACGATCAGCGCATAGACGGGAACCTGGCTCAGCCCGCGCTTGGCGAAGAACTTGCGCAGGGCCATCACGTCTTTCACCGCCTCGCGGGTGGGGTTGGTCCCGGCTGGGCGAAGCTGGCCCTTAGCATTAATCACGCGCCACTCGCCGCGCTCGTTAATCCACGTGCCGCGATAGTCCACAATCCGCAACACCAGCGCGCCGGGCGGCCCGATCAGCACCGCGTCGATATAGCCCACGCCGCGCTTGCTGACGTTGCGCAGGTAGGTATAGCGGTTGTCGAGAAACTGGCTCAGCGCCTCGCCCACGGCGTACGCCAGCGGATTGTCCTTTTGCAGCGTCAGCGCGCGGACGATGAAGACGATCCCGACAATCACCGCGATGAACCCGGCGAGAATCAGCAGAATCCGCAACGCCTCGAACACGACATGGTCCCACAGCGGGAAAAAGAAGAACAGCGCACCCAGCGTGATCGCAATCGCACCGCCGAAGAAAGCCACTCCCCCGATGAACAGGTAGTAGCGGCCACGCCGGGCGATGTTGCGCGAGGGATTAATGTTCTGCATTGTCACCTCTCGGTGGGACGCCCGGCGACTCGCCAGGGCGTTCGTCGCTGCGCGGCTCGGCACGTCGGGCAGACGCGCCGGTGCCGCTTTCTAATTCAGGCTCAGGAACTTTGTTCGTTTCTTTTTGTGATGGTGGCAGCAGCGTCAGCGAGGGCGTCGCGCGCGCCAGTTCGCTCGGGCTCGGCTGGGGACGCTGCGCGACGGACGGCGCGATCCGCGCCAGCTTGCGCCGGGCGATCACCCCTTCGATCATCTCGCGTAGCTCGTTCAGGGACGGCAGCGGCTTGAACAGCAGCAGATCGGCCTGCGCCTCGGCCATAACCGCTTTTTCGTCGTCAGGTGACAGGCGATAGGCGGTGATCAGAACGATCCCGATGTGCCCGAGCACCTTGCTCTGTCGCAGGCGCTGCGCGACTTCCGGGCCGCTAAGCTGGGGCAGGCGCACGTCCAGCAGCGCGACCTCGGGAAGCTCGCCCCGCACGCGGCCGTTATCCACATCGTCTACCCAGGCGACCGCTTCCGGGCCGTCGACAAACGCCACGCCCTGAATGCCCCATAGCTCGAACATGGCGAGCAACAGCTCGTAGATATCGGGCTCGTCTTCGACAATCATCCACGTCGGCAACGTCTAAATCTCCTGACGCCGGGCGCGCGCCCCCGTGTCGAGGTCTCCGCCAGCATGGTACACTATAGGCGCGGCGGGTTGAAACCGCAAATCTTGAACGCCATGCCTGCCCGCGTGCACAGGGTATGTTACTCGCGCCAAAAAGAAGATAGTATTAAAGTATTAGGCAGGCATTCCGACTCCAATGACCCGACCGCCGGTAAGATTCACTGGAAGGGCCACCATGAAACCCTGGTTAGTCGTAGAAGACGAAGAAGACATTCGAAACATTGTAAAGGTAATGTTCCAGGTCTGGCAACATACGCCGATGGAATTTCGGAACGGCCACGAAGCCTGGAACTGGCTGGACGAAGTGGAATCCGGCACGTTCAACGGCGACCTACCAGAGCTGGCGCTGATGGACATTCGCATGCCCGGCCACAAGGGGCACGAGATCGCCCGGCGCATTCGCACGCTGGAGCCGCTGCGCCAGATCCCGATCGTGCTGATGACCGCGTTCAGCCTCACCGAGAGCGAGCGCACCGCCATGCTGCAAGAGTATGGCGTTGACCACATCATCTACAAGCCTCTGCCCGATCTGTTCGAACTGAAGCAGACGCTCGATTCTATCTACCAGCGCAAGGCTGCCGCTGGCTAGCCGCGAAAATCAGGCCCAACGCGGGCCGAGGTGTCGCATGACCAATCCCCAGCACTCCGCCCCATCCGATCGCACCGGGCCAGTTGCCAGCATGTTGCAATCGGTCGATGCGCTGGGCGCCAACACCGGGCGGCTGTTCGAGCGGTTGTACGGCGGCCTGCGCCGCAAGAGCCGCTCCACCGAAACCGAGCGCGCCACGCAAGCGACCATTCACCGCCTGCAAGAGATCGCAGAGTCGCAGTCGACCGACATCGCCCGGCTGACTGGCGTCCTGGCGGTGATCAGCGAAGGCGTGATCATGCAGGACAATCAGGGCGCGGTGGTGCTGATGAACCAGGCCGCGCGCGATTTGATCGGCTCTACGCGCGCCTTCTGGGATAGCGACCTCGGCAAGATGTTCGCCGCCGCGCGCCAGCAGACCACGCTCGACGGGGAGATCACGCTCGGCAAGGCGCAGCGGGTCGAGATCAACGACCGGGTGATC
>Ga0134093_1002398_pt1 | contig 15187 bp, 9 predicted proteins | sample 4_1taG_FD_94452 | JGI IMG/M metagenome (GOLD analysis project Ga0134093, IMG submission 94452) | Switchgrass degrading microbial communities from high solid loading bioreactors in New Hampshire, USA - 4_13_20_68_A1 metaG | ecosystem: Engineered > Bioreactor > Semi-continuous > Anaerobic >...
CATATTCAAGCTTTTTATATCATTAGGGTGATAATTTAATGAATAGGGAAATAAACGATTAAAATAAAAAGTATTTAACATAATTATAATGAAATATGATTTTAATGGAATGTGCTTACATCCTTGATATGGCATGAAACAATTACTGCTAAATGGACTGTATATGTCTTTTAAATAAATCAAACAATAACTTTATGTAATAAGCTTTCAATATTTTTAAATATTTTGGGAGGAGAAAACAAATGTTTAAACATGACAAACAATTATTACATGAAGTTAGAGTAGATGCACCAAATCCCAACTATGCCGCTATGCTGCAGGAGCAATTGGGCGGACCCCAGGGTGAACTCAAGGCAGCTTTGCAATATCTCTCGCAGAGTTTACGTATTAAGGATGTTGCCATTAAGGATTTATTCCTAGATATTGCAGCAGAAGAATTGAGCCACATGGAGATGATAGCTACTACAATTAATTTATTGAACGGGCATAATCTGGATGCACAAAATGCCACAGTAGGGAATATTCAAGCCCATGTTCTTACAGGACTTACTCCCATGCTTACAAATGCATCGGGGCAATACTGGACAGCTGCTTATGTAAATGAAACCGGGGACCTTGCAGCAGATCTGCTTTCAAACATTGCTGCGGAACAAAGGGCTAAAGTTGTGTATGAATACCTTTACAGGCAGATAAACGACAAAGGCGTTAGAGAAACAATTGACTTCCTTCTGAACAGGGAGGAAGCCCATAATACAATGTTTAGAGAAGCCTTTAACAAGATACAGGACAGCGGTTCCCTAAAAGACTGGGGGGTTACTAAAGACTCGAAGCTCTATTTTGACCTGTCAACACCCGGCAAATACTTTGACGTTGATAACCCTAAGCCTCCAAGTTTCGAGAACCCGGATCAAGGCGGACAATTTAATCAGCAGCAACATTGAAATGACAATAAACGGCCTGTAGAATTAGCTACAGGTCATTCTTAATGTATAAAATAATCAGGCCATCAATACTGCATTGTTGGGCTTTAGAAAACTGATAAATAGATTGTATTATTGGAACAAGTTTTTATTATACACAAAGTTTGACAATTTAATTGTCAAATATGCGGCTCTTTGTATTTATATCTTTTTATGGTGAAATAATAGTTTTGTAATTTGAAGTCTTTAAAAAGAGAATTGAAAATAAAGGAGAGTCTGTATGCAGAAAATAGAAACAATGGATGGAAATCAGGCTGCGGCGTATGCATCCTATGCCTTGACCGAAGTAGCCTCCATATATCCCATAACGCCGTCCACACCCATGGCAGAAGCTATTGATGAATGGTCTGCCCACGGTAAGAAGAACATATTTGACCAAGAGGTAAGGGTTGTGGAGATGCAGTCGGAAGCCGGTGCGGTTGCTGCCATGAGAGGTGCCCTGCAGTCGGGTGCACTGGCATCTACCTATACATCAGCCCAAGGGCTTCTCATGATGATCCCAAGCCTATATAAGATGGCCGGGGAACTCCTGCCCGGTGTCCTACATGTTGCTGCAAGGTCTGTGGCGGCACAGGCGTTATCCATTTTTGGAGATCATCAGGATGTCATGGCATGCAGGCAGACAGGAGTTGCGATGCTTGCATCGACCAATGTGCAGGAGACGATGGATCTTGGCATTATTGCCCATTTATCGGCGATAAAATCTAGAGTTCCGTTTTTGCACTTTTTTGACGGATTCAGAACTTCCCATGAGTATCAGAAAATTGGTGTGGTAGGATACGAGGATATCAAAAAACTGGTGGATTTTGATGCCGTTGAGGAGTTCAGAAACAGGGCATTAAGTCCTGAACATCCTGTTGTAAGAGGAACTACACAAAATCCGGATATTTATTTCCAGCAAAGAGAAAGTGCAAATCCCTTTTACAATGCAATACCTGAAATTGTACAAGGATACATGGACAGTCTTGGAGAAATCACCGGGAGAAAATATAAGCTATTTGACTACTATGGTGCGAAAGATGCCGAATATGTCATTATAGCAATGGGGTCAGCCAGTGATACCATATATGAAACGGTGGACTATTTAAATGCAAGGGGAGAAAAGGTTGGTACCGTTAGAGTTCGACTCTATAGGCCGTTTTCAGAAACCCACTTGCTTAATGTCATTCCAAAAACGGTGAAGAAAATAGCTGTTCTTGATAGAACCAAGGAACCCGGTGCCGTTGGAGAACCTTTGTATCTTGATGTTGTCAAAGCCTTTAAAAACCATGAGAACCTGCCAATAATTGTTGGAGGAAGGTATGGGCTTTCATCCAAAGACACCAGACCCTCTCAGATTGTAGCTGTTTTTGACAATCTAAAAGAGGCAAAGCCCAAAGACCGGTTTACAATTGGGATTGTAGACGATGTGACTCATACTTCACTTCCTGAAGGGGATATTATAGATACCACTCCTGAGGGTACAACCAGTTGCAGAATATGGGGGCTTGGCTCCGACGGCACCATCGGTGCAAACAAGACTGCAATAAAAATCATCGGAGACAACACCGATATGTATGTCCAAGCATACTTTTCCTATGACAGCAAAAAATCCGGAGGTACTACCGTATCCCACCTCAGATTCGGGCCTAAGCCTTTAAGGTCTCCTTATCTGGTTTATAACGCCGATTATGTGGCATGCCACAATAAATCCTTTGTGTACCAGTATGATCTTCTAAAAGGACTTAAAAAGGGAGGTACTTTCGTACTAAATTGTCCTTGGAAGGTTGAGGAGTTGGAGGAAAAGCTACCGGCATCCGTCAAAAGATATATTGCAAACAACAATATCAAATTTTATATCATTGACGCGTTGGCCATTGCTTCAGAACTGGGACTTGGGAACAGAATCAACATGGTAATGCAGGCTGCCTTTTTCAAGCTGGCCAATATTATCCCTGTTGAGGAGGCACTAAAGTACTTGAAAGATTCCATAAACAAGATGTATGGGAAAAAGGGACAAACAATTGTCGACATGAACATAAAAGCAGTGGATAGGTCCATAGAAGCTTTAGTCAAAGTAGATGTGCCATCCTCATGGAAAGATGCAAAGGACCAAGACTTACCGGAAAAAGAAGAACCCGAGTTTGTAAAGAAAATACAGAGGCCTATGGCAAAGCATGAAGGGGATGAGCTACCTGTCAGCACCTTTATTGGAATGGAGGATGGAACATTCCCAATGGGCACTACGGCCTATGAAAAACGCGGTATTGCTCCAATGGTTCCCCAATGGCAAATCGATAAATGCATACAATGCGGAAGGTGCTCCTATGTTTGTCCCCATGCCACCATCCGGCTTTTCCTGCTTGACGATGAGGAAGTGGCACGAAAACCCGACACCTTCCACACAAAAACAGCTTCAGGAAAAGGGTTTGAGCATCTGAAATTCCGTGTTCAAGTAGCTCCATTGGATTGCACCGGATGCGGTAATTGTGCCGATGTCTGCCCGACAAAAGAAAAGGCACTGATTATGCAACCGAGTGAACAGGAAATAGAAGCACAGGCGGAAAACTGGGAGTTCGCCATGACCATCACAGAGAAATCGGGTCTTATGGACAAAAATACATTGAAGGGAAGTCAATTCGTAAGGCCGCTGTTGGAGTTCAACGGTGCATGTCCCGGTTGTGGGGAGACGCCCTATATTAGACTGCTTACACAGCTTTTTGGGGACAGAATGATGATATCCAATGCCACAGGCTGTTCATCCATATGGGGAGCTTCCGCACCTTCTATCGCCTATACCACCAATGCGGAAGGAAAAGGCCCGGCATGGATAAATCCTCTGTTTGAAGATGCTGCTGAGTTTGGTTTTGGTATGTACCTTGGAGTAAAACAGGTAAGAGCAAAACTGGTAGAAATGATAAAGCAGGCAATCGATTCACCAATTGACCCCATGATTAAGGAGGCATTTAAGGAGTGGATTGATGCCTTTGACGACGGAGAAGCATCCAAAAAGGCTTCAAAGAAAATATTAGAGGTGCTCGATGGTTGTGATTGCAAAGGTAATGAACTGTTGAAAGAAATCATCGAGAAGAAGGATTTCCTTGTAAAGCGTTCCTTCTGGGCTATCGGCGGTGACGGATGGGCTTATGATATAGGTTTTGGAGGTTTGGACCATGTTCTGGCTATGGGAGAGGATATTAACTTGTTTGTTATGGATACCGAAGTGTATTCCAATACCGGCGGACAATGTTCAAAAGCTACACCTACCGCTAGTGTCGCAAAGTTGGCTGCTGCCGGGAAAAAGCTTCAAAAGAAAGATTTAGGTCTTATTGCGATGAGCTATGGCCACGTATACGTGGCACAGATAGCTATGGGTGCTGATATGAACCAGACCATAAAAGCCATTAGCGAGGCAGAACGGTACAAGGGTCCGTCGCTGATAATTGCATATTCTCCCTGCGTAAGCCATGGAATTAAAACAGGAATGGGAACAAGTATCATGGAAGAGAGAAAAGCTGTTGAGGCCGGATATTGGCACCTTTTCCGATTCAACCCCGATCTTCGAAAGGAAGGAAAGAACCCATTTATTCTCGATTCCAAACAACCTTCCGGTAACTTCAAGGATTTCATCCATGGCGAAGTACGGTATTCACAGCTCATGAATGTGTTTCCGGATACTGCCGGTGAGATGTTTGAACTTGCGGAGCGGAATGCTGCGGAAAGATACAACAGATACAAGAAACTGGCCGAACACGGACTATTCTAAAAATTGTAAAATCTTAAAGGGGATATGGATAGTGAGAACCTCTGATTTTTCCTCTTTAGCTCTATGCAAAATAGGTGAAATAAGTAAGGGAAGGCTTTATATAAACCTTCCCTTTTCTTACTTTTGATTTGTATCCACATATTCCTTTGCGTTCCTGATTTGAACTTCATCGGGAATGTTTACTTTGGATTCCGGCTTCATTTTCTTGGTATTTGCCCATGCTGCAGTATCATTATTTTCGATTGGCGTTGCCATATTCGATTTCTTATCTTTGTTTTTTGCCATAAGCCCTCCATTTATCTTTGATGATTTATTTTTATTTAGTATTTCAAAGTTTAACACTTCTTAGTCGGATAATTTAGCTAAAATCGATATTGAGATTCTAAAATTTTATGGTATCAAAACAATTGTCAACCAAAAATGCAATAATAGGTTGACAATTATTTTTTGAAGTACTATTATAGATAAAAAACAGGATTGGTGGTAATTTATGGATTGCATATTGAGAGAAGTTGAAAAAACTTTGGAGGAAAGTCGACAGTTAACCTTCGAGCAGGCGATGAAGCTGGCTGAAGTTGAGATAGATAATGAGGAATTGTTTGCATTGGCTAATAAGGTTTGCAAGAAAAACAAGGGAAACAAGGTCGAGCTTTGTTCCATAATCAATGCCAAATCGGGAAAATGCCCGGAGAATTGCAAGTATTGTGCACAATCGGTACACTACAACACTGAGGTTCAAAGTTATCCTTTGATAAGTATCGAGGAGGTTTTGAAAAGGGCAAGGGAAAATGAAAAACAGGGAGTTCACCTCTTTGCAATTGTAACTAGCGGAGGAAGTCTTTCACCGACAGATTTTGAGAGGGTTCTCGAAATGATATCAGTGTTGAAAAAAGAGACAAGACTTAAGCTGTGTGCATCATTGGGGAGTATAACCGTTGAACGGGCAATGAGGCTTAAACGAGCTGGGCTGTATATGTATCACCATAATATAGAAGCCTGCCGGGAATATTACGGAAAAATTTGCGATACACATACCTATGATGACAGGATAATTACAGTAAAAAATGCCATGGAGGCCGGTCTAAAGGTTTGCTGTGGAGGTATAATCGGTATGGGGGAAAGCATGAGGCAAAGAATAATGATGGCCTTTGAAATACGGGAGCTTGGCATTGAATCGGTTCCTATAAACATACTGAATCCTGTAAAGGGAACACCTCTGGAAAATGCCGAGAGGCTAAAGCCTGTTGAAATACTTCGAACCATATCCCTTTTCCGGCTGATTTTGCCCCATGCCACCATTAGGTATGCCGGCGGCAGGATATCTTTGGGAGAATTTCAGGGCAAGGGATTTACGTCGGGTATCAATGCAATGATGGTTGGAAATTATCTTACCACTGTTGGAAATAAGATTTCTGACGATTTAAAGATGGTAAAAAGTATGGGGCTTTCTGTTTGAGAAAGAATTTACAGGAAGCGGACCATTAATTGAATAGAGGGTTGCTTCAAAGATGTTGGAAAGTATTAGGAAACTGTGAAAATAACATATTGATATTGCAGACAACATTAATTTAAAGTAAGATAAGGTTATATAAGTAGGGATAGCTTTAACAAAATCTATAATTGCGAAGTAGGATGATAAGAATGTTGTCTGTTACCGATAGAATATTAGGAGGGTTATGGGGCCTTTTAATTGGAGATGCTTTGGGAGTCCCTTACGAATTCAACAAACCTGAAGACCTGCCGAAGATGGAAGAAATAGAATATCAGCCACCTCTCAACTTTATAAGATCGCATCCCGGAGTGCTTCCCGGGACATGGTCGGATGATGGGGCACAAGCTCTATGCCTTCTTGATTCGCTGCTATCCTGTGGAAAGATGGATCTAAATGATTTTGCTTCAAGGCTTTTAAAATGGTATGATTCCGGATTATGGGCAGTAGATGGCAAAGTGTTCGATGTAGGGAATCAGACAGAAAAAACACTGATTGCTTTTGGTAATGGAATGTCACCTTACCAATCCGGCAATATAATTCCTGAGGGCAAGGGAAACGGAGCACTTATGAGAGTCCTACCCTTGGTTTTTTGGAATAAAGGTTCCGATGAGGAGCTTGTCAATGATGCCCATACACAATCTCTTGTTACTCACGGTCATATCTGCAATCAGGTTTGTTGTGCTTTATATTGCCTATGGGGCAGAAGGCTTTTGGAAGGGTACTCAATCAATAAAGCCTATGATTTGGCGGTTTTAAAGCTAAGGCAGATTTATAGGGAAAACTTAGAATATTACAATGAACTTGAAGAAAGTATATGTCCCGATGAACCGTCGGTAGGCACCGGAAGCGGTTTTGTAGTAGATAGTTTAAGAAGTACGAGGATGGTTTTGGCATCGGAAAGCTATGAGAAAGTTGTAAAATCAGCTATAGCTTTAGGGTATGATACCGACACAACAGCAGCTATTGCAGGCGGACTGGCTGGCATATATTTTGGATTTGAAAATATTCCCAAAAGATGGTATCAGGAGCTTAGAGGCAAGGAAATGGTTTATCCTTTAATCGATAAACTGCTCGATCATATCGGTTAAAATGTTGTTCTTATCGGGAAAGGTGATAAAGGATGGATTATACCAAATTAAGCAAGGCTATTTCGTATGCTTTAAGACATGCACCTTTGGGAGTATGAACTGGAGCTGGATGAACACGGATGGGTAAATATTGAGCAATTGCTGTATTCCTTCCGTGAGGAAGAGAAATGGTCCCGGTTGGATATCAAAGACATTATTTATGTTGTAGATAACTGTGATAAGAAGAGATTTGAAATTGACGGTAAAAGAATAAGAGCCTTGTATGGGCATTCGATTTCTCAAAAGATAATAAAAGAGCCAATGCAGCCACCGGACACATTATATCATGGAACCGCAAGAAGATTCCTGGCAATGATTAAGGAAAAGGGGTTAATTCCTAAGGGAAGACAGTATGTTCACCTGGCTGTTGACACCGACACTGCTTTGCAAGTGGGCAAAAGAAGAGATGAACAGCCAGCTTTACTTGTTATAAACAGTAAAAAGGCCTGGGATGAAGGAGTAAAGTTTTATAAGGGAAATGAAAAAGTGTGGCTGGCTGATTTTATTGAACCTGCTTATATCGAAATCGGTTAACTTATAGTTGAAATTATAAATAAAATTTTTAATAATATTTGTGATTCTGAAAAATCAATTGGGTATATATTAGATGGAGAAAAACTGGAAGAGTTTAACTGGATAAAAATACATTAAAATGAAATATCTTGAGCTATTGGATAAAGTATGATTTGAATATCCGTATTGGCAGTTGCAATCTTTATAGAAATGAACTTAAATAAATTAAGAGAATATAAATTTAGAAACAGGAGGGGTAATCATGAAGAAATTAAAGATAGCCGACGGGATATATATGCTATCCATGAACGTGGGAAATATACTCTTTGAAGGAATGTGGGATATAGCAAACGGTGTTACATTAAACTCCTACATTGTTAAGGGAGATAAAACTGCTGTTATTGACGGTGTAATAGGTTGGGACGGAATACCGGAGACTTTGTATAAGAGTCTTGAGGAAATTGATGTTAATCCTAAGGAAATAGATTATTTGATAGTGAATCACATGGAGCCGGATCATTCGGGATGGCTTGAGAATTTTAAAAAAGTTAACGATAATTTCACAATAATTTGCACCGATAAGGCGGCAAAATTGGTAAACTCCTTTTACGGCGACGAGGAGCGAATAAAAGTTGTTAAAGAAGGAGATACATTGGATTTGGGCAAAGGAAAAAAACTGAGTTTCCATATAACGCCAAATGTGCATTGGCCCGACACCATGCTTACTTATGAGTCAAGTACAAAGACTCTATTTTCCTGCGATATGTACGGAGCTTTCGGAAAAATAGGAGATCATTATTTTGATGATGAGTTAACCGCTGAAGAAGTTGAATTTTTCGAGAAGGAAGGTATAAGATATTTCTCGAATGTTATGGCTACCTTTACACCCATGGTGAGAAAGTCAATACAAAAGACAAAGGAATTGGATGTAAGTACTATAGCACCCGGACATGGACCGGTATATAGAAAAAATCCGGAAAAAATAATCGGGGACTATTTAAGATTTTGCCAATATGCAGAAGGAGCAGGGAAAAAAGAGATTTCCATATTGTGGGGTTCAATGTATGGCATGACTGAAAAAGCAATTGATTATGCCGTAAAGGTACTCGAGAAGCAAGGCATTAAAGTAAACAAACTAAAAATGCCTTTGGCGAGCGAAAGTGAAATGCTTGCTACCGTATTTGGTTCGGCAGGTATAATAATTGCCGCACCCACCTATGAATATAAGTTGTTCCCGCCGGTAGCAGCGGCATTAGAAGAAATAGGAAGGAAAAAAGTTTCCGGGAAAACTGCCCTGTATTTCGGTTCTTTCGGATGGTCGGGAGGAGCAGAAAAAGAGATTAAAGAAATTATTGAGAGAAATAAAATGAAGTGGGATTTTGTAGACACTATTGAATTTGAAGGGGCTCCAAAAACTGAGGTTTTGAATAGAATTGAAGAAGGTATATTAAAACTGATTGAGCAAATCGGCTCAAAAATAGCATAAAAGGATAATAAAGGATAATAAAGGATAACATAAATAATAAACAGGTAACTATGGATTATGAAAACCAACTTCCGCTGAAAATTTACTGTATACTTATCTTTCGCGTAGTGTACTTAAATGAGCGGAAGTAATTTTTTTGTTTTAATTTATTTATATAATAAAGTTGAGTAAATATTCGGTATAATAATTTATTGTTTTAGATTATTACAAAAGATTCCATATTTTATAAACTTATATTTTGTAAGCCTTTATAAAACTTATTGTAATTAATTTTGAAAAAAAGCCGATTAATAATATGTCTTGTAATAATTGATAAGAAAAAAACTGCCAAAAAATTTTGGCAAATGGCATTTCAATTCCAACAACTAGTCATTTATTCAATATAATTCCTATGTAAGAATAAGTTGCTTCAGTTGACGAATAAACGATAACTATTTATAACTCTATGCTGCTAGGAGGAACCTTATGAATGGTGCGAAGCACGAAAGCCATGAAAAGAACATCATAAAAGTAATTATGCTGTCTGTAGTCATATTTCTGTTTGCATTTTTAACCATTACAATTTCGGCTTTACTTCTAGGATTGCTATCGGGTATTTCAATGACGATTGTTCTTGCTGCAGCTTTAATTTTCGTCGTTCTTGGATTTACAACATTACTGACTATATTGATTAGGTTTTTTCATTCCATTGATAAGGTTAATTCTAAAGTTCAGATACTTGCCCAAGGCGAATTGAAAATGGATGATTTACTCAAGAGGGATAGTTTTGGATTGGAGACGCTGACTGAAGCTTTTAATGATATGAAAGCCAATCTGTCAAGTTTCATTTCATTGACCAAAGTGAATATAATAACCATTTCCGATGCTCTTGACAATTTGACAAAAAGCATGGATAGAAGTTATTTGAGCAATAAGCAAATTGTTTCAAGTATGGAAAAGGTGGCTGAAAAAACCCAGGATCAAGCTAGGCTTATGGGCGATGCTATGGCTAGTATTGATGAGGTAAAAAATAGGATAGAAATTATCACCGAAAATATTGAAAAATTTGAGAAATCCGTTGGGGAATCGGTGCATGCAACAGCGTCCGGGGTGAATAACTTAGAAGAGTATTATAAACAGGTTAATATAATTTCCGATAATCTGAACAGTACTTCAGAGTATATCAAAAAGCTAAATGCTGATATAACTCAGATAGAAAGCATAGGAAAAATCATTTCAAAAACCAGTGAACAGTTAAAACTATTAGGTCTTAATGCATCGGTCGAAGCTGCCAAAGCAGGTGAGTCCGGTAAGGGATTTTCTGTGGTTGCCCATGAAATGAATTTACTTTCGGCAACAACCAAACAAAGTGTAGGCAAGATAAATGACATACTGAAAAATATCCAGGATAGAAGTGAATTTGTAAGTAAAAGCATTGACGATTGCGTCGAAAATTATGACATTAGTAAGAACATATTTAAATCCATCAAGCAGTCCTTTGAGATTATTTACGATAATGCAAATGTACTTGAATCGGACATAAAAAAGGTTCATAAAGAAGTAGATTTGATTAATGCAAATGTTCACGAAATAAATGAAAAAAGTCAACAGCTCCATGAGATTTCGGAAGATATATCAAACAGTACAAATGATGTATCGGCAGTTACGCAAGAAGAATTGGGTGAATTGCAGAAGATTAATATAAGTACTTCAGCATTGGGACATATGCTGATAGGATTTGAAGAACTAATCGAAAGGTTCAACACCTCCATCGTTCCTGTTAAAACCGACAGTAAAGCACATTTGCGGATTGCATTCATCTGTCCTCTGGATAATGATTATTGGTATGTTGTACGAAAAGGTATAATGTATGCGAAAAAAGAACTGGCTAAAAGGAATGCAACATTAGAATTTTACGGTATGGAGCAGGATGTAGAGACTGGAATTAGGGAAACCCTGAAAAAAGTTATAGACGATAATGTAAACGGAATAATTGTAACCGGATTTGATCCTAAATTGGCTGAGTTGATAGAGGAGGCATACAATAAGAATATTCCGGTTATGACCTTTAATGTGGATTTACCGGTAAAATCCAAGCGAGTTGCTCATTTCGGTGCAAACTTTAATTATACCGGAATCCTCACTGCCCGTAGTCTAGTAAAGGCAGTAAAAGGAAAGGGTGAGGTGACTGTTTTTACAGGTAATGGAAATGAGTTTTGGAAAAATGAAATTTTGGCTGAGCTTAAAAAATTCAAGAAGGTAAAAGTTACAATAAGGGAATCTTGTGCAGCTACCGTTGAACAGACGTATAATGCAGCTAAAGAATTACTGACTCAAAATAAAAATATACGTGCTATTGCTGTTCTTGGATTTGGTATGATAGGTGCCGTTAGGGCCATTGAAGAACTTGAGCTTGTGGGCAAAACCTATGTAGTAAGTTGCTTCTACAGTAAAGAAATAGCAAGATTTATCAAGCAAGGTACTGTTTTTGCAGCAATAAGCCATGACCCGTTTGGACAGGGACATGATGCCGTTATTCATATGTATAATATGTTAGTTACAGGGCAAAAGCCTGAAAGCGAAAATATTTGGTCACCTATTGAGGTAATAGACAAGAAAAAAACTTATGAATTGCTTTAGATTGATTATCCTATATCTTTTCGTGTTGGATATAAACATGCAAAGCCTGGGATGCTTTGCATGTTGTTTTGTCAAAAGAGTTGTTTAATTTTTTTCGTAAGACAAACTGTAAAATTGTTTTTTTGTTGTTTGTGGCGATAATTGGAATAAAATTTTTATAATTATTTTGCAGAAAAATCCGATTTATTATTAGATATAATTTTTTTATTGGTTGTTTTTATGAAGTTCTTTGTATGAGTTAAAAATGAAGTAATATAGCATTGTTGGAGTGAGGTAGGTGTATACAGCAGAGGAAGCAGAATGAAATGGATTTACTTTGGTAGGAGGAAGTTTATGAAAAATGCAAAAATGCGTATACGCAAAAATAACATTATTAGATTATTTATATTTTCTATAATTGTTTTTTTGTTTGTCTTTATAACACTTATAAACTTGGCTTTACTATTTGGATTTTTGTCGGGCATTTCATTGACAATAACAATTATTGCAGCTTTGATTTTCGAAGTTCCGGGGTTCATTATTTTACTGGGTGTTTTATATAGGTTCTTTAGATCTATTGATGACGTTAACGGCAAGGTTGAGTTGATTTCTAAAGGAGAACTGAAAACAGACGATTTATATAAGGAAGACAGTTTTGGTTTGGAATCATTAACCGAAGCATTTAATGACATGAAAGCCAATCTGGCAGGTTTCATTTCACTAACCAAGGTAAATGTAATAACCATTTCCGATGCTTTGGACAATTTAACGAAAAGTATGGAAAGAAGTTATTCGGGTAATGAGCAAATAGCGGCAAGTATGGAAAATGTGGCTGAAAAAACCCAGGATCAAGCTAGGCTCATGGGCGATACCATGTCTAGAATAGATGAGGTAAAAAATAGAATAGAAGTTATCACCGAAAACATTGAAAAATTTGACAAATCCGTTGAGGAATCGGTACAAGCGACGGCATCCGGAATCAATAATTTGGAGGAGTACTTTAAACAGGTTAATATTATTTCGGATAATTTGAACAGTACTTCAGAATATATCAAAAAATTAAATGAAGACATAACTCAAATAGAAAATATAGGAAAACTAATTACTAAAACCAGTGAACAACTGAAACTTTTAGGTCTTAATGCGTCTGTTGAAGCCGCTAAAGCAGGCGAATCGGGCAAGGGATTTACTGTGGTTGCCCATGAAATGAATTTACTGTCGGCAACAACTAAAGAGAGTGTTGGAAAAATAAACGGGATAATAAAAAGCATCCAAAATAGAAGTGAATATGTATATAAAAGTATCAGTGATTGTGTTGAGAGTTACGACGTCAGTAGAGATTTATTTAAATCCATTAAGCAATCTTTTGATATAATATACAACAGTGCAAATTTACTCGAATCGGATATAAAGAAGGTTCACAGGGAGATAGATTTGATTAATTTAAGTGCTCACGAGATAAACCAAAAGAGCCAGCAACTCTATGAGATTTCGGAAGATATATCAAACAAGACAAATGACGTATCGGCAGTTACCCAGGAGGAACTGGCCGAATTGCAAAAGGTTAATGTAAGTGCATCTTCATTGAATAACATGCTATCGGGTTTTGAGTGGATAATAGAAAAATTCAATACATCTGTTGTTCCGGTTGAAACCGATTGCAATAAGAAATTGCGTATTGCGTTCGTCAGCCCTTTAGACAATGTATTTTGGGAGGTTATACGTAAGGGTGTGCTGTATGCAAAGAAGGAGTTGTCGAAGAGAAATGTATCGATAGAGTATTATGGTATTAAGGAAGATGTAGGGCCTCAAATGAGGAGATTTGTAAAAGAATCTATAGATGATAATGTTGACGGAATAATTGTACCCGGATTTGATCCTTTGATGGCTGAATTGATTGAGATTGCATATAGTAAGAATATTCCTGTTATGACTTTTAGTTCAGACTTGCAGGTAAAATCCAAGCGAACCGCTTATTTCGGTCCGGACTTCAATTCAACAGGGACTATCGTTGCTCGACTTATGGCAAAGGCACTGAATGGAAAAGGTGAAGTGGCATTTTTAACCGAAGAGAAAGATGATATTGGAAGAGAGTCTACTTTGGCAGAACTTAAGAAATATAGAGGTATTAAAGTTGCTGCACAAGAATTTGGTGCTGATAGCATCGACGTATCATATAAAATAATAAAAGATTTGCTCACAAAAAACAAAAAAATTGGTGCCATATCGGTTTATGGAGCCGGATTGTACGGTGCTGTCAGAGCAGTGGAAGAGCTGGGACTTGTTGGTAAGACCTGGATAATAAGTTGTTTCTATAACAGAGATATTGCTGAGTTTATAAGAAAGGGAATTGTTTATGCAGCCATAAGCCATGATCCTTTCGGACAGGGACATGATGCGGTTGTTCATATGTATAACATGCTGGTAACCGGGAAAAAGCCTGAAAGTGAAAATATCTGGGCAAATATAGAGATAATAAATAAAAATTTCACTTATGATTTGCTTTAATTTTTTAGATAGCAAGTTTGGGAAGCAAAAGTTTTGATATAGATAAGTAAATGTTCTCCTTCTTGGGGTTTATTACCGGTAAATTCCAGGAAGGAGAATTTTATTTCGCAAATTTTATATGATGAAGATAAAAATGTGTTTGAAATTTCAACGGACGAGAAGTGATGGAAGGTTGCATTAGAGGCTATGCACGCTGGTAGATAAATAAAGTTTAAGCATTTGCAGCCGCTTTTCTAAAAATATGAAAGGCAGGCTTTTTTTTATTCAAAGCTTTATAGATTCTTTATAATTTTCATCTAAATTATTTATCAAAGATAATAATTTGATGAGAGGATGGAAAAAATGGCAGAGTTGATACTTGAAACAAGGAATTTGAAAAAATACTACGGAAATCAGCTTGCTGTAAAAGACGTTTCATTGAAGATTCCCAAAGGAACCGTATATGGACTTCTTGGCCCTAATGGAGCCGGAAAGTCTACAACACTAAAGATGATAACAGGTTTGATGAAGCCGAGTGAAGGCGAGATTATCGCCTTTGGCGAACCATGGCAGCGAAAACATCTTTTGCGGATAGGTTCGCTTATCGAAACACCGGCATTGTACGGTAATCTGACAGCAGAAGAAAATCTATTGGTGCATACAAAGCTTATGGGAATACAGAGAGAAAAGATTTATGAAGTTCTTGAGTTGGTAGATTTAAAAAATACCGGAAAAAAACTTGCTTCTAAGTTTTCAATG
>Ga0134093_1002409_pt1 | contig 15138 bp, 10 predicted proteins | sample 4_1taG_FD_94452 | JGI IMG/M metagenome (GOLD analysis project Ga0134093, IMG submission 94452) | Switchgrass degrading microbial communities from high solid loading bioreactors in New Hampshire, USA - 4_13_20_68_A1 metaG | ecosystem: Engineered > Bioreactor > Semi-continuous > Anaerobic >...
CGCACCTTGACGCGCGGCGCGCGCCGGGGCTATCCTTAGCGCATTATCGGCACCCTCGGAGCGCACGGGATGGCGGAGCTCACCGGGCAGAGGCTCGGGCAATACGAGATCGGCGCGCGCATCGGACGCGGCGGCATGGCGAGCGTGTACCGCGCCCGCCAGCTTTCAATGGATCGCGACGTCGCGATCAAGGTCATCTCCACCACCCTCAGTGACAGCCCGGAGTTCGTTGCCCGCTTCGAGCGCGAGGCGCGCGTCATCGCCCACCTGCAACATCCGCACATCCTGCCCGTGATCGATTTCGGGCGCAGCGGCGAGTTTGTCTACCTCGTCATGCGGCTGGTCGAGGGCGGCGCGCTCAGCCGCCAGATCGAGCAGCCGAACCTCACGCTGCGGCGCTGCGCGCGCTTCATCGAGCAGATCGGTTCCGCGTTGGAATACGCGCACAACCTCGGCATTGTCCACCGCGACCTCAAGTCGAATAACGTCCTGCTCGACGAGTTCGACAACTGTTACCTGACCGACTTCGGGATCGCGAAGCTGATGGCCGGGACGACGTCCGGCAAGCTGACCAGCACCGGCGCGGTGATGGGCACGCCCGCCTACATGGCGCCGGAGCAGTGGCGCAGCGAGCCGATCGACGCGCGGACCGATCTCTATGCGCTCGGCGTGATCCTCTACGAGCTACTACTCGGCGCGCAGCCGTTCGACGCGGACACGCCCTTCGGCATGATGTTCAAGCACATCGGCGAGGCGCCGCCCGCGCCCTGCCGCGTCAACCCGAACCTGCCCGCATCGGTCGAGCAGGTGGTGATGTGCGCGCTGGCGAAGAGCCCAGCGGAACGCTACCCGAGCGCGGGCGCGTTCGTCAGCGCGCTGCGTGCGGCGCTGAACCCGTTGCCCGCCGCGATCCTCGACGCGCCGCTGCCCCGCGCCACGCCCGAACAGATCACCGAAGCGGCCGTGCCGCCACCCCCACCGCCAGCCCTCGCGCCTGTGCAAGAGGTGAATGTCCGCCCGCCGGTCGCGATCAGTCCGCCGCCTCTCTATCGCGCGCCAGCGAGCGTCCCGGCCGGCGTGCCGCCGGTCGCCGCGCCTCGCCCCGCGCCACGCCGCTGGTCGGGCGTGTTGCGCTGGGCCGCGCTGCTGGCGAGCGCCCTGGTGATCGGCTCGCTGGCGCTGGCGGCGGTGTACCTGCTCGGCGGGAACGAGCCGGATCCCTTGCCGCCCGCGATCGCAGAAAATGACCCCACGTCGACGCCCCGCGCTCCGACATATACCCCGCTTCCCAGCAGCCCGACAGCGGACGACCAGCCCGCGGCAATTATCGCCAGCCCGACGGTTGCGCTGTACCCCACGCCGACGCGCGAAGTGCTGGCGTGCGGCGATCTCGACTCCCGCATGCACACCAACCAGGCAGGGCGGACGACGCTCGTCCCGGCGCTCAACACGACGGTACGTGCGGCGCCCGGCGTGAGCAGCGCGGAAGTCCGCCGCATCCCGCCGGGGCAGACGTTCCAGGTAGTCGACGGCCCGGCCTGCGCGGACGCGATCGCGTGGTGGCGCATTGAAGGCGTGGATCGTAACGGCTCGTGGAACGGCTGGATCGGCGAGGGGCGCGACGGGACGTACTGGATCGAGCCGCTCGACACCGGCAGCGGACTCTGCCCCGGCGCGCCGTCACCACGCCTGGCGCCCGGCGAGCAAGCCCGCGTCACGCTCGACCCGCCGCTTCCCAGCCGGGTCCGCGCCGGGCCGAGCACCGGCAGCGCGTATCTGACCTCAATCCAGCCGGGGCGCATCTTTAGCGTGCTCAGCGGACCGCTCTGCGATTTCGAGGGCCGGTGGTGGTGGCAGATTCGCTTCGGCGATGTTGAGGGCTGGATGGCCGAGGGCGCTGGCGAGGAATATTACCTGGAGCCGGTGCAGGAGTAGAAAGTGGGGAGTAGGGAGTAGGGAGTAGGGAATAGGGAGTAGGGGTGGTCGGACGGTTTTCGGGGCTTGTCCGAAAGAGAAGACATAGGTAGAGCAAGCTTCGCGCCCTACTTCCAGCCAAGTTTTTACCCACTCCCGATTGCCTATTCCCCACTCCCTTCTGCCGAACGTTTGCCGATACGCTGCGCGTTTGCTATCTTTGCATGAGCTTCGTCAACTGAAGGGTCGCTAGGGTTCCGCTGGCTCCCCGCCAGGGCTGGACCGAGCGCGACGTAAAGCCGCAGGGCGGCAGGCACCTTGAGGCACAAAATGCCAGAGGGGATAGGTTGGCGCGCGTTAGCGTGTCTCGATCCCGGTCTGACGTGAAAGGTGCTTGCCATGTTCTCTGTTTCTCCCCACACCCGCGCCGTGTTGCAGGCGCTGTTTGTCACGCTGCTCTGGTCCAGTTCGTGGGTGCTGATCAAGCAGGGGCTGGAAGACATCCCCGCGCTGACCTTCGCCGGGCTGCGCTATGTGCTGGCGACGATCTGCCTGCTCCCCCTGGCGATCCGGCGTGGCGCGCTCCGCGATCTGCGTCACCTGCCCCGCCGCGAGTGGGCAGAGTTGATCGCGTTCGGCCTGATCTTCTACACCGTCACGCAGGGGTCGCAGTTCCTGGGGCTGGAGCGGTTGCCCGCCGTGACGACGAGCCTGCTGCTCAGCTTTTCGCCGGTGATGGTCGCGCTGCTGGGGATCGCGCTGCTCGGCGAGGGGATCACGCGCGCTCAGTGGGGCGGGATCGCGCTTTACCTGGCGGGCGTGCTGGTGTACTTCTATCCGGTCCAGATCCCGGCGCGCGAGGTGGTTGGGATCGCGATCGTGCTGGTCGGCGTGCTGTCCAATGCGGCCGGGACGGTGATGGGGCGCGGGATCAACCGGCGGCGCACGCTCTCTCCGCTGGCGGTGACGGTCGCCAGCATGGGGATCGGCTCGGTAGTGATGCTGGCGGCGGGGATCGTCACGCAAGGGATGCCCGTGCTGAGCGTGCAGAACTGGGCGATCATCGTCTGGCTGGCGGTGGTCAATACGGCCGTCGCCTTTACGCTGTGGAACCTGACGCAGCGCACGCTCTCGGCTATCGAAACCAGCATCATCAACAACACGATGCTGATCCAGATCGCGATCCTCGCGTGGATCTTCCTGGGCGAGCGACTTGGCGCGCGGGCGATCCTCGGGCTGGCGCTGGCGGCGACCGGCACGCTGATCGTGCAGCTTCGCCGTTCAAACAAGAAGACAACCGGCGCCTGATCGGGGGTCATCAGCCCTGGTAATTTTCTTGAAATCCGCTAGACTTTTACGCGTCCGCGCGCGGTGCGCGGCGGCGTGAGAGGCACGTGGTAGGTGGGTAGTCCGTGCCGTATTCCCGGCTGCTGATTCCAGAGCGCAGGCGGCGCTTTCATCGTCATTTTCGGCTACTGCGCGCGACGTACCGGAACGCTCTTGTCTTCTGGCGAGAGTTCCGGAACCCGATCGTCGTCTTTCTGGTGGCCGTGTTCATCGGCGGGTGGATTTACGGCGAACTGTGGGTGCAAGCCGGATACGAGCGCCTGCCCTACATCGACCTGCCGTACACGATGGTCGCGCTGATGATCTTCGAGACGCCGATCGAACTGCCGCCAGAGCCGCAACTCGTCTTGTTCTGGTATCTGATGCCGCTGGTAGGCACGTACGTCGCCGGTCGCGGCGTGTTCGATCTGGTGCGGCTGTTTTTCAATCCAAGCACACGCAGCAGCGCGTGGGAGGAGGCGTTGGCCTCGACTTACCGTAATCATGTCATCGTGCTGGGCGTTGGGCACCTGGGCCTGCGAGTGATCCGCTCGCTGGTGCAGATGGGCGTCGACGTGGTGGCGATCGACTGGAACCCCGACGACGACAAGCTCGCCGAGCTGAAGCGTCTGAAGGTGCCCTTCGTCAGTGGGGACGGGCGGCTGCCCGCGACCCTGGAAACGGCGGGCATGCGCCACGCTCAGGCGCTGGCGGTGTGCACATCGAACGACTACATGAACCTGGAAGTCACGATGCGCGCCCGCGACCTGAACCCGGCGATTCGTATCGTGGTGCGGATGTGGGAAGACCACTTCGCCGAGCAGATCCGCCAGTTCATGAACGTCGAAGCGGTGCTCAGCGCGACCGATCTCGCGGCTCCCTCGTTCGCGGCGGCGGCGCTCGGGATCGAGATCACGCAGACGATGCAGGTCAACGGCGTGGATTACAGCATGATCCGCCTGAATGTCGGCTCCGGCTCGTTCATGGACGGGGCGACCGTCGGCGAGCTTCAGCGGACGTACGAGATGGACATCGTGCTGCACAGCCACAACAATTCGGTGACCGTCCACCCGCCGCACCACGAGCGGTTAAGCGCGGGCGACACAATCGTCATTTTCGCGCAGCACCGCAAGATCGTGGACGTGATCGCGCGGAACCAGCGGCGCGGATCCTGGATCCCGAACTGAGCGCGGGAGACATGGCATGATCAAGTTGAAGCGCGCGTACGAGCCGCCCGAGCCTGAGGATGGCCGCCGCTTCCTGGTGGACCGTCTGTGGCCGCGCGGCGTCAAGAAGGAAGCCCTCGCGCTGGAGCGTTGGGCGAAAGAGGTCGCGCCAAGCCACGAGCTACGCAAGGAGTTCCACCACGACGCGGCGCGCTGGGACGAGTTTCAACGGGCGTATGCAGCCGAGCTAGACGCCAACCCCGCCGCGTGGGAGCCGCTGCTTAAGGCGGCGCGCGAAGGGACGATTACGTTGGTGTACAGCGCGCGGGACGAGAAGCACAATCAAGCCGTCGCGCTGAAAGCCTATCTCGAAAGCAAGTTATGACCGTGAGACGCACGGTCCCATTCACCATCGCCCGCATCGCAGACCGTTCACGGTTGAGGTAGTAAGCATGCAGTATCACATCTGGACTTTGGGCTGCCAAATGAACGTCGCCGACTCGCAGCGGCTGGCGTCGGAGTTGGAAGAACTCGGCCATCACGCGGCGGATTCGCCCGACGATGCCGATATTCTGGTCATCAACACCTGCGTGGTGCGCCAATCCGCCGAGGATAAGGCGTACGGCCGCCTGCGCGAACTGGCGAAGGTCAAGCAAGCGCATCCCGACAAGGTGATCGGGCTGATGGGCTGTCTGGTCGGCGTGCGCGATCCGCTGCGTCTGCGTGAAAAGCTGCCGCAGGTGGATGTCTTCCTGCCGCCGTCCGATCCCACGCCAATGGTCGAATTTCTGCGCGATCGCGCTCTGGAAGCGTCGCTGCGCAGCGACGAGGCCGCCGCACGCGCCGACCGCGACGAGCTGCTGGACACGCTCGAAGAAGGCACGCTGATCCTGCCGATGCAAGAGCGCAATCGCCTGATCAGCGCGCACGTGCCGGTCGTCTACGGATGCTCGCACGCGTGCACGTTCTGCATCATCCCGTACCGGCGCGGCGTGGAGAAGTCGCGTCCGGTGGGCGAGATCGTGGCGCACGTCCGCAGCCTGGCGCGGCAGGGCGTCAAGGAAGTGACGCTGCTCGGCCAGATCGTGGACCGCTATGGGAAGGACATACCGGACGGGCCGAACCTGGCGCAGCTTCTGCGGATTGTGCACGAAGTCGCGGAGCAGGAAGGCGTCGAGCGCATCCGCTTTTTGACCAGCCACCCGAACTGGATGACCGACGAACTGCTCGACACGGTGGCGGAGCTTCCGCGCGTCATGCCACAGATCGAGGTCCCGGTGCAGGCGGGCGACGATGAGGTGCTGGCGCGCATGCGGCGCGGCTACACCGTCGCGCAGTATCGCGCGCTGGTCCAGCGGATCCGTGAGCGCATCCCGGACGTGGCGATTCACTGCGACATCATCGTCGGCTTCCCCGGCGAAACGGCCGAGCAGTTCCAGGGCACATACGATCTGCTAGAGGAACTTAAGCTCGACAAGGTGCACCTCGCGCGCTACAGCCCGCGCCCGCACACCGTCAGCATGCGCACGATGAAAGACGACGTGCCGGACGAGGAAAAGAAGCGCCGTCACGCCGCGCTTGAGCAGTTGCAGACGCGGATCGTCGCGGAGATCAACAGTCGCTTCCTGGGCAAGACGGTCGAGGTGCTGGTCGAGGATCAGCATCGGGGCAAGTGGCGCGGGCGCACGCCGCAAAACAAGCTGGTCTTCTTCGAGGACGACTCGCAAGACTGGCGCGGCAAGCTGGCGCAGGTAACCGTCACGTGGACCGGCCCCTGGAGCATGCAGGGCCGTCTGGCTGCCGCGCCCCAGCCCGCCGACGAGATCATTCCGATTATTGCGGCATCCTGATTCGCCTGCATAACCAGCAAAAGAAACCTCACCCCCAGCCCCTCTCCGCAAGCGGAGAGGGGTGATTATTTGTTGGCAAGTGCCGCGCGAATAGCCGTCAGGACTGCCTGGATATTTTCGAAGATCTCTTCGTTCCGCACACGTAGAACACGGATGCCGTAGGTAGCAAGCACGCTATCTCGTTCCGCATCTTCGATTGCCGTGCGCTCATGGATCGGCCCGTCAACTTCCACTGCAAGCTGCGACGCCGGGCAGTAAAAATCGAGGATAAAGCGATCTACGGCGTGCTGCCGACGGAACTTGTATCCAGCGAGCCGCCGGTCTCGCAAATACGACCATAGTATGTCTTCTGCTTTGGTTGGCTCGTGGCGCATCTCACGCGCCGCTGGCTTGAGCAAGTTCCACCATTCAGGCGGCGAAAGATAGGGGTTCTCGCGTCTATCCGGGTCTTGCGCCACCGCAAACCTTCCTGATTTTCCTATTTACGCATGACCAGGAGAAGAAAAAACAGGAGCGAAGCCTGAGTGAACTCTCGAAAGTAATTGGCTTATGCGGTCAGCGCGCGGAACCTCACCCCTAGCCCCTCTCCGTAAACGGAGAGGGGAAAAGGGAACGAGGGTTGGGTTACCCTGGCGAGCGCCGCACATGCCACACCATTTTGATAGCTTACTGGCACGCATTTTCCACCTAGCGTATTGGAAATGGAGGTCTGATGCAAACGTCAGGGGCCGCGGCTGCCTTGAAGTCCCCTCTCCGCGTGTGGAGAGGGGATTTAGGGGTGAGGTTTATCAACGAATCGTAAAGACCATTCGCCAAAATCACAATTCTCCTTATAATACCCGTTGACATTATCAACGCACCGCATGTCAGGCGTTTGGCAGCTAGCGGTTAGCGATTAGAAGGAATGCAGACACACAATTGGCCTGGTATACGCACGCAGAAACAATGCCCGTCGCGTGCCCAGCCTGTGTTTTTAGCTAACTGCTAACGGCTCACCGCTCAAATGGCAGGCGAACCGTTTTTGCGTATACTGATGCGTGCGGCGAACGCCTCATGGCGGCTCGCATCCACACGCCGACTGGAGGATCAGGCACGATGCCACCGGAGAAGAGCGGGTTTTATTATCCGAATAAGTTTGCCCGGATCACGATTGAGGCGTTGGAAGAGGTTATGGGCAAGAACGGCCTCAACGCGATCCTGCACCTGGCGGGCCTGTCTGAGCTGATTAACAACTACCCGCCCGATAACCTCGAAAAAGAATTCGACTTCGCCTATTTCACCGCGCTGTGCGTCGCGCTCGAAGAAATGTACGGTCCACGCGGCGGGCGCGGGCTGGCATTGCGCGCGGGGCGCGCCACCTTTGCGGATGCGCTGCGGGGCTTCGGCGCGCTGGCGGGTGTGGGCGACCTGGCGTTCAAGGTGCTGCCGTTGACCGCCAAGCTGCGGATTGGCCTGCCCGCGATGGCGAACATCTTCACCCAGTTCTCCGACCAGATCTCCAACGTGCACGACGAGGGCGACAAATACGTCTACACGCTGGAACGCTGCCCGATGTGCTGGAACCGCAAGGCAGACCGGCCGGTGTGCTACGTCGGCCAGGGGTTGCTGCAGGAAGGCTTGCGCTGGGTGTCGGGCGGGCACGAGTTCAAGGTAGACATCTCGACCTGCATCGCCAAGGGCGACGACATGGGCCGCTACGTCATCTACAAGCAGCCGCTCGACTGACGCCCCGTCTTCCCCATTGAACTGCACGCCCCTGCCCGACGCAGGGGCTTTTTCTGCCGCTCGCGCCCGCGATCTGCACGCCCGCGCGCCTGCCCTGCTGCACACCAACGCTTCGCTGACGGCTGGGGTGTGTTCGCCTGACAAAGGTTTGCAGTCCCACCCAATTGAACTACAATGCAGATATCCGACCGTATCGGCGCCGGACGGAAAATTACGCCTCGTCTGGCGCCCATCAGCCGACGATTTGTGAGAATTTGCTGTTGACGAAAAACGCTCAATCGCGCCTGCGCGATCCAGGAGTTCAACCCATGACAAGCCCTCGCACACTTTGGCGCCCGCTGATCGTGATCGCGGCGCTGATGCTGGCTGCGCTGGCATGTAACCTGCAGCGCGGTGAATTGGAGCCGACTCCGGCCACCTCAGCACAGGTCGAGCGGCCCACTGTCGAAATCCTTGAGCCGGAACCCGGCGCGACGCTCGTCCAGGGCGAGAGGTTTTCGGTGACGGCGCGCGCCGCCTCGCCTTCGGGCATCACCCAGGTGGAGCTGCTGGTGAACAACATCCCGGTCACCACGCAGCCGCCCGCCGAAAATCTGCGCCCTGAAGAACTGACCGTCGTGCTCGACTACACGCCGCAACAGACCGGCACGCTGACGCTGGTGGTCCGCGCGTATAGCGGCGGCGTCACCGGGCAGTCGGAGCCGCTGCAGGTCACCGTGCGCGGTCCGCTCGATCCGGGCGAAGGCGGCGCAGGCACGCCGGGAACGGTCGTGCCGGGCATTACGCCGACCGTCTACAACCCGCAGTGCCGCGCGCGGATCAACACCTCGCTGCGCTTCCGCACCGGGCCGGGCACCATGTACGACATCATCAGCACATTCCAGGCGGGGCAAGAGCCGCCGATCATCGGCTACGCGAACCAGCCGGACGGCCAGTGGTGGCTGGTCAGCAGCGGCGGACGTACTGGTTGGGTGAGCGCCGCGTACACCACGCAGCTTGGCAACTGCGCCGGGATCGGACCGGCTCAGGTGCCGCCGCCCCCGACGCAGCCGCCGCCCACCCAGCCGCCGCCCACCCAACCCGGCGCGACGGCCACGCCTGCTCCGCCTGACCTGCGCCTGAGCGTGCTGGAAGGGCCGCGCGACGTGACGCTCGACGCGGGCGGCACCGCGCAGGCAACCTACATCATCCGCGTGCGGAACTACGGCGGGCTGCCAGCCGGTCAGTTCAACGTCGCGGCCGCGCTGCTCGGCCAGCCGCCGCGCGACCTGGGGATCGTCGCGTCGCTCGGACCGGGGCAGGAAGTCGAGATCCCGGCGGGCGGCGTCAACATGACGTTCAACACGCCCGGCCTGACGCGCCTGCTGGTGACGGTCGATACCGGCAACACGGTCGCCGAGATGGACGAGGGTAACAACCAGGCGTATATCGACATCAACGTCAACCCGGGCGCGATGGCGCTGCAAGCGTTGCCACCTGCTCAGGAAGCGCCCACACAGGCGCCGCCGCCGACCAACCCGCCGACTCAGGTGGTGATCGTCCCGACGCAGGTCCCGCCAACTCCTGAGCCGACGCAGATCCCGCCGCCCGAGGTCCCGACCGAAGTGGTGATCGTCCCGACCGAGGCGCCGCAAGTGGAAGCGCTTGAGGCGCAGCCGCTTGGCGAGCAGCCCGCCGATGCGCCGCCTCCGCCGGTTGAAGAACAACCAACCGCTGAGCAGCCACTGGTCGAAGAACAGCCGCCGGTAGAGGAACAACCGCTCGCTGCGCAGATCACCGAGGAGCAAGCGCCCGTTGAAGAAGTTGTCGCCGCGCCGCTGGCCGTGATCGACGCCGGGAACGCGCCGGTGCTGTCCGAAGTGCTGGTCATCTCCGGGCATGGCGGCAGCATCTCCGGGCTGGCGTTCAGCCCGGTGAGCAACCAGATTGCATCCGCCAGCCACGACGGGACGGTCCGCCTGTGGGACACTACGACCGGGCAGCCGCTCCTGACGCTGGCCGGGCACAACGATCGCGTAACGAGCGTGGTCTTCTCGCCTGACGGCGGGCGGGTTGTCTCTGGCGGATGGGATGGCAACGTCCGCGTGTGGGACACTGCCAGCGGCCAGCAGATCGGTAGCTTCGAGCACGGCGCGCAGGTCAACACTGTCGCGATCAGCTTCGACGGAACGCGCGTCGCGGCAGGCGGGATCAACCCCGAAGGCGGCGGGCTGGATGGCCGCATCCGGGTGTGGGATGTCGCCAGCGGCGAGATGATCGGCCAGATCGACACGTTCGGCACGGTCAACGCGATCGACATGATCGGCACGGATCTGGTCGCGGTCGGTTCGACGGGTAAAAGCTGCGAGCAAGGCGGCGATGGTGTGGAGCTTTACAACGCCATCACCGGCGAAGCAGTCGTCCCGATCGAAGGCGACAGCGGCTGGATCAACGGGCTGGCGGTCAGCGCGGATGGCACGCTGATCGCGGGCACCGGACAGATGGAGCTTTGCGCGGGGAACGGCGCGGTCTGGGTGTGGAACGCCAACAGCGGCCAGCTTCAGATCACGCTGGACACCGGCTCCGGCAGCCCGGCGACAGCGGTTTCCTTCGGCGCGAGCGGCCAACTGGTCGCCGCCGGGGGTGAGGATGGCACCGTGCGTGTCTGGTCGACCGGCAATCCGGCGCCGCTGGCCCAGCTTAGCGGCCACAACAGCGTGACGGCGATCGCCTTCAGCCCGGATGGCAGGCTCCTGGCGTCCGGCGGCAGCGACACGACGATCCGCCTGTGGGGTGTGCGCTAAGCAGGGTGCCGCGCGCATGAGGCAGCTATTCTCAGGGGCAGTTGGCGACGACTGCCCCTGCTGGTTCCCCGGCCCTGATCGCCAGAGGGAGCCGAATCTGTTACAGTGGGGGAAACGACCGACGGAGCGAAAAGGTCTGTCATGTCTCGCTTGTCCGCCTCGCCCATCTACCTGCTGATCGTGGCCGCCGCGCTGGCTGGAGCGGCGCTCGCCTGCTCGCTGGATATGTCCGGTGGTGGGAACGAGCCCGCCACGCGCCGGGATGCATCCCTGACCGATACGCCCGCCGAGGACACTGCCGCGCCGACGGTCCGCATCACCGCGCCAAGCGACGGGGCGATCGTGCCGGTCGGCCAGCCGGTGCATATCGAGGTCGAGACGGACCGCACAGCGACCGGCTTCCAGTTGGTCGAAGGGGGATTGGTCCGCAGTGTGATCAGCATGCCGGAAGGGCAATCCGGGCCGACGAAAGCGATCCTGTCGTGGACGCCTGCGCGCGAGGGTCGCTATCAGCTTGAGGTGTTCGCCACCAACCGGAACAGCACAAGCGCGCCCGCCGCGATCGCCGTGCAAGCGTCCGGCACAGGCGAGGCAACCGGCACAAGCACCTGCACCGGGCGCGTGATGGTCACCGAATTGAACTTCCGCGACGGGCCCGGCACACGCTCCGCTAAACTGGGCCAGTTCGAGGTAGGCGAAACGGTCACCGGCATCGGGCGCAACGCAGATAGCAGTTGGTATCGCGTCCAGCGCGCGAACTCGCAGCAAGTGTGGGTGATCAACAACGCGCAGTGGCTCCGGATGGAAGGCCCCTGCGGTGAGTTGCCGGTCGTCGAGTAGCAGCCGCTGCCTGCGTTGCCACGTGGGGCGGCTCGAAGTACAATGCACACAGCGGAGTTTCCTCAGCCGGGCGGGCTTAAGTCATGTCAACACGTGTTCTGATCATCGACTCCAACATCCCCTTTATGGTGAGCCTCAAGCAGGCGCTGGAAGGGACCAACGCGTTTGAGGTCAGCCCGTCCGCCAACGCAGTAGCGGCGCAAGAAGCCCTGCGCAGCAGCGAGTTTGACGTCGCCGTTATCGATCTGAGCCTCTCCGAAACCGACGTCGCATCCCTGATCGAGCACATCCGCCAGAGCAAGCCCGCCATGCGCCTGATGCTCAGCTACAGCACCGACGAGCAGGCGCGCTATGCCGAGCGACTGCGCCCGGATGGCATCATCTCCAAGCCGTACCTTGCGCGCGATCTGATCGCCCGGCTGGGCGAGGTGCAGTCGCGGCGCACGCGTGTTCCGCCGCCGCCCGCTGAGCCAGACGCGGACGACCTGCACCACATGGCGCAGACGCGCATTCTACGAGACGAGCCGCCGCAGCCTGGGACTAAAACGCTGAGCGACTGGCACGACATCGACCGGACCGGCAGCCTGCGCAAGACCGATTTTCTTGAGGACCGGCCCACCCCGGCAGGTGCACGAGCCGACAGCGAGACGGTCCCGCCGTTCGTCGAGGAACCGCCCCGGCACACCGGCGATACGCCGACCGTCTTCCTGCCCGAATTTGAGAGCCTGGGCCCATTCACGCCGGATGAGCCGCCCGCGCACGACGATTCGACGTTTGACGAAGTGCTCGATGCGCTCTCCCAAACGCCGCTGCCCGAAGCGCCGCGCTCCCCCGATGACGAGGCGTTTCACGAGCTGGTCAACTCGCTGAGCACGCCCGATGCGCCCGCGCGCCGGAGCACGCTCGAAGACCTGCTCAGCACGCCGCCTGCGGACACCGGAAACCCGCTCGACTACGTGCTGGACTCGATCCGGCGCAACCCGCCTACCGCCGGGCTGGACGACCTAGACGAGTCCGACCTGGATGACACGACCATCGGCGAGGTCATCGAAAGCCTGGGGCAAGAGTTTCAGGACGTGCTCGCAATACTGGATGGAAAAGAGGTCGACGAGCGGGAGTATCCGGAGCCGGATTACTCTGAAGACCTCGCCGCCACACCGGCCTTCGGACCGGACGAGTCGGACCGGCTCGACCTGGACGATCTCGCGGTGGACGAGATCCCCGACTGGATGCGTCACGACGCGCCACTTGAGGACACGCGCCGCAGCCCGCTGCAGTTCGAGCAGTTTGAGCCGCCAGCGTCCGAGGAAGATTCGAAGCACTATCCGGCAACCGCCGCGCTGAGCGCCGTCGACGACGAAGATCCAGAGTTTTCGCTCGCCGATCTGCTCAACCAGATCGAGCAGCAGCTTCCGCCCCCGCGCGAGCACCGCCCTCGCCTGCGCCCGCTCCCCTCGTGGGAAGAGAATGCCTCGCCGGAAGAGGCCGAGCGGCTGCGCGCGCTTTTTCCGCCTGAGGACGAGTGGGAGTCGGGGGACATCGAAGAGATCTTCCCGGAGCCAGCCGTTGCCGCGCCGGTCGAGGAAGCGCCCGCCCCCCTGCCGAGCGAGCCGCTTGAGATGGAGTGGGACACGTTCAGCGACGAGGAGCCGGTCGTGGAAGCGCTGCCCGCCGACTTCGACCAGTTTCTGACGCAGGCAGATGAGTCCGAGCCGGTCGAGCGTGATGAGGCGGATCGCGTCGCCCTGGAGCTTGATCTGGACGACGATCTGATTGAAGCGGTGCAGCGCGCGGCAGCCGTGGATGCGTATGCTGACGAGCCGCCGCTCGAAGAAGAGGACACGCTGGCGACCGAGATCTCCGAAGCCTTTTACGAGGGCGTGCGCCAGACGGCATACGAGTTGCAGGAAGCATCCGCACCAGAACACACCGCCATCGCGGTCGATAGCGATTGGGAGACCGGGCCGGATGACGAGAGCCTGCGCCGTTACAGCGGTCCGCGCCCTACGCTGCTGCCGAACGAAGACGACTCGCTCCTTGAGCCGCAGCACGCTGAAGTGATGCCCAACAGCGAGCCAGAGCCGCCATCCGCCGGAGAGGATGAGGACGGCGCGGAGCTGGCTCAGATCGCGCTGGAATTGACGCAGTACTCGCTCGAAAGCTCGGCGCAGGCGACCATGCTCACGCGCGGCGGCGAGTTGATCGCCCAGGCGGGCAGCCTGCCCGGCTCCGCATTCGACAAGCTCCGCCAGGTCATCGAAACGGCGTGGTCCACCAGCCCGCCCGACTATGACTCGCTGAGTCGCTTCGTCACGCTGCCGGGCGTGGGCGAGTTCTTGCTGTTCAGCACGATCGTGGCAAACGGCATGGTGCTGAGCATGGCCTTCAGCGCCAACACGCCAGTGCGGGTGATCCGCCGCCAGGCCCGCCGCCTGAGCGAATCTCTGGAGCTGGTGCCGGAGCCGGTCGAAACGCCGGAGCCGGAAGCATCCACCACGCACGCCAGCCGCCCGACCGATCTCCGCGCGCCAGAAGGGCTGCGCCCCGCCCCGCCCGCCGCCGAGCAACCTGCTCCTGCGCCGCGCCGCCCGGACACGCCTTACACCGGCTATACGGTGCTGTGGCTGCCGTGGGATCCGCGCCTGGAACTGGGCGGGAGCTACGCGCAGGCGCTCGCGGGCTGGATCGAGGACATCGCCGAAGAACGTGCCTGGGTCATCGACGAGCTGACGATTGAGTCCGACTATGTGCGGCTTGCGATCCAGGTGCCGCAGAAAAGCCTGCCGGACGACGTGCTGCACACGCTGTTCGACGAAACGGCGCGCCTCACCCAGGAGCATTTCCCCGAGCTGATCGACGGCGCGGGACGGCTGTGGGCGAACGGCTATTATGTCGTCACGCCGCCGCGCGAGCTAAGCGAGCGCGAGATCGGGCGCTTCATCACGTACCAGCGCCAGGCGCAGATGAGCTAAGCGCCTGGCCCTGTCCGCATAAGCAAGCGCCCCGGCGAGCAGTCACCGGGGCGCTGTTTTTGTGTCTGGGTCTGCGCTGGCGGGGTTAGTTCACGCGCGTCACGGTCGCTGTCAGCGCCCACTGAACATACGTCCCGGTGCCGCCAACCGCCGAGACAATCGCCGAGCCAGTGCGCGTGTCGTAGGTGATCTCCCGGTCGACAATCGTCTGCCCGCAGCTAAACGTCTGCCCGCCAGCGGAGAAGGTGATGTGCTGCGTGCCCGTGCCAAAGCACGACGCTGAGATGACCAGCCGCGCCCGTCCACCGGAAAGCGCCGCATTCGGGTTCATCCCACTCACATCCCAGAACACGCGATCTTCCGTGTCTCCACCAGGATACGACACGAAATCGGTAACCGACGACGTGCTATCAAGCGGAATAAGGAGCGTGTAGTTCCCGTCAGGCGGTGCGACCGGCGCTTCGACGGTCGGGGTATAGGTTGGCGTCAGTGTCGCGGTGGGCGGCGCTTCCTCCAGGAACGTCTGGACAGTCGGCGTATAGGTCGGCGTGTAAGTAGGCTC
>Ga0134093_1002423_pt1 | contig 15075 bp, 11 predicted proteins | sample 4_1taG_FD_94452 | JGI IMG/M metagenome (GOLD analysis project Ga0134093, IMG submission 94452) | Switchgrass degrading microbial communities from high solid loading bioreactors in New Hampshire, USA - 4_13_20_68_A1 metaG | ecosystem: Engineered > Bioreactor > Semi-continuous > Anaerobic >...
AATATAGAAATAGAGACCCGCCATCCCTGATTCCTCCAAAAACCCCCGCCTGTACGCAAAGTATTATATAACTTTTTTGCATGTTTAGCAAATTATTGATCATACTGGATATTACCATGCCATTATGCTGTTTTCCGTTTACGGGACTGGTAATTTCATGATATAAAATCTAAAGCTGTAAATATTATGTATATTAATCCATAACTGTAACAAAATTTTTCAGAAAATATTGGTTATTTTTGCGGAAAAACCGCCTGAATGCTTGACTTTTATTGGGCTTACGTTATAAAATTAGTTCAAAATTCTATACAGGAGGTTATCCTATGAACAAAGCTGATCTTATCAGTGCAGTAGCTCAGAAATCGGGTTTGACAAAAAAAGACAGCGAAGCAGCTATTAATGCTTTCATTTCAGTAGTTGAAGACGCTCTGACCAGTGGAGAAAAGGTTGTACTGGTTGGATTTGGAACCTTCGAGACCAAAAACAGAGCTGCCAGAAAGGGACGCAATCCTCAGACCAAGGAAACAATCACCATTCCCGCTTCAAAGGCTCCTGTTTTCAAACCCGGAAAAGCTCTTAAAGACAAAGTAAACGGTTAATGTTTTTATAAAATATCGGACAAAATGAGAAAAATAAAAATAGACAAGACCTTACAAGCCTTGTCTATTTTTATTTTTTTAAATCAGGACTTATTATTGTCAGGATCTTTGCGGATAAAGAGGGTTCCGATATTCTCCCCCCTGAGTATATCCAGGATTATAGTCGGATCCTTGCCGTTGGCAATGATCACGTTAACTCCTGCATTTGTGGCAATTTCGGCTGCTTTAAGCTTGGTTACCATGCCGCCCGTTCCCCTGTTCGTACCGGAACCTCCGGCAAATTGCCTTATGGAATCATCAAGGTTTTCAACAACGGAAATCAAATGACAATCGGAGTTTTCTTTGGGATTCCCGTCATAGAGCCCATCCACGTCTGAAAGGATGATCAGCAGGTCGGCAGATATAAGTTTTGCCACTACCGCCGACAAGGTATCATTTTCCCCGAACATTATAAGGCTTTTTATCTCTTCCACCGAAACAGTGTCATTCTCATTTACAATTGGGAGAACCCCGATGTCTATGAGGCTCCGGAAGGTATTCATCACATTCTTCCTCTTTATCTCATCATCCAGGTCGGTCTTGGTAAGCAGTATCTGGGCAACTATCTGATTGTACGTGGCAAACAGCCTGCTGTAAATATTCATAAGATCACACTGGCCTACAGCGGCCAAAGCCTGCTTCATTCCCATGGCAAGGGGCCTTCTCCGGAAATTGAATTTACCCATTCCCACGGCAATGGCTCCCGAAGAAACCAGGACAACCTCCCTGTTTTCATTCATGAGTTCGGAAATTGCCATCGCGAGTCTGTCCATCCGGGTAAAATTCATCTTTCCGTTTTCATGGGTCAACAAGGATGTCCCGACTTTGACCACAATTCTTCCTGCATCTTTCAAGCTGGCTCTTACTTCTTTCTCCATCGCTACATACCTCAATTCGACAAAAAGTTACACGGGCAATACTGAATTAAAAAAATTTTGCGATATATTTTCTTTGACTGCCCGATAATGCTTGATACAAGACGGATTGGATCAATTGTGCATGTCTTTTTCCCAAGGGTAATGGCTTTACCTGAAAGAACAAATAATATAAACTGAAAACTGTCAACAGAATAACGCTTTTTCGGGCCAGACTAAATCCTAACCCCCCGGTGGTTTGGCCTTTTTTTTTATTTTTCTGTATAAAACTCATTATAATCTTCCCTTAACGGATTTTCAACAACATTTACAACATAAACCATTTCCTTAGAATTCAATTGACAGAATATTCATATTCTGATATGGTCATTTTGGAACAGGAGAATAATAAACTGATACCCTACCAATCATTAAATTATATGCACAAATCGTCCTGAAAGGAAGTATCGGTACCGTGGCGGGAGAAAGACTGAAAAAACAGATTGAATTTATATGCGAAGCAGATAAATTGAAAAATATCTTCAGGCAAAGCAAAATACATGACGGTTCGAGAAGGGAAAACGATGCAGAGCACTCCTGGCACCTTGCCCTGATGGCGTTTATACTTTCCGAATACTCCAAAGAGCCTGACATTGACCTTTTAAAGGTTATGAAAATGTGTATTATCCATGACATTATAGAAATTGATGCCGGGGACACTTTCTGTTATGACCCGCAGGCCAATCTGGACAAAAAAGAAAGAGAGGAGAAAGCGGCTGACAGATTATTCTCCATTTTGCCTGAAGACCAGGCAAAAGAACTTAGAAGCCTGTGGGAGGAATTTGATGCGATGCAGACCCCCGAATCGAGGTTTGCCGCGGCATTGGACCGTGTCCAGCCAGTTCTCCTGAATTACCTCAATAAAGGAGGAACATGGCAGGAGCACGGAATAAAAAAGGAACAGGTAATAAACCGTAACAAACACATTAAAGACGGTGCCCCGGAATTGTGGGATTTCATTTCTCAAATCATAGAAGATGCGGTTAACAAGAAATATTTGCACCCATAAGATACAAGGGAACAATCGGGTTCCCTTTTTTCATTATGGCCAGATCTGCCTGCAACCCTGCGGCCGCATGATGTGCAGACTGAAATACCATGACGTTCAGATCTATCTGTGTATCAATGCAGGAAGTTATCCCTTGTGGCTGCTTTGATGCGGAGTTGCGTTACGTAAGGCTGTTATTCCGGGACCTTGCAGACACATGTCCAAACGTGATCCTCTTTTCTATTTCCCTGTATAGTGCTATACTTGTTAAATGACCTTCAAGGTTTCAAGACGAATTACAGGAAAGGTTGTTTATACTTTATGAAGAGCAGAAGCTTCCTTGGACTTACTTCAGCGTTAATTGCAGTTTTCGTATGGGGTATTTCATTTGTCTCCACAAAAATAATCCTCAGGGAACTGCCCCCTGTGACCATTGCCTTTTTCAGGCAGTTTATTGCGCTCATTCCCCTGGTAACGCTCATGTTCCTGAAAAAGGAAAACTTCAGGATAGATAAAAAGGAACTTGTTTTGTTCGCTCTTGCAAGCCTGTTCGGAATAGTACTGTATTTCTTTTTCGAGAACCGGGGATTAACCCTGATATCTGCCTCAAATGCCTCCCTGCTGGTCGCTGCAGTGCCCGTATTTGTCCTTGTCATTGATGCAATAAGGGGTCGCAAAAAAATAAACATCCCATCCATGATCTGTATAATAACATCCATTGTTGGAGTATACCTGATAACCTTTGAGGGAAAAGCCCCGGATTTCAGGTCCGGCTCCTTCCTGGGAACCCTGCTGGTCCTGGCCTCAATGTTCTCATGGATTATCTATACATTCCTCAGCGACAAGCTGGGCGAAAAATATTCAAGTCTTAAGATGACCACCTTACAGACTGCCTTAAGCATCCCGCTGTTCATACCCTTTGTATCGGGGGAGTTTGTGAAATGGAAGATGCCATCAGTAACAGCCGCCCTTAACCTGGTATTTCTGGGAGTATTCTGCTCGGCACTGGCCTATCTCTTCTTCCTGGTAGGACTTAAAAATCATGGACCTGTCCTTGTCTCAGCGCTCCTGAATTTAATCCCTGCCATAACAATCATAGCGGAAGCCCTGATGCTCCGCGAGATGATTTCAGGTTTTCAGGCAATAGGCGCAGTACTGATTTTGGGCAGCATATCCTACCTGAGTATAAAAGACAAGAATACGGACAGCACTGAAGAAGCGCCGGCCAAGCCATAGTCCTTCAGGGCACCCGGTTAAAAGCCTGCCAGAAACTGCCTGTTGTGTCTATATATTCTCTTATGGCGCTGTAAGGAACGAAAAACTCAGGCATTCCCGCTGCATAAGCCGCAATTTCGTATTCATCGAAGTAGACAGAAATCCCATTCTCTTTCAGCACAAAGTTCACATCGGGAGTAATATCCACATGGTCTTCCCAGTACATATCGGGATTTTCCTTCATTTGATCGCTGACTGCCCTGCTTAAAACCGATAATGCCTCATCAAGCATCCCGGGTTTTATAAGCTGAGTTATGCTTTCGTAGCTCCTGCCGTCCCTGAGATCAATATAGACTATATTCCTCCAGGAGCTCCCGTGAACAGCGCCAAATACATATTCATTAACCTTATGGTCAATGATCAGGAGATTATTGACACGATTGATGGTATAATCCGTATCAAATATTGTAGTGGCAAAAACAGATCCGGCAAGGTTTCTGAAACCATCTGCCAGCCTGTTTCTGATCAAATTGTTGATCCGGCTTTCGAGATTCTTGTCCTCAAGGCCTTCAATGACCGGGTATGCAAAGTTTGAGGCAAAAGCCGGGGAATACACTTCTATCCTTGATGATATGCCGTCACCCAATAATACGTCTTTTCCCGAACCGGTCAGAATTTCGCCGTCGAGGGAAGACACGGTTTTTGTATAATTCAGTTCACCCCTGAGAAGATTTCCATCCCTCTCAAAAAATCCGCAGCCTTCAAATTCGGGCAAATACTCCGCCTTGTTGAAGCTGCTGTCATAAAAGGCCACTGTTTTTCCGTCGCTGGCACATATATATTTGTCATCGAAATCATTTACTATATAATACTGCCATCCGGAAAGCTGCCTGGCGTCGGGAGAGAATACAGCCTTTTTGCCGTATTCATAGGCTAAATCAGGAGGCACATAATTACCTGGATCGTACTTTTCACCCACTGAAAATATCCCGTTTTTCATCCTCTTTATTCCGGAGTGCTCAGGACTGATAACGAAGCTGCCCTGTGTGTCAATTACCCCATAAGCGATACCAGATGTTCTGCCGGTATCGGTCCGGGCAGCCACTATGGCATAACCATTCAGGAAAGGTTCAGCCTCAGCAAACTGGGCAGGTATAACTATCTCACCCTTATTGTCCTTATAGCCAAAAAGACCGGTATTATCATCCTTATACATGGAAAGTCCTGAAGAGACTGTGTCTGTAAGAATATTCCCACTCTTGTCAATATAGAAGGAGGGATCTCCGAATTTATTGGAAACTTTGGCCATGCCATTGACAAACTGGCCAAGCACTCCATATTCAGCCGGCAGCACCAGCTTTCCGGTCTTATCAATATAACCTCTTTCGTTTGGGCCCTGGAGAGGGGCAAGACCTTCACTGAACTTATAGAGATAATCTCCAGTTTCAAAAATCCTGTTGCCTTTTTCATCAAAAACTATGGTAGTATACTTACCGGTGTCATAGGCAATAAAAAGCCCCTCACTGTAATGGATATGGGAATAAACGGGTTCGACCAGGAAATTACCCTTTCCGTCTATAAGCCCCACACAACCATCGGTGGTTGTAACCGTTGCTACACCGCAGTCATAAAAGGGTTCCACACTTTTAAACCGGGGCTCGATAACTATGTTGCCTTTTCTGTCAGCAAACCCGAAAAGGAATTCATACCCTTTGCCGACGGCAACCGGGACGAGATACCTGTCCTCTGACAAAGCTGATGGAAAATCCTTTCCTGTATCAGATTCATGATCATTATGGTATTGGGGTTCCAAACTCCCATCGGTATCCCTGCCGGTTTTTACCTGGGCCCGGCAGGATGCAGAAACGAGCGCTGCAAACAAAATAATAATAATCAATAAAAACAGTTTCGCAGTTTTCCTCTTCATACCCATACTCCCCGAAACAGAAATGAGACGAAAAATACATTCTTGCAAACCAAATTGCGCCGGCAATGGCGCAATTCAATGGTAAATCAAGTTTGCAAAATATCCAGGCAAACTTATATTTATTTAATATATGCAGCAAACTTCTGCCCGAACCTGAAGCAGGCGTCAAGGGCTTCGGCTTCGGGCTGATATTGTGATGAAACAGGATCCATGACAACATTTATTCCTGCTTTTTCCAATCCCTCATGTATTATTTTCGGTGCTTCTCCGCTCCAGCCATAGCTTCCGAAGGCAGCCCCCACCTTGTTTTTAAATCTCAGGCCCTTCATTTCAGACAAGAGCGCCGCTATTGAACGGAGTGGGCCGTTGTTCACAGTACAGCTTCCCACTATAATTCCCTTTGATCTGAAAATGTCGGTCATTATTTCGCTCATATCGGAAGCCGCGCTGTTGTAAAGCTTACATAATACACCCATGCTCCCAAGACCTGCCGCTATCGCATCCGCCATTTTCCTGGTCGCATTGTACATGGTGTCATATACAATCGTGACGGTGCCTTCGTCATAATTATCAGCCCACTGTGCGTATTTCTCAACAATCCTAAAGGGGTCCTTTCTCCATATAACCCCATGGCTCGGCGCTATCGCTTCAATGGGCAGATTCATTTTCACAACTTCTTCAATTTTCTTCTTTATCAGGGGACTGAAAGGTGTGAGTATACATGCGTAATATTTTAAGGCTTGCTTCCAGACCTCGCATCCGTCAACCTCATCTTCGAAGATTGAAGCGCCGCAGTAATGCTGACCGAAAGCATCGTTGGAAAGAAGTACATTGGGCCCTTTCGCGAAGGTCATCATACTGTCAGGCCAATGTATCATGGCCATTTCGACAAATACAAGGTCAATTTTGCCTATATTCAGGGCATCCCCAGTTTTCACGGTTATGAAATTCCAGTCTTTATGGTAATGCCTCTTTATTATTTCTTCACCTTTCGGGGAACATATAATCGGTATGTCAGGCTTTCTTTCCATTATTCTGGGAAGGCTTCCGCTGTGATCGGGTTCAGCATGGTTGATTACGATGTAGTCAATACTGTCAATACCTACTTCCTTGTCCAGCATATTTAGGAAATCTTCCGCAAAGGGACCCCAGGCCGTATCCACCAGAACTGTCTTTTCGTCTTTTATAACGTAAGAATTATAGGTCGTCCCATGGAAAACCGAAAGTTCGTGTCCGTGAAACTCCCTGATTTCCCAATCCCTGATACCGAGATAATATACCTGATCCTTGACCTGTCTCATACCATTCACCCCAGAAAATTAATTTTCAATAAATAAGATACCCGAAACACTGTGTGATCTATCTTTATAATTGTAATTTTCTGTTTCCAATACATGGCACTGATCAGGTATATTTCCGGTTTTGTCCGTTAAGGCTTTATAATTTCAATATCTTTCTCAAATATTGACCGGTATAGGACTCCTCGACCCTGGCCACTTCTTCCGGAGTACCTGTCGCTACTATTCTTCCTCCCCTGTTTCCGCCTTCAGGACCCAAATCTATGATATAGTCAGCAGTTTTGATAACATCCAGATTGTGTTCGATAACAACCACCGTGTTGCCTCCGTCGGTGAGCCGCTGAAGCACGTCAATGAGTTTATGGACATCGGCAATGTGAAGTCCTGTGGTAGGCTCATCCAGAATGTAAAGCGTCCGTCCTGTGGCTTTCCTGGAAAGTTCAGTCGCCAACTTGACTCTCTGGGCCTCTCCCCCCGACAGGGTTGTGGCAGGCTGACCAAGCCTTATATAACCCAATCCTACGTCATACAGGGTTTGCAGTTTCCTCTGTATCCTCGGGATATTCTCAAAGAACCGGAGAGCTTCCTCGACTGTCATGTCAAGAACGTCGGCGATGTTTTTGCCTTTATATCTTACTTCAAGTGTTTCCCTGTTATAGCGCTTGCCTTTGCAGACTTCACAGGGAACGTATATATCAGGCAAAAAGTGCATTTCTATCTTGATAATACCATCACCTGAACAGGCCTCGCAGCGGCCGCCCCTGACATTGAAACTGAACCGCCCAGCGGAATATCCTCTCATTTTTGCATCTGCAGTCTCGGAGTACAGCTGCCGGATAAGATCGAATACCCCCGTATATGTTGCCGGATTTGACCGCGGGGTTCTTCCTATAGGTGACTGATCTATATTTATGACTTTATCGAGATATTCCAGCCCCAGGATATCCCTGTGCTCCCCTGCCTTTACCTTTGCCCTGTTCAGCTTGTTCGCGAGTTTTTTATAAAGTATCTCATTTACGAGGGAACTTTTTCCTGAACCTGAAACACCGGTAACGCAGGTGAATACTCCAAGGGGTATATCCACGTCAATATCTTTCAGGTTGTTTTCCCTTGCCCCGAGAATTCTGAGCTTCCTGCCGTCGGGCATGCGCCTTGCCTTGGGTATTTCAATGGACCTGGCTCCGCTTAAATATTGTCCGGTTATCGAATCCGGATTTGCCATTATTTCTTCTACAGTGCCCTGGGCGACAATCCTTCCCCCGTGTTCACCCGCTCCCGGACCCATATCGATGATGTGGTCGGCAGCATACATGGTGTCCACATCGTGTTCAACAACTATCAGGGTATTTCCCAAATCCCTCAGACGTTTCAAAGTAGCCAGAAGCCTGTCATTATCCCTTTGGTGAAGACCTATGCTCGGCTCGTCCAGAATGTACAAAACACCCATGAGTCCTGATCCTATCTGCGTTGCAAGCCGGATTCTCTGGGCTTCGCCACCCGACAAAGTGCCTGCTGCACGGTGCAGTGTAAGATAATCAAGACCTACATCCACAAGGAACTTGAGACGGGCTTTGATTTCTTTCAGTATCTGGTTTGCAATCATCTTTTCCCGCTCGGTAAGCTCCAGCTCTTCAAAAAACCGGAGGCAGTCAATCACAGGCATTGTGCTCAATGAATAGATATCCTTGCCGCCGACCGTCACTGCCAGGCTCTCTTTCTTGAGACGTTTTCCATGGCATGTTTCGCACGGTATGTCACTCATGAAGGACTCGTAATATTCTTTTTGCCTGTCAGACTGGGTTTCCCTGTAACGGCGTTCCATGCTTGTGATGATGCCCTCAAAGGTGGTATAGAAGAACCCGTGTCCAAAGTCCTTATGGTGTCTGACCTTTATTCTTTCTCCCTTTGTACCGTACAGGATAACGTCCAGTATTTGCTTCGGGAGCTTCTCAACCGGGGTATTCAGGTCAAAGCCGTAGTGGTCCGCAAGGGCTTCCAGATAAAGCCTGCTGAAAGAGCCCTCCTCGGAAAAATTCCATCCGCCGGCAACAATGGCCCCGTCGACAAGTGATTTGGACTTGTCGGGAATAACCAGATCCGGGTCAATCTTGAGGTGATACCCAAGGCCCTCACAGGCGGGACAGGCCCCATAAGGATTATTGAATGAAAACATCCTCGGGGTAAGTTCTTCAATGCTTATTCCGCAATCGGGGCATGCAAAGTTCTGGGAAAACAGCATTTCTTCCTTCCCTATGACATCAACAACAAGCAGGCCCCCGCTTAAGTTTATGCATGTCTCAATGGAGTCGGTAAGCCTCTTTTCGATCCCCGGGCGGATGATAAGCCTGTCAACAACGATTTCTATGGTGTGTTTCCTGTTTTTGTCAAGTTTTTTGTCGTCATTTATATCCATGATTTCGCCGTCTATGCGAATTCGTACATACCCGTTCTTTCTGGCATCCTGGATAAGCTTGGTGTATTCTCCCTTGCGGCCCCTTATTATCGGCGCCAGCAGCTGGATCCTGCTCCCTTCCTCCAGGGCCATTATGGAATCCACCATCTGATCGACTGTCTGCTGCTTGATAGGCTTTCCGCATTCAGGACAATGGGGTTTTCCTATTCTTGCGTACAAAAGGCGGAGATAGTCATGAATCTCTGTCACGGTACCCACTGTTGACCTGGGGTTCCGGGAAGTGGTTTTCTGGTCAATCGATATGGCCGGAGACAATCCCTCGATATATTCCACTGCCGGCTTTTCCATCAGCCCCAGGAACTGCCTGGCGTATGACGAAAGGGATTCCATGTAGCGCCTCTGACCTTCGGCGTAAATTGTGTCAAAGGCAAGGGAAGATTTTCCTGATCCGCTTAATCCGGTGATTACAACGATTTTATCCCGGGGTATTTCTACGTCTATATTTTTCAGGTTATGTTCACATGCACCTTTTATGAAAATTGTGTCCCTCATGGCTTCAGTCTTTCCAAATTCCTGTATTTTAAAGTTTATCCCTGATAATGTTATTTATTATACCGAACATATGTGCGGAGTGCAAGGTGAAATAATTACATATTCCGATTTGATACAACAGTATTAGCTGTAAAACATTTTGACCGGAAAGGAAGCATTTGTTCAGATGAAGTCTTGCGTCCGCCTGCCGTACAAAAATGAAAATACCATGATGTTCAGATCTTCCTGCGTCCTCGTCGCAGGAAGATCTGAACATCATGACTTTCCAGTCAAAAAAGCGGGAGGATTCCCCCGGAGAACAGCCGAAAGCTGCGGAGGAAATGACTGCCCAAGGAGAGTATATGGGAACAGTGCGCCGGACTTCAGAGAGCGGACCTCGGCGCCGGGGACATGGCGAAGTTTTACGGAGCCATGTCCATCTTTTTTAGGCAACTGGTCAAGTTGACATTGTTGCTTTGAGGCTGTTTTGGGACAAAAACCTTGCGGCCGCATATGCGTAAAAAAACAGAAATCCAATGGCTACCTGCCCGTGACCTTGTAATAGAAAATCGCGAGCTGGGTTCTGTCCCTGAGGGAAAGCTTCTCAAGAATATTGCTTATATAGTTTCTGACCGTGCCTTCGCTTAAAAAGAGCCGCTCAGAGATTTCCTTGTTTGACAGCCCGTTGGCTACCTGAGTTATAATCTCTATCTCCTTTTCGGTCAGATCATAATCTTTCAGGCTGTCAGTAGAGGTTTTTTTAATCAAAGCCGGTATCTTGTCTATTATCTCATCGCCGAATACCCTCTGGCCTGCATATACGGCTTTGACAGACGGTATGATGCTTTCGAAGTCCTGTTTCAGGATATATCCCTTTGCGCCGATTTTCAAAGCGTCAGCAATGTATTCATCATCCAGGAAAGTGGTAAGGAAAAGAATTTTTGCATCCCTGTCCCTTTCAAGTATTCTTTTTGCCGCTTCAATTCCTGTCATGCCTTCCATGCGTATATCCATAAGCAGGATATCGGGTTTTAAGGCAAAATAAAGTTCTATTGCCTCTTTTCCGCTGTTTCCCACACCGGCGGCCTCAATATCCTTATCACTTTCAAGTATGGTTTTCAGTGAAGTTGTTACCAGATTATCATCGTCTACAATCAAAACCCTCATACCGTATCCTTTCTGGGAACAGAAATGAAAATTTCAAAGCCGTTCTCTGTCATTATATTTATATTCCCGTTCAAAGAATTTACCCTGTCAATCATGCTTCTTATTCCCAGTCCCTTATCCGGATCAAAGTCTTTTACTTTGCCGTTGTCCCTGACGATGAGCTGATAAAAGGCGGGATGTTCCCTTGCGATAACTGAGGCTTCGGTTGCATCGGAGTGCTTCATTATATTTGACAGGGCCTCTTTGATAACAGCGATAAAGCAGTATTTTATTTTTTTCTCCGGTTTGCTGTAAATACCGTACTCCAGCGATATATTACAAAAAGTGAAGTTCCTTATCAACTCCTCAATCTGCACTTTCAGGTCGACAGATTCCTCATGCAGGTTATGGACACTTTCCCGTATGCTGTCCATGGCCCTGGAAAGGGTATCTTTCAAATATACCAGATATTTTTTCATGTTTTCATCCTTTACGGTTGTAATAAGTGCTCCTGACTGCAGGATGGCACTGGAAAGAAGATGCCCTACATTGTCATGTATCTCCCTGGCTATGCGGTTACGTTCATTAAGGGTTGCGATATTCAGTTCGAAATCCTGTTTTTCAATCAATTCTTCCTTTTGTTTCTCAAGCCGGATGGACATTTCCCTGGCTGTATCCCACAGGCGGTTATATTTTAATTTCAGAACGCTTTCCATGTGACTTGAATATTTAAGGGCCGCAGATAATAGAAGAATCACAGATACTGTGGAAAAGAGCTGCAGGGAGGCAACGTTATAAAAGACAATCAAAGGTACCGCAATCAAAAGATTGTAATACTGATACCTGTAAAAAAGCATGTCAAAAACCATCAGAGGCATGAAAACCATAAATTCGGGCGAAAAGCAGGATATTGAAATAAAGCCCAGACAAAGGGCTGTCTTAAGCCTCCCATCATCAAAGTAACTTAAAAAGGCGCCGAAAATTATGCTTACTATCACGGTGACAACATCTGCTTCGAAATCACCCTGGCAGAGATAAATGACAAAGCAGCATATAAAGGCTGTTATTTTATACTTCAAATCTGCGATATATGATTCCACAAACCCGTCCGCTCCTGTGATTAATCAGGGCTGCGCCTGGACATCAGACATCATGTCCGCCCCATAGTCAAAGCTCTACTATATATTACCATCTTCTGCTACATACAGACAATCCCGGCAGGTAATTGCAATAATATTGTGACATTTGTCATGACGATTCATGATTGAAGCCACTACTGGACCGCTTATTTAAGGGTTTATCATAAACATGGAAGAATTATGGGGAGGTAACTTTATGGTAATAGAAGTAAAAAATCTTGTGAAAAGATATGGCGATCTGATCGCACTTGATCATCTGTCTTTTTATGTAAAAGAAGGTGAAATATTCGGATTGCTCGGACCAAACGGCTCAGGCAAAACCACGGCTATAAACTGCATCCTGTCGCTCCTTAAATACGACAAGGGAGAGATAAAGATTTTCAGCAGGCCCATGTCCCCTGACGCTTACGATATCAAGAGAAATATAGGAATTGTTATGCAGAATGTGGCGGTCTACAATGAGCTGACTGTTTATGAGAATATTGATTATTTCTGCGGGCTTTATATAACTGACAGGGTACTGAAAAAAAGAATGGTTGACGAAGCCATTGAGTTTACAGGTCTTAATGATTACATTAAATTTTATCCCAAAAAACTGAGCGAAGGTTTGCTCAGGCGACTTAACATAGCTTGCGGAATTGCACATAAACCCAAACTGATCATCATGGACGAACCTACTGTGGCCGTAGACCCACAGAGCAGGAACAGGATCCTTGAAGGCATACTCGAACTTAACAGGCAAGGAGCAACCATTGTCTATACCTCCCATTACATGGATGAAGTGGAGAAAATCTGCAGCAGAATAGCCATTCTGGATAAGGGAAAGGTCATTGCGGAAGGAACGAAGGATGAACTCAAAGCCATGATCTCCACAGGTGAAAAAATTACGGTAGAGGCATGGAATATCTCTGGCGACCAGATTCAAAGGCTCAGGAATATGCCTTCTGTAATATCGGCCGAATACGACAGACCTGTATTGACCATAAAATCTGACAAAGGAAGAAACAACCTGGAAGAGGTCCTGACATTTCTCAGGAATGAGAATATTCAGTTCGGAAAAATCTATTCCGAGCTGCCCACACTCAATGATGTATTTCTGGAGATAACAGGCAAGGAACTCAGGGATTAATGAAGCTGAAACATCCCATTGACAAGGAGGAGTAATCGGTGTTCTGGCATATATTCAAAAACAGGTTCAAATGCCTTACCAGGGACAAAATAACTGTTTTCTGGACTTTTATGTTCCCCATCATACTGTCCCTATTTTTTCATTTTACCATGTCAAACATAGACAGGAGTAATATTTTTAAGCCCATTGACATTGCCGTTGTCGACAGTAACCTTTACAGGAATGACGTCAATTTCAGAAAGGTTCTGGAAGATGTATCCACCGGTGAGGACAGATTGTTCAATCTTACGGTTGCTTCAAGGGAAGATGCCGCCAGGCTTCTTGAAAACAAAGAAATAGATGGGTATATAGAGACCGATCCACAAATCTGCCTTATTGTAAAAAAATCAGGTCTGGCTCAAAGCATCATAAAGAATTTCCTGGATAATTACCTGCAAACCTTTTCAGCGGTAAATACCATATTGTCCCAAAACCCCGCAAAACGACATGAACTGTCTGCCGCTCTCAATGATTACAAGGCATATATCAGGGAGGTTCCGCCTGCAAAAGCCAAGCTTGACATAAAACCGTATTTTTTCTATTCCCTCATTGCCATGGCATGTCTGTACGGCTGTTTCCTTGGTTTGCGGGAAGTTGCCGACATTCAGGCCGATATTTCGCCTCTTGCCGCCAGGATTAACGCTTCGCCGGTCCACAAGCTGAAAACTTTTTTATACAGTTCTTCCGCCTCGCTGATCATACACATTGCTGAAATCTTGACATTACTGGCTTTCCTTGTATTTGTACTGAAAATAGATTTCGGAGAAAACACAGGGTTCGTAATACTGACTTCCCTTGCAGGTTCATTTACAGGCGTCTCATACGGAGCTTTTGTAAGCGCCCTGGTCAAAAAGTCCTTGAATGTCAAGATAGCAATACTGATAAGTACAGTAATGACCTGGTCATTTTTAGCCGGCATGATGTATACGGATATAAAATATATCATAACAAAAAATTTGCCTTTTCTCTCATGGGTAAATCCCGTTAATTTACTGGCCGACTCATTTTTCAGCCTGTATTTTTATGACAGTCTCTCAAGATATGCCCTGAACACCATAATACTTCTGCTGTTCGCTGTCCTGTTCTGCTCCGGCACCTACCTGATTGTAAGGAGGCGGAAATATGCAAGTCTTTAAGCTCTGCATGAAAATAATAAAGAAGAATATTTCAGTGCTCCTTATTTATGTTTTTGTTTTCGTTACATTCTCAATTATTGTGTCCCTGTCTTCCGGATCCAGGAACAAGGAGACTGATGCATTCACTGTTTCCAAAACCAGCATTGCCTTTTTATCCGGTGAAAATACTCCCCTGGTCAATGGACTTAAGGAGGAATTGGGTAAAATCGCGGACTTCAGGGATCTGCCGGACGAAACAAGAGTGCTTCAGGATGCCCTCTATTTCCGTGAGGTTTCCTGCATTGTAAGAATACCCGAAGGTTTCACAGAAAAATTTCTAAAAGGGGAAAATGTCCAGCTTGAGAAAACTTCGGTCCCCGATTCAGCGAGCAATGTCTACATCGATTTAAGCATTAACAAATATCTGAATACTGCAAAACTCTATCTTAAGCTGTTTGACAATATCAGTGAGGAAAAACTGGTTGAATGCCTCAGATCGGATCTGGCCAATTCCTCCCCTGTAGTGCTGAAAACTTCAAATCCTGAAAATACAGGGGCGGGTATGGAATATTATTTCAACTAT
>Ga0134093_1002424_pt1 | contig 15067 bp, 13 predicted proteins | sample 4_1taG_FD_94452 | JGI IMG/M metagenome (GOLD analysis project Ga0134093, IMG submission 94452) | Switchgrass degrading microbial communities from high solid loading bioreactors in New Hampshire, USA - 4_13_20_68_A1 metaG | ecosystem: Engineered > Bioreactor > Semi-continuous > Anaerobic >...
ATTTTATGTCTACCTCACCTAGGTGGTCTTGTTGTCATGCGTTTCATTAACGTCAGGAGCCTAAAAAAATTTCTCAAAATTTTTATTATAAACTCTTGACTTTAATTAGCTGGTCTTTCTAATACCAACCGCTTACAGTCTCTTTTTTACTATTATATATGTATGGAATATATAACTGCAACACATTAGCGTTATTTAATTCGATATTTTTGCAATTTATAATTGTCAGACAAATAACAAAACACTTTATATGAATTGCTTGCTGTTATATACTATAAATATGTCAATAATATTTTAAAGTAGGAGGTAATGGGTATGTGGTTCAATGATAAATTCTTCAAATACGGAACAGGTATACTTCTCACTTTACTCATAATATATATGTTTGGCAAAATAGAATATTTTCTTTTGCCCTTTAGAAAACTTGTAGCAGCGATATTTGCACCTATTCTCGCATCAATTATCCTATACTATATATTAAGGCCCTTAGTAAGATTATTGGAAAAAATAAAAATACCCAAAACCCTCTCCATTGTCCTCTCCTTTTTGATCTCAATCATTATAATCGTGCTGATTGTTGCAAATATAGGTGTTATAATAGTCCAGCAGTTCAACTCCCTTTCGAATTTATTGTATAGAAATTTCGATATTTCCATATTTTCCAATAACACTTTTTTCGACGATTATATAGTAAAATTCTTACCTTTGGATGAGCTGAAGAAAAGGGCTCTACAACTGTTGGACAACCTTATGAACAACTCCAAAAATTTCTTCATGGGTGTTGTTTCCACCGTTACAAATATCAGTACAATTGTTCTAATGATTCCTTTTATACTTTTTTACTTCCTTAAAGACGATAGGGAATTTGCCAGAAAGTTTATATCCTTCCTACCGAAAAAATATGCACAGGATGCCAGAAAAGTACTCATAGATATTGACAAGGCACTTTCCTCCTATCTTGTAGGACAAATGTTGGTAGCCTTGGCTGACGGAATACTTATGTACATCGGTTATCGCATAATCGGAATCAATTATCCTTTAATTCTGTCTGTTTTTGTAACAATTACAGCTATAATCCCCTTCTTCGGACCGTATATCGGAATAGTCCCGGCTATTTTTGTCGCACTTACCATGAATCCATGGATGGCCCTAAAAGTTCTCCTTCTTCAAACAATAGTTCAGCAAATAGATGGAAACTTCATAGCACCGCAGATTATGAAGCAAAAGCTCAATGTTCATCCCGTAACGGTTATACTTCTTCTTGTAATAGGTTCCGCTCTATATGGTTTTGTAGGGTTGTTGACCATTGTACCGCTTTACTCAGCCTTAACAGTAACCATAAAGAATGTCTACAAAATTTACAAGGCAGAAAAGTTAAATCACAGCAAGCTAAAGCCTAGTAATTGATTTTTTCGAGACCTCGTAATTTTTAAGACCTTAGATTTCATGGGAGTTTATGAAGAAATAAAATCTCAGGACATCGAGTCTCTTTGATTTTGCGGCTTTCACTTTGTTCGAAAGCCCATAATTAAAACCTCAGGAACTATCTACTCCCTTCGATTTCTAAAGCTTTTACGACCTTCGAAAGCCAATAAATCTCAGAGCCATCTACGCCCCTTCGATTTCTATGGCTTTTACGGTCTTCGAGAGCCCATAAAAAAGGACTAAAGCAATTACCTTAGTCCTGTTTATAAAACTACCGCCATAAGGAACTCTATTCTCCATAAGCTTTGATGTAAATCTCCTCAAGTTCCTTAACCAACGGTAATCTGGGGTTGGCATTGGTACATTGATCTTCAAAAGCTTTATCTGCAAGCATTGGAACCTTCGCCAGGAACTCCTTTTTGTCCACTTTGCACTCGGCAATGGTCATAGGAAGATTCAGTTCCTTCATTAAATCTCTTACCGCTTTTATGAGGCTGTTTACTCCCTCTTCAACGGTAGACGACGGTAAACCCAATGCTTTTGCTATTTCAGCGTATCTCTTGTCGGCAATAAAGGTTTCATATTTCGGGAAGGATACGAACTTGCTCGGTTTCGAAGCGTTGTATTCAATTACATGGGGCAAAAGAATGGCATTTGCCCTTCCGTGAGGAATATGGAACTCACCGCCCAACTTATGGGCAAGGCTGTGGTTAATACCCAAAAACGCATTTGTAAAAGCCATACCGGCTATACACGAAGCATTGTGCATCTTTTCCCTGGCCACTTTATCGTTTCCATTCTTATATGCTCTGGGCAAATATTCAAAAACCAACTGTATGGCTTTAATTGCCAAACCATCGGTAAAGTCCGAAGCAAGCACCGACACATAAGCTTCTATAGCATGGGTCAAAACATCCATACCGGTGTCGGCCGTAACAGATGGAGGAACAGTCATTACAAACTCAGGGTCAATAATGGCGACATCCGGAGTAAGCTCATAGTCGGCAAGAGGATATTTCGTATTGTTTGCCTTGTCGGTTATAACTGCAAAGGACGTCACTTCCGAACCTGTTCCCGAAGTGGTGGGTATTGCAACAAATTTTGATTTTCTTCCGAGTTTGGGGAACTTGAACACTCTTTTTCTTATATCCATAAATTTAAGTCTCAAGGAATCAAAGTCGGTTTCGGGATTTTCATAATAGAGCCACATTCCCTTGGCAGCATCAATTGCCGAACCTCCACCTAATGCAATAATGACATCGGGTTGGAACTTGTTCATCATGTCACAACCTTTTAAAACCGTATCGATGGAAGGATCGGGTTCAACTTCCGAAAATATCTCGCAGTGTACATAGTCTTGTCTCTTTCTTAAGTAATACAGAACTCTGTCGACATAGCCCAGTTTAACCATATAGGGGTCTGTAACAATAAAGGCTTTCGATATATTGGGCATCTTCTCCAAGTATTGAGTTGAACCGAACTGGAAATATATCTTTTCGGGAATCTTAAACCATTGCATATTAACTCTTCTCCTCGCCACTCTCTTTTTGTTAATGAGATTAACAGCCGACACATTGGCTGTAGTGGAATTTCTACCGAAAGAACCGCAGCCTAAGGTCAGAGAAGGCATGTTTGTATTGTAAATGTCTCCAATAGCTCCGTGGGTGGAAGGAGAATTTATAATAAGTCTTCCCGCCTTAATTCTTCTTGCAAACTCATCTATCACCTTCTCGTCCTCCGAGTGGATTACAGCAGAGTGCCCGAGTCCGCCAAATTCAACCATTTCTTCAGCAATTCTTATTCCCTGTTCCCAGCCATCCACAATATAGTATGCAAGGATCGGACTCAGTTTTTCCCTTGAGAGCGGGTACTTAGGACCTACTCCATTAAGCTTAGCAATCAATATCTTTGTATCCTCGGGAACCTCAAAACCTGCCAATTTCGCAATTTTGAAGGCCGACTGCCCCACTACCACCGGATTCATTGCACATTTAACTTCATCAATGGCGGTCTTTTCAAGTTTCTTTATCTCTTCTTCATTTAAGAAATAGCATTTGTTGTCCTTCATGAATTTTTCAAATTCTTTGCTTATTGCCTTGTCAACAATAACAGCCTGCTCCGATGCACATATCATTCCATTATCAAAAGTTTTTGACATTATGAGGTCGGTGGCTGCCCTTTTTACATCGGCAGTCTTCTCAATATAGCAGGGAACATTACCCGGACCGACGCCAAGAGCAGGTTTACCGGTGCTATATGCCGCCTGCACCATTCCCGCACCGCCTGTGGCAAGAACCAATGCAACCTTCGGATGATTCATAAGCATCTGGGTAGCTTCTATGGAAGGCTGCTCAATCCATTGAATGCAATCCTCCGGGGCTCCGGCACTGACAGCAGCATCTCTTACAATTCTTGCAGCCTCCGTACTGCATTTTTGAGCTGATGGATGAAAGGCAAATATAATCGGATTTCGTGTCTTTATGGAAATTAAAGCTTTAAACATGGTGGTTGATGTGGGATTGGTAACAGGGGTAACGGCAGCAATAACTCCCACAGGTTCTGCCACTTCAATATAGTCTTCGAATTCATTTTCCCTAATTACTCCCACTGTCTTGTCGTATTTAATGCTATGATATATATACTCCGTTGCAAACATATTCTTTATGGACTTATCTTCATACACACCCCTACCGGTCTCTTCAACGGCCATCTTCGCAAGCCTCATATGTTGGTCAAGCCCTGCCATTGCCATCTCCCTAATAATGTTATCAATCTTATCCTGGTCAAATTCCATAAACTTATCCAATGCAGCTTGGGCTTTATTCACCAACTTGTCGATTTCCATTTTGACATCAAATGTTTTGTCCTTTACTTTAACAGCTTCTTTCATAACCAAAACCTCCTTTTTTACTCCCGGATTTCAATTTAGCCACAAAAAGATTGTTATTTTTTTAACATAATCAGTTAAAAATAATACACTATTTAATAAGTGCACGTTGTTTGCGATAATTTTATTCGTTAATTATTTAACAATTTCATTATAAAACATTGTTATATTTTTGTCAATCTTTTTTGGGGAAATTTTTCGAAAAAATCGGAACTTTTTTCTTGGCATTTCCGTCATATGAATTTGGAGGTGTGGGCATATGAAAATTAAAATTTTATTTTTTACTTTACTTCTATTATCCTTTACACTGATGATGACCTTTTATCCGAATCAAGTTATTTCCAGTTCAACCACCGAGGTATTGGAAGATAAAAACCTTGAAGATAATGACACTTTTTCTTGCCCGACAGAGCAAGAGTATTTACAGAACGAAACAACTTCCTATAATGAAATAGTCAGTCCTGAGATTAATAATATTGACAAAAGCGTGAAAATTCAAGGTAATTCTGATATTGACAAAAAAATGATTATTCAAGGCGATGCGTCCATTGATCCGTATATATTGATAGAGCCTCCCGGCAAGATCTTCGATCCTAGAATGCTCGACCTTTTACCTTCCGAGCAGCAGGATTAGAAAATTTTTTGATACATTATGCCCATATCTTCTTAACCCTACCAACCCCAGACAGTTCCGCTTTCTTTTTAACCAAAATGCAATCCCCCTTTAAATAGAAAATGGAACTGTCCTTTTTTTGCTCATATCATAGCATCAATAATTTTATCCTATTCTGTACTTTAATTCGTATCTTATCATTTAGATAAATAGGATTTATATTGTTATGTATACTTCTCCCTAAATCTCTTCCGATCAATTCCAAATAAAAGTTTAATAAAGCTTACACAAAATCTTGATAATAATTACCTGTAATGATAATATATAAAATGTTGATAAGTGCTATCTTATCCGCATGGTTTTGAATTTTATGCTGTCTTAATTAAAAAGTATAATGATTATATTTTATTTGCCGATAATAAAATATAAAAATTCAATTGATTTCTAGATTAGCACAATTAAACACATACTCAAGGTGGTGATTAAGTGTCGTTAGAAATACTGAGATCCATAAAGCAAATCGAAGATGAAGCCGAAAAGCTTCAAAAACAGTCATTGGATGATTCCCGTCAAATTCTTTCTGAAGCCAGCAATCAATCTTACAAACTTCAGGAGCAAACAATTGAAGATGCCGAAAAAGAGGCAAAAGACATCATTTTAAAGGCTGGAAAACATGCCGAAGAAGAGGCTAAACAACTGCAAGCAAAAGTGGACAAAGAATGTGAAGAAATTAAAAATCAAGCTCGCAAAAACCTTGACAAGGCTGTAGAGATAATAATGAGAAAGGTTGTGAATATCTATGGCAATAGTTAAAATGAGCAAACTTTCTCTAATAGGCCTTGAGTCGGATAAGGGAAAAATTTTAGATACCCTTATGAACATGGGAGTAGTAGAAATATCCGAAAGTTCAGAAAAACTCTCCTCTGAAGAGTGGAAGGATTTAGTGGTCCAAGATGGAGATAGTGAAAAAGTTGCCCTGTTAGACGACAAAATTAACAAAGTCAAATGGGCTATTGACCATCTTTCCAAGTTTGCATCAAAAAAGAAAGGTTTATTTTCTGCAAAAAGAAGTATCGACACAAATGAATATAATATTATCATGCAGAACATCGACAAACTTTCTTCTATCGTCGATAGTATCCATAGATACAATGATCAGCTGTCAAACTTAAAATCGGAAAGAAACAAAAATACCAACCTGATTTTAAGTCTTGAACCATGGCAGCAATTGACCATTCCTCTTAATGAAACTTCAACTTTAACAACTACAATATTGACAGGTATAGTACCACAGACCTCAAGTTCCGGCAAATTGAAAGAAGACCTTATTAGTGAAGCACCAGAGAGCTATTATGAAAAAATAAGCGATGACGGTCAGCAGGAATACATTCTTGTCATCTATCACAATTCCTGTGAGGAAAGTGTTCTCAAGGTATTGAAACAATACAATTTTTCAAAGGTTTCTTTCAAAGAGCTTGAAGGAACTGTTAAAAGCAATATTGATCGTGCCCAAAAGGACATTGCCCGTATTGACAAGGAATGTGAGAAGATAGAAAACGAAATTTCAAACTTTGCTCAATACAAGGATGATTTGGAAATACTTCACGATCATTTGCTCATAGAGAGGGACAGAGTAAAGATATTGGACAATCTGGTTAGAACCAGTAAAACCTTCTATCTTGAAGGATGGGTTCCTACAGAGCTTAGTGAAAAACTAAAAAACAAAATAAACAGCCAGGTGGAATGTTTTTTAGAAATAACCGAACCGGATAAAAACGAAGATTTTCCAATTCTATTGGAGAATAATAAATTAGTTCAGCCTTTTGAAGCTATTACTGAAATGTACAGTTTACCCAGTACTAAAGATGTGGATCCGACTTTTCTTATGGCACCATTTTACTGCTTTTTCTTTGGAATGATGGTCAGTGATGCCGCTTACGGTATAGTAATGGCATTAGTTACCGGAATAGTTCTTTTGAGGTATAAGCTTGAAGGAACCATGGGAAAGATGATAAAACTCCTGTTCTTTTGCGGGATTTCCACCATCGTATGGGGTGCCATGTTTGGAGGATGGTTTGGAGATATACTTCCCCTTGTATCGGGAGGAAAATTAAATATACCTCCTATATGGTTCAATCCCTTGGATAACCCTATGAGACTTCTTATTTGGTCCATGATATTTGGAGGTGTTCACCTATTTACCGGAATGGGTATAAAAGCCTATATGCTCATAAAAGAAGGCAAGCCCTTTGATGCAATATTTGATATAGGTTCCTGGTATATCCTGTTAATAGGCGTGGTACTCCTTCTAGTCGGAGGCACACTATCCCAGGTAGGTAAATATGTGGCAATAATCGGTGCAGCAATACTTATATTAACACAGGGCAGAAGCAATAAAAATATCGTAAAGCGATTATTGTCCGGTGTCCTTAGCCTTTACAATATAACCGGTTATTTAAGCGATGTTCTCTCCTACTCAAGGCTTTTAGCCTTAGGTTTAGGTACCGGAGTTATTGCTTCGGTAATAAATACTTTGGGTACATTGTTTGGATTTAATGCTATCGGAATAATACTTTTAATAATCATCTTTATTATAGGACACACTTTCAATATCGCCATCAATGCTCTTGGAGCATATGTGCACTCAAGTCGTCTTCAGTATGTTGAGTTTTTCGGCAAGTTTTATGAGGGTGGAGGCAAACGCTTTGAGCCCTTTAAAAAGAATACAAAATATATTACATTAAATGACAAGGAGGCAATTTAAAATGGATTGGATCGCATATTTATTTAACGGTAATTTTCTTGCATTGGCAGGTGCAGCATTAGCTGTTATTTTGGCCGGTATAGGTTCGGCAAAAGGTGTTGGACTTGTGGGTGAGGCCGCTGCAGGTCTTGTAACCGAAGATCCCAAAAAATTCGGTCAAGCATTACTTTTGCAAGCTCTTCCCGGAACTCAGGGTATATACGGTTTGCTTACAGCTTTCGTTATCCTAAATAAAATAGGTGTTGTTGGTGGAACTTATGTGGAACTTACAACCCAGCAGGGTTTCTATTTCTTGGCAGCTTCACTTCCTATCGCATTTGTAGGACTTATTTCAGCCATAAACCAAGGTAGGGCTGCCGCTGCTGGTATAGGTATTATAGCCAAGAGGCCGGAAGAATTGTCAAAAGGTATCATGTTTGCAGCTATGGTTGAAACCTATGCGGTTTTGGCACTGCTTGCCTCAATACTTATGGTAACGGGAATCAAATTATAATAAGGGAGTGTCCCAAAAATGTCAGGAGCAGAAAAGATTCAAGCAAAAATCCTTGAAGAAGCTCGTATTCTTGCAGAAGAAAATGTCAATCGTGCCAAGGAAGAAGCTGCAAGTATGATAAAAGCTGCTACAAAGGAAGCAGAAGCAAAAAAAAAGCAAATAATTGAAAAAGCCGAACTTGAGGCAATAGAAGTTAAAAAGAGAATCATTGCAGTTGCAGAACTTGAAGCAAGAAAGCAAAAACTAAAGGCAAAACAGGAAGTGGTTGATGAAGCCTTTGAATTGGCACTAAAAAAGCTTAACAATCTTCCTGATACCGAATACCAAAGCATTCTTGTTAAAATGATATCCTCTTCTGCAAAAACCGGAAAGGAAGAAATTATATTATCCCCGAGGGATAAGCAAAGGTTATCCCCCGGTTTTATTGATGAATTGAATAAAGCCCTTGTAAATAAAGGAATTTCGGCAAATCTAAAGATTTCCGACGAAACAAGGGATATTGGCGGCGGATTCATATTAAAATCGGGAAATATAGAGTTCAACAACTCTTTTGAAGCTATAATAAGAATGCATCGTGACGATATAGAATCAGAAGTAATCAAAAGTTTGTTTTAATCCTCATTAGAACGGTTACTTAATTATTTATAGAAAGGAGGGAATTTGATTGTCAAAGGCTATTAAAAACAACGATACCCAGTATGCATATTCGGTCTCAAGGATACGTGCCATTGAACGCAAGCTTTTAGATAAGGGAAAGCTCGACAGAATGGTCGAGGCAAAATCCCCTGAGGAAGCATTAAAAGTGCTTCAAGAAGCTGATTACGGTAAACGGGATTCGGATTCGGCAGATATTTATGATTACGAAAATCTCCTTAGAGATGAAAGCAAAAAAGTATATAGCCTTTTGAAAGAAATTGCCCCCGGACCGGACGTTTTTGATTTGTTCCTGATAACTAACGACTATCATAACATAAAGGTTGTTTTAAAGTCAGAGTTTTTAGGACAGGATTATGACAATCTGCTGGTAGAGTCAGGTTCCATCCCGATCGATAAATTAAAGACAATGATCCGGGAAAGAAGCATGGCTGATATGCCTGCTGTTATGAAAAGTGCGGTAGAAGAGTGTATCCAAACCTATAACAAAACATTGGATCCCCAGGTTATTGATATAATTCTTGACAAAGCCAGCTTCAAACAAATGAAGGATACATCCGTCAAATCCGGAAGTATATTTATCAAGGACCTTGTAACACTGTTTATTGACCTTGCCAATATAAAGATCTTTCTTAGGGCAAAAGCACTGAATAAGTCTTGGGATTTCCTTAATAAGGTTCTTATTCCGGAAGGCAGTATAAACAGTGAAGTCTTTGTTGAAAACTTGGATAATCCTTTGGATAGCTTTATTGATGCCTTGAAGTTTACTTCATTAGGTGAATTTTTGGAAGAAGGTATTGAAAGCTTTAAAACCACCGGAACTCTGACAAAATTTGAAAAACTGTCCGACAATCTTATTTTGAATTACGTTAAGAAGTCAAAATATATAGCCTTAGGCATCGAACCTCTAGTGGGATTTTTGATAGCAAAGGAAATGGAAATAAAAAACGCACGGATTATTATGGTAGGTAAAATCAACAATATTTCTAATGATGTAATTAGGGAAAGGCTGAGAGAAGCTTATGTATAAGATAGGAGTTATCGGCGATAAAGATAGTATTTTAGGTTTTAAAGCAGTCGGTATGTCTGTATTCCCTGTAACTACACCTGCCGAAGCACAGGAAACATTGGAAAAAATAGCCGAAGAGCAATATGCAGTCATATATGTAACAGAACATATTGCCAAGGATATTGTTCAAACCATTGAAAAATATAATGAAAGAAGATTTCCGGCCATTATACCGATACCCGGCAATCAAGGTTCTTTGGGAATAGGTATGAATGGTGTTAAGAAAAGTGTTGAACGTGCTGTCGGAGCGGATATTTTATTTAGAGATGAGTAGGATTATTTGGCTTAATTGGCATTTAAATTACTATTGAAAGAAGGGATAAAGTTTGAGCCAGGGAAGAATCGTAAAAGTCTCAGGACCTTTGGTAGTAGCTGAAGGCATGAGAAATTGCAATATGTTTGACGTTGTCCGAGTAAGTGATCAGCACTTAATCGGTGAAATAATCGAAATGCATGGTGATAAAGCATCGATTCAGGTATATGAAGAAACTGCAGGCCTAGGTCCCGGAGAACCCGTTGTATCAACTGGAGCCCCGCTAAGCGTTGAACTTGGTCCGGGTCTCATAGAATCAATTTTTGACGGAATACAAAGACCTCTTGTTACAATGCGTGAAAAGTTCGGGACCAACATAACACGTGGAATAGATATACCTTCGCTAGACAGAAGTAAAAAATGGAAGTTTGAGCCAACGGTTGAAAAGGGGCAAAAAGTTGTTGCCGGTGATATTATCGGTAAAGTCCAGGAAACAGCCGTTGTAGAACATAGAATAATGATTCCATATGGAGTAAGCGGTACTATTGTTGAAATATATGCAGGAGATTTCACTGTTGTAGATACGGTGGCGAAAGTACAAAAAGACAACGGTGAAATAGTAGATATCCAGATGATGCAAAAATGGCCCGTACGTAAAGGCAGACCCTATAAGGAAAAACTCGCACCGGATGAGCCTCTTGTTACCGGACAAAGAGTTATTGATACCCTCTTCCCAATAGCAAAAGGTGGAGTTGCCGCTGTTCCGGGACCTTTCGGAAGCGGTAAAACCGTTGTACAGCATCAGCTTGCAAAGTGGGCAGATGCTGAAATAGTGGTATATATAGGCTGCGGAGAACGCGGTAATGAAATGACGGATGTTCTGATGGAATTCCCTGAACTGAAAGACCCAAGGACAGGAGAATCCCTGATGAAGAGAACTGTACTTATAGCCAATACCTCCGATATGCCGGTTGCCGCCAGAGAAGCCTCCATTTATACTGGAATTACAATAGCGGAATATTTCAGAGATATGGGATATAGTGTTGCCCTCATGGCGGATTCAACCTCAAGATGGGCAGAGGCTTTGAGGGAGATGTCGGGACGTCTTGAAGAAATGCCCGGCGAAGAGGGTTATCCTGCATATCTTGGCTCAAGACTGGCACAGTTCTATGAAAGAGCCGGTAGAGTTATAAGTCTTGGAACCAACGGAAGGGAAGGTGCCCTTACTGCAATTGGAGCAGTTTCACCTCCCGGTGGAGATATTTCCGAACCGGTTACCCAAGCCACCCTTAGAATAGTAAAAGTTTTCTGGGGATTAGACGCAAGTCTTGCCTACAGACGCCATTTCCCTGCAATAAACTGGCTGCAAAGCTATTCCTTATATTTAGACAGACTCGATAACTGGATAAATGAAAACGTAGCCCGGGATTGGAACAGCCTAAGAGCTGATGCAATGAAGCTTTTACAAGAAGAAGCAGAGTTGGATGAAATAGTGAGGTTGGTTGGTGTCGATGCCCTTTCCCCTAGTGACAGACTAACCCTTGAAGCTGCGAAGTCTATACGTGAGGACTATTTGCACCAAAACGCATTCCATGAAGTGGATACCTATACCTCACTCAATAAGCAGCATAGAATGCTTAAACTCATAATGGGCTTCTATTATAAGGGACAGAAAGCCTTAGAAGCCGGAGCTTCCATTAAGGAGCTTTTCGAATTGCCGGTCAGGGAGAGAATAGGTCGAGCCAAATACATTCCTGAAGAGCAGGTTAATGCAGTGTTCAACGAAATTGAAACACAGCTCAATGAGCAGATAGATGAACTAACATCAAAGGAGGTGGCAAATAATGCTTAAAGAATATAGAACAATTTCCGAAGTGGCTGGCCCTTTGATGCTGGTAAAGCAAGTTGAAGGAGTTAAGTACGGAGAGCTTGGAGAGATTGAACTTTCAAACGGTGAAATAAGGCGATGCAAAGTTTTGGAAGTTGACGGCGATAATGCTCTGGTACAGCTTTTTGAAAGTTCTGCCGGTATAAACGTTGAAGAAAGTAAAGTAAGATTTTTAGGTAGAAGTCAGGAACTTCCCGTATCGATGGATATGCTTGGGAGAGTATTCAGTGGTCTTGGAGTACCTGTTGACGGAGGACCGAATATCATTCCCGATGCTAGACTTGATATAAACGGTACCCCAATGAATCCCGCAGCAAGAAACTATCCTTCGGAGTTTATACAGACCGGTATTTCTGCTATAGATGGTCTTAATACTCTTGTCCGCGGTCAAAAACTTCCTATATTCTCAGGCTCCGGTCTGCCCCATGCACAACTGGCTGCACAGATAGCAAGACAAGCAAAAGTTCTCGGTACCGACAGTAAGTTTGCTGTTGTATTTGCTGCCATAGGTATAACCTTTGAAGAAGCAGATTACTTTATTTCTGACTTTAAGCGGACAGGTGCCATAGACCGTACCGTACTATTCATAAACCTTGCAAACGACCCGGCTATCGAGCGTATAGCAACACCGCGTATGGCTTTGACAGCCGCCGAATATCTTGCCTTTGAAAAAGACATGCACGTGCTTGTAATCCTAACCGATATAACAAACTATGCAGAAGCACTTCGTGAAGTATCTGCGGCAAGAAAAGAGGTTCCCGGAAGAAGAGGTTATCCCGGCTATCTATATACTGACCTTGCCACCTTATATGAAAGAGCGGGAAGAAAAATTTCAAAAGAAGGCAGTATAACACTTATACCTATACTTACAATGCCTGAGGATGACAAAACGCATCCCATTCCCGACCTCACAGGATATATTACCGAAGGTCAGATCATTTTGGGTAGAGAGCTGCACAGAAAGGCTATTACTCCTCCTATCGACGTTCTCCCTTCCCTATCCCGTCTTAAGGATAAAGGAATAGGAAGGGGCAAAACAAGAGAGGATCATGCCGATACTATGAATCAGCTGTTTGCAGCTTATGCGAGAGGTAAAGAGGCAAAAGAACTTGCCGTAATCTTAGGTGATGCTGCACTAACGGATATTGACAAACTTTATGCCAAGTTTGCAGATGCTTTTGAAAAGGAATATGTTTCTCAAGGTTTTGATGAGGATAGAACTATCGAACAAACCCTCGACATAGGGTGGAAACTTCTATCCATTTTACCTAGAAGTGAGCTCAAGCGTATAAGAGACGAATATCTTGACAAATATCTGCCCAAGGCATAAAGAAAATTAATATATCAAAAAACTCCAAGTTCAATAAACTGATGTACATGGTTTCTCAAAGCAAAAAAATGATTATGCCGTATTTTTCGAGAAACATGTAGAAGGAGAGAATTGTTATGGCACTTATGCGAGTTAATCCAACCAGAATGGAGCTCACTCGTCTTAAAAAAAGATTGATAGTTGCCCGAAGAGGCCATAAGCTTTTAAAAGACAAACGGGACGAACTTATGAAAAAATTTCTTGAACTGGTCAGAGAAAACAAGGAGCTCCGTGAAAAGGTTGAAGAAATGTTGATGACAGTACACAAGAATTTCCTTATTGCCAGGGCTGTCATGTCCTCGGAAAGTTTGGAGGCTGCACTTATGTTCCCGAAACAGAGTGTCTCCCTTGAGGTATCCACAAAAAACATTATGAGTGTCGATGTGCCGGTACTCGAGTATAAGACCTCAAGTCCCGATGACACCGATATATATCCATATGGCTTGGCAGCAACATCTGCCGAGCTTGACGGTGCAATAGGAACATTATCCGAGGTTCTTCCGTATATTTTAAAGCTTGCTCAAATGGAAAAATCGGCACAGCTGCTTGCCGAGGAAATCGAAAAAACCAGAAGAAGGGTTAATGCTCTAGAATATGTAATGATTCCTCAATTGACCGAAACCATCAAGTACATTACTATGAAGCTCGATGAAAATGAAAGAGGTAATCTCACAAGGCTCATGAAGGTCAAGGATATGATGATTGAGCAAGCCAGACAAGCAATGAATGAATAAAATCTCAAAAGCATCAAGCTCTTTGATTTTGCATCTTTCACTTGGCTTGAAAGGAGTAAAAATTCGACAGCCATACAGATTTCAAATCTGTATGGCTGTTTAAATTAATATTAGACCTCGTTTTTTTATACCTTAATACATATCAAAAGCAAGAACTATTTTATACATACTTTGAATTATCAGCCAGTAGTGCACCAATACCGGACAGAAGCATAATTAACCCCATCATAAGTAAAAATGCCGGCCAAAGCCACATTCCTTTAAAATCCGTTGTATGTGCTATTGAGGGGTCATCCCGTTTATACTTGACTTCAACGGTTTCACCCTCAGAATATTCTATATTTGAAGTGAATTCATAAACCTTTCCGTTTTCATCCGTAAATTGAATGGTTGATCGACATACCTCTGTGGCAGAATCAGACCAAGAATCAATTACTACTCCTGTTGTCGTTACTCCGTTCATCTTAACTTGCATTTTGTTCCATACATCTTTAGCCCCACTATACAATACGAACAATGACAATAAAAGCAGGAGCATAAATTGTTGTTTCGAACCTTGCGGCAAATTTATCTCTCCTTTAAGCTTATTTCACAAAAAGCTTCTCTCATAACAACAGTTTAGAAAATATAACTCATTACATAGGCTTCTAATTTTATAATATCATATTTCATGCTCTTGAGGTAAATAACAACCAAATTATTGAACTATAAATCTGAATTAGCAGTATTTCGAACATTGTATGTAAAAGCTCTCCATCGTCTTCCTCAAAAACTTCTACTTTAACTTGCTTGTTCGGTGCATATTTCGGCCACATCCGGACACCCATTCCGGTAGTATCCGGACACCATAACGGAATGATCCGGACAGCATTTCGGTGACATCCGGACACCTTGTCGAGTCAATAAATAAATGGTACC
>Ga0134093_1002425_pt1 | contig 15048 bp, 12 predicted proteins | sample 4_1taG_FD_94452 | JGI IMG/M metagenome (GOLD analysis project Ga0134093, IMG submission 94452) | Switchgrass degrading microbial communities from high solid loading bioreactors in New Hampshire, USA - 4_13_20_68_A1 metaG | ecosystem: Engineered > Bioreactor > Semi-continuous > Anaerobic >...
GCAAGAAGATGCTCAAGCGTGTGAAGAGCAGGGGAAGTCATAAATTCCTTGTTTGGCTGAGTCAGGCGCAGGTCAAACTTTGATATAGAGACGCCGTCGCGCGTCAGCACTCCTGCGGCGCGGACATATGGCGCTTTAACTTTTGTATGGTCAAGCTTGAAGCTTTCTACTTCTTTCATTTTTTTGTTTTCTCCCGTCATTTATTTATATATAAAACATGTTTTCTTCGCCGTCTCTTTGCTGCGCCACTTCTGCCACAATGTCAGCAAGTGTCGTCTCGGATAGAGTATGCTTGATAGCCTTGTCAAGGGGTTTCATCACACATTCGAATATCGCACCTGCCACCTCAGGCATTTTTTCGCCGGCTGTAACTTCCGATGTTTCAAAAAGGGCAGGCTCTGTTGCAAGCAGCACGTCAAAAGCCGTTATTTCATCGGGGGATTTTGCAAGAACATACCCCCCCTGCGAACCCTTTGCCGCACTGACGATTCCGGCGCGCTTTAATTGAGAGAAGATTTGCTCAAGATATATCTTTGAAAGTCCGAGTGAATCCGCGACCGATAAAAGCGGTATATATACATCAGGCGAGTACCTCTCCGCCATGTGTACCGCGGCGGCAAGAGCATACCTGCCTTTTGACGATATTCTCATGTGTGTACATTGCCTCCTGTAACCATGTCAATACCATATAATTTTAGTATGTGATTGTTATTATGATAAATCCACACTCTTTTTTTGTCAACCCGAAATGGCATACACTGCCCCTCATAGAATGTTGCAATGGAATGGGGGGTATGATAGAATATAACGGTATGTAATGGTGAAAACACGGGGTTCCTTTTTTGTTTCGGGGCATTTTTATTTCAGAGCGCGATTTTATACAAAAGCAGGTGCTGATTAATAAAAGATATGAAAATAAAAGAGAAAATTAAAGTTTTATTACATTTATTTATAATATTCTTTAAAGCCGGAACTTTTACGTTTGCCGGTGGACTTGCTATGCTGCCGGTTATTGAGCGTGATGTCGTTGAGAAATATAGGCTTATGTCAAAAGACGAATTTCTTGAGTATGCGACGCTTTCGCAGACGCTCCCCGGCGTTATCGCGCTCAATTGTGCATCATTTGTCGGACGGCACGCGGCAGGAGTCATCGGAATGATTGTTGCCGGTTTCGGAGCGACTATATCGGCATTTGTCTTAATGATAGTGGCAACAATTCTTTTGCGCTTCGTGCCGGAGGGCGGGCCTGTTGCCGGTGCATTCAGTGCTATACGCGCGGCGTCGGCAGCGCTTGTTTTATCGGCTGCATTTACACTCGGACAACACAATATTAAAAGTATTTTTTCTGTTATATTGATGCTTGCGGCGTTTACCGCTGTTGCATTTTTGAACATCAGTGCGCCGATTGTAGTATTGCTCGCTGGAGCCGCCGGTTATTTTTATGGTAAGTTCGGCGGCCGGACCACGTCAGCCCCTGTTGACACCGGAGCCGACGGAAGTTCCGGTGGGGAGGATATGGAATGACGCTTCTTTTACAGTGTTTAGAGCTTTTTTACTCCTTTTTTAAAATAGGGATTATGGGTTTCGGCGGCGGTTACGCCATGATGTCGATGATAATTGCGGAATCGGAAAAGTATTCGATAACAGCGGCACAGTTTGCCGACTTAAATGCACTCGACATGATTGTTCCGGGGCCGATTGCTATAAACTCGGCGACATATGTCGGCTACATTTATGCCGGCATTCCCGGCGCTGTTGCCGCAACCGTCGGTGTTTCGCTGCCGTCGCTTATAATTATCGCGCTCGTCATGCGCTTTATCGCCCGTTACCGCGAAAATAAAATAATGAAGGGATTTTTATCCGGTGTAAAGCCAGCGGCAGTCGGTCTTATAGGTGCTGCCGCACTGACGATAGCGGCGGGTGTCCTCATAAAAGAGGGGGCGGAGTGGAGCGGCTTTTTCGCCGACCCGCTTGGAACCGCGTCGGTATTTCTTTTTGCCATTTTCGTTATAACAGCAGTTTTAAATATCAAGTTTAAGGTCAACCCCATACTTCTGACGCTTGCTGCCGGTGTAATCGGTGCCGTCGTTTCGTTTTTTTAATTTTTTTCCGGAACTAAATTCATAATTCTATCGTCTGTTATTTAGCATTGTCCGCAAAAAGATGTGAAATAAATTGATGTATTAATCTCATTCGGGGGATGTAAACGACGTGGTATTCAGCAGCATAATTTTTCTTTTTTACTTCATACCTGTTCTTTTTATTTTATATGCAATCGCCCCGAAGAAACTGAAAAATCTTGTCATGATAGCGGGAAGCTTCGTGTTTTATGCATGGGGTGAGATACGTTTTTTACCGGTCATGACAGCGCTTTCTGTTGAGGACTATATTTGCGGACGGATGATGGAAAAGCACCGTAACAATGAGCGCAAGCGCCGCATGTATATGCTGATCTCTGTCCTCAGCAACTTGTCAGTTTTAATATTTTTTAAATACACAAACTTTTTTGTCGGCAATTTCTGCGCTCTTTTCGGAATTAAGGACGTATCCGTCAATATTATTTTACCGATTGGCGTATCGTTTAACACATTTCAGTCAATATCATACGCCATTGACGTGTACCGCGGAACGACGAGATGCGAGCCAAGCTATTATAATTACCTCTGTTACACGACACTTTTCCCGCAGATTATAGCAGGCCCCATCGTCCGCTATGTAACGGTTGAGGACGATCTTGAAGACCACAGCATGACACTTGACAATCTCTCAGCAGGTCTTCGCCGTTTTATAATAGGGCTTGGCAAGAAAGTGTTGATTGCGAACAATGTCGGCTTACTCTGGGATGAAGTTTCATCCGGTTCTACCGGGGAGATGTCGGTGATGCTTTATTGGCTCGGCATACTTGCGTATACATTCCAGATTTATTACGACTTTTCGGGATACTCGGACATGGCGATCGGCCTTGCGCGAGTATTTGGATTCACCTTTGACGAAAACTTTAATTATCCGTATATATCAAAGAGCGTAACGGAGTTCTGGCGCCGCTGGCACATTACGCTCGGCGCGTGGTTCCGCGACTATGTCTATATCCCGCTCGGCGGAAACCGCTGCTCAAAGCCGCGCCACATACTGAACATTTTCATTGTGTGGGCTCTGACGGGATTCTGGCACGGCGCGTCGTGGAATTTCATACTCTGGGGACTTTATTTCGCCGTTATACTTATCCTTGAAAAATATATTTACGGACGCACGCTTGAACGCGCTCCCGCTTTTGTCCGTCACATATACACGATGTTTCTTGTCATCGTAAGCTGGGTTATATTCTATTTTGAGGATATCGGGTGTGTCAGGTCATACCTTTCTGGAATGTTCGGCGGGGCAGGGGTGCCTTTGTGCAATAAAAATGCGCTTTATTATCTTTTCAGTTACAGTATTGTCTTTATCCTCGCAACTTTATTTGCAACACCGCTTCCCGGTCGCCTTGTGGAATACACAGAGAGCGAACGAATGACAAGGAAAACAGCGTTTTTCGCAGCGACGGCGTGCTATGTCGTAATTTTCGTATCTTGCATCGCTTATCTTGTAAACAGTACGTACAACCCGTTCCTTTATTTCAGATTTTAACCGGGACGGTAAAGTGATATGAAAAAACTAACATACAATCGCGTATTTTTCTATATATTAGTCGTGGCGTGGGCAGCGCTAACAGTGTTAAACTTTGCGGCGCCGAAAAAAGATTTCTCGGAAAACGAAAACCGATACCTTGCAAGTTTCCCGAAGTTTACATTAGCCCGCCTTGTCAATGGCGATTTTATGGCAGATGTCGAAAACTACATTAACGACCACTTTGTATTTCGCGACGGGTGGGTAGCAGTGCAGAGCTCGCTTGAATACGCATCAGGCAAGCGGGAGAACAGCGGCGTTTATATAGGGAAAGGTGCTCTTCTGAGTATCATTGATGAACCGGACGGTAAAAGTACAGCAAAAAATATAGAAGCGATAAACTATTTCGCGTCGCAAATTAATGTGCCGGTATCACTTATGATTGTGCCGTCGGCGTCGGAAATCCAGCCGGAGAAGCTGCCGGATTTTGCTGTAACGTGGAGCCAGCGTGACGTAATAGCAGACATTTACTCGCAGTGTGAGGGCGTCGAGTGTGTTTCGGTATATGAAACATTAAAAGAACATTCTGCCGATTATATCTACTACCGTACCGATCACCACTGGACGACATACGGCTCATATTTGGCATATGTCGAATACTGCCGCGCACTTGGTCTTTTGCCGCATGATTATGTTGCGGAGACTGTGAGCAACAGCTTTAATGGCACACTGTATTCAAAGTCTGGCGTCAGGTTCATAAAAAGCGACACAATTGAATCATATAAGCTCGGTTTTAACGCGCGCTGTGATGTTTACAGCGGCGGTGAGACAAAAAGCTACGACAGTGTGTATTTTGATGAGTACCTTGATGTGAAGGATAAGTACGCGTACTTTCTTGGTACAAATCAGCCAATTGTGACAATATACAGAGATACTGACAGCGATGGTGATAACGCAAAAAAGCTCCTTGTGTTCAAGGATTCATATGCTCACTGCATGGCGCCGATGCTGCTTGAGAATTACAGTCAGGTGACGCTCGTCGACCTGCGCTATTTTAGGCAGCAGCTTAACAGCGTAATTGACGTTGCAGATTATGACGACGTACTATTTCTTTATGGTATAGACAGCTTTGTAAACTCTGATGATATTTACATGCTGAAGTTTCTTTATAAACCGACAGCCGATAAAACGGCTGATTCATAGCCCCTTAATATGGTGTAGCTTATTATAACGGAGGGACTAATGTCTTTTGATAATAAAGGCGTCGGTAGAACCGATAATGTCGGGGGTAGCGACGCTGTGCAGGCAAACACAATTAACGAAAGCAAAAAAGAGAAAAGAAACGGATTTTTCTATCGTATGCTCTGCGGGGCGTTTATCGGGATAAGTATAATAGCTCCGGGTGTCAGCGGCAGCATTATGGCTGTCATGATGGGAATATACGATGATTTAATCGGCATAATATCGAACCCGTTTCGCAACTTTAAGCGGAATTTCATTTACGTTCTGCCAATGGTAATCGGTGCGGGCGCCGGTATGGTTCTGCTCCTGCAGGCGCTCGACGTGCTTTTCACAAACTATCCGACGCCGGCTTATCTGCTCTTTATCAGCTTAATAGCGGGCAGCATCCCCACCGTAATATCTGAAGCTCGCGCTGGTGGCGGAGGTTTTAAGGCTTTTTATGCTGCGGGGACTGTGTGCGCGCTTGCTTTTGCTCTGACAGTCGGTATGATGGCTAAATATGATATCGCCATTGCCGTTGATACGACGTCAATGACGTCCGGCGAAGCAATGGTATACTTTCCCGTGTGCGGTGCGATTGCCGGAGTCATGAGCATGGTGCCCGGCATGAGCATCTCTATGGTGCTTATGACGCTGCGCGTATACGAGCCGCTTTTAAATGCCGCGTCAAGCTTTGATTTTGCGACAATTGTTCCGGTGGGGCTTGCATTCCTTGTCGGGATGGTGCTTTTCTCAAACTTAACAAAGATTGTTTTCACAAAATACCGCAGCTTTGCCTGCTACATGGTCGCTGGCTTTATGACAGGCTCGCTTATATCAATATTTCCCCCGCTCCCAAGCGGAGCTATGGAATGGATAATGAGCGCCTTCGCCATTACAGTGGGAATTTTGGTGTCGGTTTTATTCCGCTATCTTGGCCGTCGGATGAAAGTGTCCGGTGCTGCTGCCAAGATGTAAGCTGATGTGTAGGAAAATTAAAACGACACACAATAAAAGTTTAGTTATTAGAAAGAATGGTTTTTTATATATAGATGAGCAAACACGTAATTGACGACGCAAAACGGTGCCTGCAGTGCAGGCATCCGATGTGTACCGATTGACGAATATATCCGCACGCGTTACCCGGATGAAGCACCGGTGAGTGATGATGAGACGGGCGATAATAAACAGTAAAAACATATAGTTTATGGGTGTAAACATAAAAGTCTGTCCTTTTGACAACGAAAGGACAGACTTTATTAATCTGAAAGTAGGTGCACGGATGGAAATTCTGGTGCGATTGCCGTAATATTATGAAAAAATAATCGAAAAAACAAAGGATGTCGCAAGTGTTTTTAAAATACTTGCGTATATTATATATGTATAATAATCGAAGAAAGGGTTGATGGTTTAATTTTAAGCTATATTGTTGATTAAAATTGAGTGTCAACCCTTTTAATTTACTTTTTGGCGACAAACATTTGCTAATACTGTGGTATAAGCTATTTTTTTGATAACTCCGGCCATCAACTGCTTTTAAAACTAATATATAAAAAACAATAGATTTGTTTACAGAAAAGCGACAATAATAAATAGGTATTGGAGCAAAGGCAATATGAAAGAGAATGAAAACGGCGCCGGACGCTGTGTTTCTGAAATATTTCTCGAACGTGAGCGGCAATTTCTGTCGCCCTATGCCTTTTTTACTGCAAATACCCACGGACGCGATTATCTGTATGAAAAATGCATGATCCGCACGGAGTTCCAGCGTGACCGCGACAGGATAATACATAGCAAATCGTTTCGCCGCTTAATGCATAAAACGCAGGTGTTTTTTTCACCTGTTGATGAGCACTACCGCACCAGAATGACGCATACGCTTGAGGTGGCGCAAATAGCGCGAATTATTTGCCGTGCGCTGCGTCTGAACGAAGACCTGACTGAAGCTATTGCGCTGGGGCATGATCTCGGACACACGCCGTTCGGTCACGCGGGCGAAGTCGCCATGCAGAGATACTATGATCCGACCTTCACTCACTATAAACAAAGCCTGCGCGTCGTCGAGTTTCTTGAAAACAACGGAAAAGGGCTTAATCTCACATGGGAGGTCCGCGACGGCATTGTAAATCATTCGGGCGATAATAAAGCATCGACACTTGAAGGTATCATCGTAAAATTTGCCGACAGAATAGCCTACATAAATCACGACATTGACGACGCTATACGGGCAGGCGTGCTGTCACCTGATGATATACCGCGTGAGCTGACAGATGTGCTCGGTACGACACATAGCTCTCGCATAAACACAATGGTTACAGCCGTAATTGACGCTTCATATGACAAGGGGGAGATAACAATGACACCTCACATATATGAAGCGACAATGGAGCTGCGTAAGTTTCTTTTTGACCGGGTATATATCGACAGCGCGGCAAAAGCGGAGGAGTCAAAAGCACAGGAACTTTTGGCACGTCTTTTCGACTATTATGTGAAAAAGCCGGAGGAGATGCCGGAGTTTTATTATAACAACATTGAGCGTGAGGGTGTGGAGAGATGTGTCTGCGACTATGTTGCAGGCATGACAGACCGCTACGCTATTGATAAATACAAAGATCTTTTCATCCCCCGTGTATGGCGCGGTCTTGCCGACGATTAACATATCATAATAAATTCATACGACTGCACGGGAATAGCAACAATAGTTCAATAAAGCAGCGAGTGTTTATCGCTTTTGAAAACGGAAGAAGGAAAAAACCAGAATGCCGAAAATACCGCTTTCAGTAATCGAGGAAATTAAATACAGAAGCGATATCGAGGATGTTATATCACGCTATCTGACGCTTAAGCGTGTGGGTAGCAATTTTACGGCCTTGTGTCCGTTTCACTCAGAAAGAACGCCTTCGTTTACAGTTTTTCCATCGACGCAGAACTTTTACTGCTTCGGTTGCGGGGTGGGCGGAGACGTTATATCCTTCATAATGCGCATTGAAAACCTCGACTACATATCAGCACTTCGGTATCTTGCCGAGCGTGCCGGGGTGACGATACCCGAGGAAATAGGGAGCAATGGCGGCGAAACCGTTTCGCGTCAGCGCATACTTGATATGAACCGTGACGCTGCGCGTTTTTATAGAGACTCACTTTTTAACGGAAAATACGGCGATGCTGGTATGAAATATTTACTGCAACGTGGCGTTCCGCCGCCGATTATAAAGCGCTTCGGTCTTGGGTTCGCACCTGACAGCTTTGATGCCATGAGCAGCCATATGCATTCACTCGGATACACGGATACTGAGCTTGCAGCCGGATTTTTAAGGGGTGTCAGCCGGAATACCGGTAAACATTTTGACATGTTCCGTGGCAGGGTGATGTTTCCGATTATTGATACACAAAACCGCGTTATTGCTTTCGGCGGGCGTGCGATAGGAAATGCGGAGCCGAAATATCTCAACTCATCCGATACGGTCGTATTTAAAAAAAGCCGCAATCTGTTCGCCCTTAACTTTGCGCGCCGCCACTGCGCAGAGGAGCTTATACTCTGCGAGGGGTATATGGACGTTATTGCCCTTCACGCAGCCGGCTTTGAAAATGCCATAGCGACGCTCGGAACTGCTCTGACGCCAGAACAAGCGCGCCTGATGAAGAAATACACAAAGCGCGTCATCATAAATTATGACAGCGACGATGCCGGACAGCGTGCAGCCAACAGAGCCATTGAAATACTAAATGAAGTCGGGCTTGAGGTGCGAATTCTTCGACTGTCCGGAGCAAAAGACCCGGATGAATATATAAAAAAATATGGTGCGGACAAGTTCAGGCTTGCGCTCAGCGGAAGCCGTACGAAGTTTGACTTTTTTATGGACAAGGTGACCTCGCGTTATAACTTAGATAACGCTGAGGACAAAATTTCTGCTCTAAAAGAGATAACTGATTATATTTCCAACGTTCGCAGCGAAGCGGAACGCGAAATTTATATCGCTATGGCTGCGAAAACTGTCGGTATTTCAGAAACAAGTATAAAAAACGATGTTTTGTTTATTATAAATAAGAAAAGGAAGGAAAAGAAAAAGAAAGAAGTTGAATTGGTTCACCGTACGGCTGCCGGTTACGGTGACAGAATCAATCTTGACAAAATTAAAGAGCTTCGTGCGGCATCATGCGAGGAAGCTCTGCTTGGAATGATGATGGCGTTTCCCGAATACATCGGGAAAGAGCCGGCCGGTGTCGGTCGGATTTTGCCGGATGACTTTCTGACAACATTCGGGCGGCGCGCTTATGAAGCAATAACGCAAGTATATGAGGAAAACGGAAGCTTTGACATTGGCGCGCTCTCAGATAAATTTACACAAGACGAAATCTCAAGGCTTGTGAAGCTCACACTCGACAGGCAAAACCTGCGAAATGACGATGAAGTCTTTGCAGAATATGCGGCAGCGTTGAAGCGAGAAGCACAAGAGAGGAGGATAGCAGAGGAAGATCCGCTTGAATATGTAAAACGCTTGCGCGAGGAAAATAAAAAATCAATATAATAAACATAAGTAATAAATAAAATACTACATATATAGGAGAAGAAAGAAATTGATTGATATAACAAACGGTACAGAAGTTCAAAATACGATACCTGTCAATGTTGACAGTGATAGTACAAATAGCAGCGTAAATAATACTGCGAAAAACAAGACGGATGAATCTAAAACTGCACCCGCTGACAAGGTGAAAACAGAGAAATCTGCAAAGTCAGGAACAAAATCAACAGGGAAAAAACATAAAACAGCAGGCTCCGGCGTTTCCGGAAAGAAATCATCTCGCTCACAGGACAAGCTTTCCGCAGACTCCGATTATTCCGATTCTGATTACGACGATGCAGATATAGACATTGACGACATTGATGGCGATAACGATAACGAGAGCGATATGGAAAAAGCTGATCAGATGACAACGAAGGAAAAGGAGCTTATCGAGAAGGGCAAATCTAAAGGGTCCTTGTCGAGCAACGAAATAATGGAAATGCTCCAGGACGAAGATTATGACATTGATAGAATTGAGAAGCTTTATGAAAAGCTCGAAAGCAACGGCATCGAGGTGATGTCGTATATCAAAGATGAGGAATTTCAGGAGATAGAAAACGAGGTCGAGCACCTTGAAAATGCGGAGGACATGGAAAAAGTCCTCTCACAGGAAGGACTTGCTATCGATGACCCTGTCAGAATGTATCTCAAGGAAATAGGCAAGGTGCCTCTGCTTGACGCGGACAGGGAAATTGAGCTTGCAAAACGCATGGCGGATGGTGACGAGGCCGCGAAAAACGAGCTTGTCGTAGCAAACCTGCGCCTTGTCGTCAGCATAGCGAAACGTTATGTTGGCAAGGGAATGTTTTTCCTTGATTTGATTCAGGAGGGTAACCTTGGCCTGATGAAGGCTGTCGAAAAGTTCGACTACAGAAAAGGCTACAAGTTTTCGACATATGCCACATGGTGGATACGTCAGGCTATAACACGTGCAATAGCCGATCAGGCGCGTACTATCCGCATCCCTGTCCATATGGTTGAGACGATACACAAGGTTTCCCGCTACTCACGGCAGCTACTTCAGGAGCTTGGTCACGAGGCAAGTCCGGAAGAGATTGCAGAAAAGCTAAACATGACACCGGAAAAAGTACGCGAGATAATGAAAATAGCGCAGGATCCCGTGTCTCTTGAAACGCCTATCGGCGAAGAAGAGGACAGCCATCTTGGCGACTTCATTGAGGACCAGGAATCACCGGCTCCGCCGGATGCCGCATCATATTCCGTCCTCAGGGAACAGCTTGCAGAGGTGCTGCACACCTTAACACCACGTGAAGAGCTTGTTTTAAAGCGCCGTTTCGGACTTGATGACGGTAAGACGCGCACACTTGAAGAGGTCGGCAAAGAATTCAACATCACGCGCGAGCGTATCCGCCAGATTGAAGCAAAAGCGCTGCGCAAGCTTCGTCATCCGAGCCGCTCAAAGCGCCTGCGCGACTTCCTTGATTGATACGGGTGCCCGCCTCTATTGTTACTATTTCACAATCTTTTAAGGTTGTGTCAGTTCATTTTGACGAAACAAAAGTCAAAATGTATGAATATGGTGTAGTAATAATAGACAATATGCACAATGTTTATGAATAATCAGTAACGCAATTGTGTACCGCGGCGGCGACAATAACCGCCGCGGTTCCATTTCACGCTTGACATGTTGACACTTTTAATATAAAATACAGTAAGTATTATTGTATATAGTACATATATTTTAATATTGATTGAGCTCGTGTTTACTGGAGGAATTTTATATGAAAAGACGGCTTATATGCTTATTATTAAGCGTATTGATGGCCTTAAGTGTGTTTCTTGCAGGTTGTGGTTTAAAAAGTCCTTATGAAAATGATGTCACTGATACCGATGACGAACAACCTCAGGGCGAACGTAACCCTGTTACACTGACATTTTGGCTGCCGTGCGAGGAAGGCACAACAGATGAGGCAGTTGCTCTCGTCGAAGCTGCTATAAATAAGCAACTGAAGTCTCAGTTTACGACAGCAATAGAGTTAAAAGTTTTCCCGATTGACGAGTATATGAATGCTGTCAACGAGCGGCTCTCAAAGATTGAAAAGAAGGTAGAGGCCGATAAAGAATACGAAAGACTTCAGCGCGAGATTGCAAAGAGTCTTCGTGCTGAAGGTATAACGACAAAACCGCAGACAACTGAGGAAACTGAGACAACAGCCGTCCAGACAACAAGAGACGAGGACGGTGTCGTCGAACTTAAGTATCCGAGGGTTGGCGAATACCAGTTCGATATTTTCTGTATCACAAGTTATGAAGATTATCTTGCTCTCATTGAGCGCGATGCACTCTCTGAGCTTGATACAAGCCTTAATGGTTCAGCAAAGGTGTTGAGAAGCTACATATACCCGACATTCCTCGACGCAGCGAAATTCAATGGCGTCACATACGCTATTCCGAATAACCACGGACTTGGCGAGTATAAATTCCTTCTTGTAAACAAAGAGCTTGTTGATAAATACAATTATGACCCCGATACACTAACAACAATCGAGGCTTGCGAAGAGTTTATACGCGACATTGGCGTTTATGAGGAAGATGAGAGCATAGCACCGCTCCTTTCCTGGGTTGATCCCGCCGGTATGACATATTGGTCTCCTGATGGAAGCTGGAACGTGCTTGCTTCGCTTGTTCCCAACTCTGCTACTTTCAATACAAAGGTAGCTATAAACAGCATCTTTAAGATTAACGCATATAAATCTAACTTCAAGCTTATGCGTTCCTTCCAGGATGAAGGACTTATAGCTGAAGATCCGAGCGCTGTTGAAAAGTTCGGCGTCGGCGTAATCTCTGGCGATTACTCTGATGTTGAGAAGTATAAGGATGACTACTACATCCACTTATATGAAAGACCTACAGCCACGCAAAAAGATGTTTTTGCTGGTGCTTTTACAATCAGCGCATATACGAAGAACTTCAACCGCGCTATGGAAGTTATAATAGCTATCAACACCGATCCTACAATACGCAATCTTCTCCAGTATGGTATTGAAGGCGTGCACTACGAGCTTGACGATCAGGGCCGTGCAGTGAAGATCAGCAACGATTACAACATGAATCTTCTCTACACAGGCAACGCTTATATGGCATATCCGTCTGAGGATATGGACCCCAATCAGTGGGAGTACGACAAGCAGAAGAACCTTGACCTCAAGCTCAGCCCGTTCCTTTACTGCCCCAACCTGTTTAACGAACAAAACGCTGAATACTATGAAGAACTCGTGAAAATTTCTAAAGATTTCTACGAGCGCCTTCAGAATGTACCTACGGAAGATATAGATACATTCTTCAGTGATGCACAAGAAGAGCTTGCTGCAAACCAAGTATTCAACAAGATGAGTTCTGAGACAGCATGGGAGTTTAGCCCGGCATACATCTACAATGAATTCTACACCGAAAACTTTGCTCCCGAAGAGCCGGTTCAGTAATACAAATTAAGTAAAATGCAAACTCCGGCTAACGGATTTATCCGTTAGCCGGAGTTTTTTGTTGTTTTATATGATATTATTCTTGTATACGGGTTAAAATGCGCCGTCTTAAAACAATCTTAAATAATTTGGTTATTTATTCTTTATATTTGGTTTGATAGTATTATTCATGGAGGTAGTTATTGCAATGTATAACATACTTGTATGTGACGACGAGCGCGACATCGTGTCTGCTCTGAAAATATACCTGACAGCCGAAGGATATACCGTTTATGAAGCATATGACGGCAAGACAGCACTTGACGTATTATCAAAAAATGATATTCACCTTGTCCTTTTAGATATAATGATGCCTAAAATGGACGGAATAACAGCGCTTACAAAGCTGCGCGAGGAGTATAACGTACCTGTGATTCTGCTGACGGCTAAAAGCGAGGATACTGATAAGATTCTCGGGTTGAATATAGGTGCTGACGATTATGTGACAAAACCCTTTAATCCCGTTGAGCTTTTAGCACGTGTGCGATCGCAGCTCCGCCGTTATATGAAACTCGGCGGCGGAAACAAAAACAACGCAGCTGATGGTGTTTTTGTTGTCGGGGGGATAGAGCTAAATGACCGGACAAAGGAAGTATTTCGCGACGGAGACCCTGTATCGCTGACGCCGACAGAGTTCGATATACTCAGGCTGCTGATGACGCGCCCGGGGGAGGTTTTATCACCAAAAGAAATATATCGCCGTGTCTGGGGAGACGAGCCTTACGGTGCGGAGGGAACTGTCGCCGTACATATACGCCACCTGCGTGAAAAGCTTGAGATAAATCCGGCAGAACCAAGATATTTAAAAGTCGTATGGGCGCAGGGTTATAAAATTGAGAATAATATTTATCCGGACTCAGCGAAAAACGTTAAATAACATAAAACACTTCACATTTAAGGACAGATTTGACATAAAACACACCAAAGAGAGGAGTACAATACATGAAAAAATTCATGTATAGCCGGGGTGGTAAGGCATTTTTAGTGATATTATGCGTCCTTACAATGATAACCTCCGTTTTGTCGTTTATTGCGTGTTATTTTTTGTACGACAACGACTTTTATATGCTGTCGAAGAATGAAATTCGTGAAAGGATAATGAAGTCATATGCCATCGACTACTGCCGTGACATATATGAAACATATAAGCACGATCCTGTCAGCCTTGATTTTGGTTATAACTATAGTAATTTTTATTACACATTAACAAAAAAAGACGGTGAGGTTATTGCTTCTAATTATAACGGTGAAGCAACCTCATACACTGTCACTGTACAATTTAATAATAAATATATAGTAAAAGGTTACATTCCTGCTGACTTTAAGTATAAAGATGAATTAGCAACGGCTGATTTTTGGATAAATGTAGGTTATCAGTGGCGATGGGCTGTTGTCACTATTGGAATTATATCCGTTATAATTAATATCTTTTCTTATTCGCTTTTAATCGCAGGTGCGGGACGCCACAATGATGACGGAGGTGAGACGGTACACACCGGTATCATTGAACGAATACCGTTTGACATCCTGAGCTGTCTTGTAGCATTAGTTTTGGTTGTCTTAGTAGATATGTTAGACAGATATAGCTACGGCGTTGAGGAAGCAAATATCTCATTTGGTGCATTTTCATTTTTCCTTTATATTATTTTTATCGGATATACAACCACTTTCGCCATCCGCATTAAAAATCACACACTGATAAGTGAGCTTTTCATAATACGTTTATGTCGGAAGTTGCTTGCGCTCATTAAGGCAACAGGCAAACTTATCATGAAGTTTGTCGAAGGAATCCCGATATACTGGAAAATAATATTAACAACGCTATTGATTGGTATACTTAATTCATTTATAATGATTTTAGTATATGCAAGTGCAGCAGCGTTACTGCTTTATATGCTGTTTTGGTGTGCCGTCATATTAGCTGTATGCTATATAGCATCAGTGCTTAAAAAGCTTCAGATTGCCGGGGAACGCTTGGCGGCGGGGGATCTGACATATCATGTTGACACATCCCGTATGATATGGGATTTTAAACGCCACGGTGAAAATCTGAACAGCATAAGCGCCGGTATGTCTCGTGCTGTTGACGAGCGTGTGAAAAGCGAACGCTTTAAAACAGAGCTTATCACAAATGTTTCCCACGATATAAAAACACCGCTCACGTCAATAATAAA
>Ga0134093_1002431_pt1 | contig 15026 bp, 13 predicted proteins | sample 4_1taG_FD_94452 | JGI IMG/M metagenome (GOLD analysis project Ga0134093, IMG submission 94452) | Switchgrass degrading microbial communities from high solid loading bioreactors in New Hampshire, USA - 4_13_20_68_A1 metaG | ecosystem: Engineered > Bioreactor > Semi-continuous > Anaerobic >...
AGTTTTTACATTGGGCATTATGTTTAATGTTAACCAATAACTCATGAAGAAATAAAATAAAACCGTATGTAGCAAACATGTACACCAAAATCTCAAAAATTGTTTTCAGCATGCCAAACACCTCCTGTTTTAATCTATGAAATGTTTGGTTGTGCCGTTACTCATATTTTTTGTCAACAATCACACATTACGTATGCCTAAAATATATAAAGGAAGCAGTATGACTGCTTCCCCATAAAATAAATATTATATCTCCTTAGCCGCTCTTTTCAAATCTTCCACCTTGTCAAGCCTTTCCCACGGCAAATCCAGATCTGTTCTTCCAAAGTGTCCGTATGCAGCGGTCTGTTTGTATATAGGTCTTCTCAAGTTCAAACTTTTTATAATTCCTGCAGGCCTTAAGTCAAAATGCATTTCAATTAGCTTCTCAATTTTTTCTTCAGGAATTGTTCCGGTCCCAAAAGTGTCCACTCTAATGGATACCGGTTTTGCAACACCTATTGCATAGGCCAACTGCACTTCACATTTTCTTGCCAATCCTGCCGCAACAATATTTTTAGCGGCATATCTGGCTGCATAAGCTGCAGAACGGTCAACCTTTGTGGGATCCTTTCCTGAAAACGCCCCACCGCCATGTCTTGCATAACCTCCATAAGTATCGACAATAATCTTTCTTCCTGTAAGACCTGAATCCCCTTGAGGTCCACCTACAACAAATCTTCCTGTGGGATTGATGAAATATTTTGTGTTACTGTCAAGCAAGTGCTCCGGAATAACCGGCTTGATTACATGTTCAATTATATCTCTCTCAATTGTTTCATGGTCAACTTCCGGGCCGTGCTGGGTTGAAACAACAACCGTTTCAACTCTGACAGGCTTGTCCCCGTCATATTCCACAGTAACCTGTGACTTGCCGTCCGGTCTCAAATAGTCTAAAGTTCCGTTTTTTCTAACATCCGTCAATCTCTTTGTCAACTTATGGGCAAGGGAAATAGGCATCGGCATTAATTCCTCAGTTTCATCACATGCAAATCCAAACATCATACCCTGATCTCCTGCACCGATAGCTTCAATTTCCTCATCGGTCATTTCACCATGCTTAGCTTCGAAAGCTTTGTCCACGCCCATTGCTATGTCAGGAGATTGCTCGTCAATAGAAGTCAACACAGCACAGGTTTCAGCATCAAAACCGTATTTTGCCCTGTCATATCCGATTTCCCGTATAGTGTTCCTAACAATTTTTGGTATATCAACATAACAACAAGTTGTAATCTCCCCGGTTACCAAAACAAGTCCGGTAGTAACAGAAGTTTCACACGCCACCCTAGCCATTGGATCTTCAGCAAAGATTGCATCCAAAACAGCATCAGAAATCTGATCGCATATTTTATCGGGATGACCCTCAGTAACTGACTCGGAAGTAAATAGTTTTCTCGCCATTTATATGCCCTCCTTAAATAAATTTTACTTATAAAATAAAAAAACCTCATTCACAAGAAGAGGGGTTTATTTCTCTCCTCATCTTTCAGGATATATATCCTGCAGGAATTGGCACCGATACATAAAGCCGGTTGCCGGGTTTCATCGGGCCCTTCCCTCCACCTCTCTTGATAAGGCTTTACTGTATTATTTTGTTAATCTCTAATTTACCATATACATATTATTTAGTCAATAAATTATGCTATTTTTTCTATAAAAACCTTATTGCATCCATTTACAGGCATTTAAACAACTTTAGTTTCTACTATCAAAAAATCTATCGGTTTTTCTCTTTAAACTATTCAAAAACCATCAGATCTTTATGAAGTGCTGGCGATCTGTATTGGAATAGTTGTTTTTGAAAGGGTATGACATTATTTTATGCAAAACTATTTAATAATTCTTAAACCTTCCGATATTTCTTCTAAAGGTTCCGGCTTAAATTCGTTGCTAACAGCAAAAAACCGTCCTCCGATTTCTTTTATAACCACCGTATTAAAGTTTACGGTATCTTCACACAACATTCCGACATATATTTCCCTATCATTGACATCTTTAAACCCTGAATACTTTCCCTTCAAGCTTTATACTCTCCTTTATCATCTCACGAATTCAATTTTCCATACACTTTTTCTCTAAATTTATCAGATTCAACTATATATCTCTCATGCTGACCTTCACCGATTTTCTCTTTGGAATCATATGCTTCTACTTTAAAGGTCAGTTTTCTTCCTTCTATGGAAATAAGTTCTGCAACAGCCTTTACTCTCATGCCTATAGGAGTGGCCGCCATATGCTTTATATTAACTGCTGTACCGACTGTGGTATACCCCTTAGGCAGATGTAATGAAACCGCCGACAATGCAGAACGTTCCATAAGACATATCATTGCCGGTGTGGCGTATACATTGAGGTCCCCACTACCCATTTCTTCTGCAGAGTTTTTGTTAAACACTTTTGTTTCAATTGATGCTGTTAGTCCAACTTTTAAATTTATATTCTCCATATCATTTATACCTCAAAAATTATTATAATCTAATAGGAATAATAAAAATTAACATTCGATAATCTAAAGGCAAGTTTGTTGTGAATAAATACTACAGATCGCTTTAGGCACGTCATAAAGCATTTGTTATTATATCAAAAAATTATTGGCCGATAAAGAGTTATTTATAAGATTTCCCAAAAATTTTAGCAAAATATCAGCCGGCTTTTATTTTTTTGTAGATAAAAAGAGATAGCAATTACACTATCTCAAATTAACTACTTTATAATGATATAAAGATGCGGAATTTCAACTCTATTTATGCACTGGCAAACAATTCTTCAAATTCATGGCCTTCAAGTTTTTCTTTTTCCATCAATGCATTGGCAACTGCGTGAAGCTTATTTATGTTTTCCCTCAACAGATTAAGCGTCTTTTCATAACAGCTGTCAATGATTCCTTTTACTTCCCTGTCAATTTGGGCAGCAATTTCTTCACTGTAATTCCTTGTTTGAGCGAAATCCCTTCCTATAAACACTTCTTCATTTTCATTTCCGAATACCATGTTGCCGAGAGTTTCACTCATTCCGTATTTGGTTATCATTCCTCTAGCCACGCCGTTTGCCTGTTTGAGGTCTTGCGATGCCCCGGTGCTGATTTCACCAAGCACCAATTCTTCCGCTGCCCTGCCTCCTAATGCTATAACAATACTTTCAAGTAAGTTCGATTTTGTCCTATAGGATTTGTCTTCATCCGGCTTAAAGTAAGTAAATCCTCCTGCCATTCCTGCAGGTATAATCGATATCCTGTCTACCTTGTCAGTGGTGGACACCAGTTTGACAGCCAATGCATGCCCTGCTTCATGATATGCAGTAAGCTTTTTCTCTGCCTCGCTCATTACCCTGCTCTTCTTTTCCGGGCCCATTATTACTTTAAACACAGCTTCTTTTATTTCTGCCATGCTTATTACTGTCTTATTATTTCTGGCAGCAAGCAAAGCTGCTTCGTTCAGCAAGTTTTCAAGGTCTGCCCCGGTAAAGCCCGGTGTCGTCTTGGCAAGTTCCTCAAGCTTTACATCGTCGGCAAAGGGTTTACCTCTTGCATGAACTTTCAATATCTCTTCTCTTCCCTTGATATCCGGCAAACCTACAACAACCCTTCTGTCAAATCTACCGGGTCTTAAAAGTGCCGGGTCCAATATATCGGGCCTGTTTGTAGCTGCAAGAATTATGACACCTTCGTTTACACCAAAACCGTCCATTTCAACGAGAAGTTGGTTCAAGGTCTGCTCACGTTCGTCATGTCCGCCACCAAGTCCGGCTCCCCTATGTCTACCGACAGCATCTATTTCATCTATGAATACGATACAGGGAGAATTCTTCTTGGCCTGGTCAAATAGATCCCTTACTCTTGAAGCACCGACTCCGACAAACATCTCAACAAAGTCGGAACCGCTTATTGTGAAGAAAGGAACTCCAGCTTCTCCCGATACTGCTTTTGCCAGCAATGTCTTACCGGTTCCGGGAGGTCCAACAAGTAAAACCCCCTTAGGAATTCTTGCTCCGAGTTCAACAAATTTTTTAGGATGTTTCAAAAACTCAACAATTTCCCTTAGCTCCTCTTTCTCTTCGTCGGCTCCTGCCACATCATTAAAAGTAACCTTCTTTTTATCATCTATGGTCATCTTAGCTCTGCTTTTACCGAAAGACATAACGCGATTCCCTCCTCCGCCTTGCGACTGCTGGAGGAAAAAGACCCAAAACAACACAAATATAAGAATTAGCCCAAGAGTAGGTATTATCGCCACCCACCAAGGGGCTGTAGGTTGTTCTATTATTTCGAATTCGATCTTGTTCGCTTTAATGGAATCATATATCTCATCCATAAGATAACGTTCATCTTTAGGAATATATACAATATATCTATCTTTTCCCTTTACGCTGCTGTTTAAAATAACATCAGCCTTACTTCCTTCGAGTTTAATTTCCTTAACATTATCGTTCTGAATTTGCTGTATCAGAAATGAAAATTTAGCCCCTTCCGGCCCACCATTATTTGTAGCTATAGCAACAAATAGTAAAATTATAACAAATAATACTATATAGATGCTTATGTTTTTAAAATATGACAAATAGCTCCCTCCTTATCTAGTATATCTATAAATAAAGATATATATGCCATTATATATTTACATTATATTAACATAACACGAATTAAAACACAATAAACCTTTAAAATTAAGGCAAAAATCTTAATTTTTTTTCTTCGGTCAAACCTAGTGCCTAAAAAAGATTACCAAACCCAAATACTCAATAATCCTGCAGCTTGCCACTAGTCCTCCTTTTGGTTATACACACTTTCTTTCAACACACATACATCGGGCAAATTTCTATATTTCCCGCCAAAGTCAAGTCCATAACCCACTACAAATTTATCGGGAATGGTTATGCCGTTGTAAGCAACAGGCACTTCCACTTTACGTCTGGACGGCTTGTCAAGTGCAGTACAAACCTTCACATCCACAGGTCCCCTGTCTTCAAACAAATCTTTTAAATATTTTAAAGTAAGTCCCGTATCTACAAGGTCTTCAACTATAAGTACATATTTCCCGGTTATATCTATATCTATATCTTTAATTATTCTAACAACACCCGAAGACTTGGTTGAATTACCGTAACTTGAAACAGAAATAAAATCCATTTCAATAGGAATGGTAATGTGCCTTATGAGGTCGGCAAAAAATACTACTCCTCCCTTTAACACCCCTATCAAGACCAATTCTTTTCCTTCGTAATCCCTAGATATTCTCGCACCAAGTTCTTTGACTTTTTCTTCCAACGACTCTTTCGTGACCAAAACCTCTTGTATATCCCCGAACATAAGGTTCCTCCATTCTTATATCTCTTGTAAATCCGATTTATAAATTAACCTTAATACCCTTTTAGTATTTTCAGTTACCTTAAATTTATCACTTGTTTTGTAACCTATAATCCAGACAATTTCTTGTCCTTTTGCAATTAAAGGAATATTATCCCTCATTTCTCTAGGTATTTTATTATCGATAAAATATTCTTTCAACTTTTTTGTACCGTTGGAGTTTATAGGCTTGAACAAATCTCCCTCTTTTCTCCTTCTTATATTTATTCCCTCCAGCAATTTGTCATAATCAAAAAACTGTACCAAAGACCTTGCTTTTACTCCTTTATAATCACCAGCCTTATAATCGGTTATAACTGTCGCTTCAACATAATGTTTGCCGTCTCCTATCTCAGTGATTCCGGGTATATTTAAGAATATATCGTAATCGAAAGTTTCCGGATGCCTTTCCCTTTTATAAAATCTTATGCTTTCATAAGTTCTTCCAATCTTAATTCCGGGAAGATCTATTCTAGCTCCAACTCTTCCGTTATTTATCATATCTAAAACACTTTCAATGTGCACGCTTTCTATTCCCTTGACATTTCCCTTTACCTCTTCAATAGCCTTTCTTATCGCTCTTCTCTTTACTGCTCTATGCATTCTCTTGACTTTACCCAACAAGAGTTCAACTTCTCCGTTTTCTTTTTTCAAAACGGCATTATAATATGATTTCTTAACTTTACCGTCAATAAAATCCATATCATCTTTTATAAGCTTGCTCATCCTGTCAATACTCTTTACTATGTTGCAACCGAAAAGATTGTCAATATTCGGAATAACATCGAGTCTAATCCTGTTCCTGGCATAAATTTTTTCAAGGTTGGAACTGTCGGTAACCGTATCCAACTTATTTTCACGTATATAAGCATCTATCTCGCTTCTCTCAATGTCTAAAAGCGGTCTCACTATGCGACCTCTAATATAATCCATTCCTTTTAATCCATCAAGTCCGGTTCCCCGGATAATATTCAACAAAACAGTTTCAGCCTGATCGTTTTTATTGTGGGCCACAGCTATTTTGTCTGCACCTATACTGTCTGCCATCTCTTCGAAATTCCTATACCTCTCTTCCCTACCTGCCTCTTCCAATGACATGCCTCTTTGCCGGGCAATTTTACTTATATCCACACGTAAAGCTTTTAACTCTACACCCAATTGACTGCAAAACTTATCTACAAATTCCTCATCTCGATAGGATTCATCGCCTCTTAGCATATGATTGATATGAACTGCCACCAATTTCAAATTCAGCTCATCTTTCAGGCACCACAAAACATGAAGAAGGCATACGGAATCGGGACCTCCTGATACACCTACCACCACACAGTCGCCGTTTTTTATGAGATTATTCTTTTTAATTGTATTCAAAACTCTTGTTATCATAATAATATACCTTTACAAAAAGCAATATTATATATAACATTCCTTGTATTATACTATTCCCTGAATTTCTCCAAATTTGCAAACTTGGTGTATTGCCCTAGCCAAACAAGCTCGACTGTACCGGTAGAACCAGCTCTGTGCTTGGCTATAATAGCCTCTGCAATATTTTTCCTGTCGGTATCCGGATTGTAATAGTCATCCCTATACAGAAACATAACTATATCGGCATCCTGCTCAATTGCCCCCGACTCCCTAAGGTCACTTAAGATCGGCCTATGGTCTTGTCTTTGTTCGGGAGCACGACTAAGCTGTGAAAGCGTAATAACCGGCACATTAATCTCTTTTGCAAGAATTTTCAACGACCTTGAAATCTCCGATATTTCCTGCTGACGATTTTCGGATCTGCCGTTTTTGCCCTGCATCAGCTGGAGATAATCTATTACCAAAAGTCCAAGATTCTTTTCAATTTTTAATCTTCTACACTTTGCCCTAATTTCCATTATGGATGCCCCGGGGGTATCATCTATATATATTGGGGCTTCCGATAAAGGCCCTAAAGCCCTTGCAATCTTCTGCCAGTCACTGTCTTCAAGTTTTCCGGTTCTCATTTTCTGGCTGTCAACCATTGCTTCACAGGCCAACATCCTGTTTACCAACTGTTCCTTGGACATCTCAAGACTGAATATGGCCACAGGAACCTTTGAATGTATGGCTGCGTATTGGGCAATATTAAGTGCAAAGGCGGTTTTACCCATTGCAGGTCTTGCCGCAATGAGAATCAGATCTGAATTATGCAGACCTGCCGTCTTATAATCCAAATCGACAAATCCGGTGGGAATTCCGGTTATATGGCCCTTGCTGTTATATAGCTCCTCAAGTTTGTTAAAGGTGTCCACCAAAACATCCTTGATAGGTACAAATCCCTGTGTATTCCTCTTTTGCAGGAGGTCAAAAATTCCCTTTTCAGCCTTGTCCAACACATAGGTAACCTCTTCCGCAGCTTCATAGCCCATGTTAACTATATTTGTCGAAACCTTGATTAAATTTCTTAAAATTGACTTTTCCTCAACTATCTTTGCATAATGCTTGGCATTTTCGGTTGTAGGCACAATGTTGGCAAGGTTGGTTAGGTATTCAAGGCCTCCCACACTATCTAAAGTTCCCCTTAGTTTAAGTCTTTCAGATACAGTAATTAGGTCTATGGGTTCCGCTTTTTCATAAAGATCCAAAATGGCCTCAAATATTTCCCTATGGTCCTCCCTGTAAAAGTCCTGACTGCTAATTATTTCAGTTACATTTGCCAACACTTCCTTGTCAAGAAGTATTGCACCGAGAACAGATTGTTCCGCTTCTATATTCTGAGGCGGTATTCTACCCAATGAACCTATATCCATAGATATCTCTTACTCCTGTTCAACTTTTATTGAGAGTTTTCCCGCTACACCGGTATAAAGCTTGACCTCTACCTCATATGTGCCCAATGCCTTCAAAGCATCCGGCATATTGATTTTCTTTTTGTCTATGTCAATTTTGTGATCCTTCAATAGCTTGTCCGCAACGTCCTTGCTTGTAATGGAGCCGAAAAGTTTTCCGCTCTCTCCTGCTTTTGTTTTAAACACAACAGTAACGGATTTCAATTTTTCCGCCAATTCCTTCGCATGCTGAAGTTCTTTTTCTTTTTTAACTTTTTCTGCCTCTTTCTTGGTATTCATTATATTTATGTTGGTAGAATTGGCTTCAACGGCAAGTCCTTTGGGAATCAAAAAATTTCTTGCATAACCGTCACTAACATCCACCATGCTTTCTTTTTTACCTAAACCCTTTACATCTTCTTTTAAAATAACTTTCATTTGTATCTCTCCTTCTATAGTAGTAAATTATAAACCTATGATTCTTCTTTTTTGTAGTCTTCCATATATTCCAAAATAGCATTTTTCAGTTTCTCTTTTGCTTCTTCCACAGTAACTCCCTGCAGTTGGGCACCGGCAACTGTCATATGCCCTCCTCCTCCAAGCTTTTCCAATATCATCTGAACATTTACATCCCCTAGGGATCTACCGCTGATAGATACACCGCCATTAGCGATGCTCATCACAAAGGCAGCAGTTACTCCCTCCAAGTTTACCAATTGGTCTGCCGCTTGTGCGGCAATTAATGCACAGTTCTTTATAAGGGGAGAACACACCGATACCGCTATACTATCCATGATAATTTCCGCATCTTTAACGGTGTTCGAAACATTGATATAGGTGTCAATATCGTTCTGAAACAGCTGCTTGACTACAACAGTATCCACACCTTGCCTTCTTAAAAATGCCGCCGCTTCAAAAGTCCTAACTCCGGTTTTAAAGGTGAAATTCTTGGTATCCACAACAATACCTGCGTACAGAGCTTCTGCTTCTATAGGCTTCAGTTTGATTTTTTCCTCAACATACTGCAATATTTCGGTAACCAATTCACAAGTAGAGGAAGCATATGTTTCATGATAGTTCAAAACGGCTTCCTGCAAATAATCCGCCCCTCTCCTGTGGTGATCTATTACCACAACCTGATCGGTATATCTAATCAGTTCGGGGGCTTCGGTATATTTAGGTCTATGCGTATCTACAATTATAAGCAAAGTCTTGCTGCTCACCTTGTCTAACGCATCGGTAGTAGCTATGAAGATGTTCTCATACTCGTTGCTCTTCTCAATCTTTGATACAAACTTATCTATTGTGGGATTGGAACTGTTTAAAACAATATACACTTCCTTATTGCGGTTTTTCGCCACCCTGTAAATACCTATTGCAGCACCGAGACAATCTATATCGCAATTTTTATGTCCCATTATCAATACATTGGAAGCCTGGTCAATCAATTCCCTTAAAGCATACGCAATGACTCTTGCCTTAACCCTAGTCCTCTTTTCCAGTTCCCTTGACTTGCCTCCATAAAAAGTAAAATCTTTTCTGTCCTTTATAACTACCTGATCTCCTCCTCTACCCAATGCAATATCTATGGAGGCACTGGCATATTTGAAATTTTCCCAAAGGGAATCTCCGTTCAATCCAAATCCTATACTTAAAGTTACAGGTATTTTGTTGCCGACATTAATTTCTTTAACACTGTCTAAAATATCAAATTTTTTGTCTTCAAATTCTTTCATATGCTTGTATTCAAAAATAATCAGGTATCGATCCCTTTCATACTTTTTAACAATACCTCCCGTGTTTTTCATCCACTGATTTATTTTTGAATCAATTTCGGCAAGCATTTGAGGACGATTTGCATCATCGGTGCTCTGCATCAAATCGTCGTAGTTATCTATGACAATCAGCCCAATAATCACTTTCTCCTCATTAAACCGCCTTTTCAATTTTACAAGTTCGGTGTTGTCTACAAAATATAAAAGAAGGATAAACTCGTCATCATCAATTTTTCTGTCTACCTTTACGAAGCTGCCCAGAACATTGTAATTCTTGTCTCCTATAACTATTTCCTTTGAAAAATTGTTTTGCCCGTTTCCGATATTATTCGGATCCAGTTCTTTTACAAACGTGTGAATTGTCTTTTCTAAAAGCTCCACTCCTCCGAAAATTTCCTTAGAGGATGAGTTATACCAAATTACGGTTCCATCCACTTCCAATACAACCAAAGGCATTGGAAAATTAAGTAAAGTATCCTTTGTGGCCCTGTCAATGTTAATAGTCAAATTTTCAATATATCGGGTAATTTCCTTGCATCGGATATAATTCGATCTATAATTATAATACACCAGAAAGAGAAATATTACAAAGCCGGGTACTGAAATTCTATAATCAAGATAAGCTATTATACCTAAAAGAATGAATATTACCCATAGATAAAACCCCGCCTTTGGAATAAAAATCCCCGAATGCTTTTCGTAATTCATAACACTTTCTCCCCATATAGGTATCAATAGTCTACTTATTATTCCTTATCCTCGAACTGTTCAAATGTCTCGACAGCTCGGACAAATCACCGTAGTATTTTTCCACATCATGGTTTTCAATCAGCCCGAGTTTAATCTTGTTCTCAATTTTCAGTTCAATTGAATTGTAGCTTATACCTAAACGTCTACCCAGCAAATAAGATATCAATATTATGTTTGACAATATATCAGAAACAGATTCATGCACTTCTTCCTTAACACCATTTACCATAACCCTAAAAAGATTTGCAATATCTGTCAGGAGCTCACTCTTTAACCATTCAATTATTTTTATATTTCTGGTTATATCAATTTCTTTGTCAAATAAAGCCATAAAACCACTCCATTAGTATTATAATATACCCGTTTCGAAAAAATACTTTTTTATTATCGATGTACCCTATCAATTGCAACAAAAATACCGAACAATATGTACCACATATAATAATAGCACTAATATTTTTACAAGTGTTTAATTTCCCAAAAAAACATCAAGCAAAATATTAATTTTTGATTATTTTATAATAAACTCGGGATATGAACCCAAAAATTTATAAAATGACGTCTTTCTTTTTACCATGGTCAATGCATCCCTTACATCGTCATCCTCTATATGACCTCTTATATCTACAAAAAATATGTACCTTCCAAGTTTATCCTTTGCAGGTCTTGACTCAATTCTCGTCATGTTTATATCCCAGAGACTGAAAATGTCCAATATTCTATAGAGACTTCCCGGCTTGTCCTCCGTTGAAAAAACTATTGAAGTCTTGTTTCGCTCCGCTTTAGCAGCAGCAGTTTTCGATACCACAATGAAACGAGTATAGTTATTTCTATGGTCCTGAATTCCTTCAGCAATTACATCAAGTCCATATACTTTCGCAGCAGTGATAGACCCGATTGCAGCCATGTTGAAATCACATTCGGCCACTTCTCGTGCCGCTTCCGCCGTACTATATATAAACCTTATCTCAGCATGATTAAAGTTGGCCTGAAGATAATTTCTACACTGCCCTATGGGCTGCGGATGAGAAAGAATATGCTTTATATTTTCAATATTTGTACCCTTTCTGACTAAAAGATTCTGCTTTACTTCAATAGCTATCTCTGCTTTTATTAAAAGGTCCACATCGGTGGCAAGGGTATCTAATGTAGCACTTACCGCACCTTCTAAAGAGTTTTCGATGGGTACTATCCCCTCATCTATCTCATCTTTGTCTACAGCATTAATAATATCGGTAAATGTACTGTATGCACACTCTATAAAATCCTTTTCACCCTTTTTATACTCAATAAGTGCTTCTTGTGAAAAAGTACCTTTAGGTCCCAAAAATCCTATTTTTAACATATCCATCTCCCTATTGTAAATATCAAAGCATAATTTATATAATAGCATTAGATTTTGAAATTTCAAGAAGACTTAAGCTTAAATTAATATAAATATTGATTTTACAATACTAATACTACCAAGTTTTATATACCAAATTACCTTTTGTATCGATATAACCCATCTTACCCGATTTCCAAACTCTTGCCAATCCATCTTTAAAAGATTCCGCATTTGTAAAGCTAGGCTCCACCAACCAATTGCCGGATTTATCCACAAAACCGTAAACGGTATCATAACTTCCGCTAATTTTCTTTCCTACAACAGCAAAACCCTCGCTGAAATCTTTATAATCGTCAAATTCCGCCTCAACCGCCAATTCCATGTTTTCATTTATAAATCCGTATTTCCCGTCTACTTTAACAGCAGCCATTTGCTCGCAAAAATCATATATGTCGGTATAATAAATATCTGCTTCCTTAACAGCCATACCGTCTTTATCTATAAAATAAGCTTTGCCGTCTTTTCTTACTAGTGCCGAGCCTTTCAGAAATTTTTCAGCTTCATCAAAAGCCGGTTCTATTGCAAAATTTCCCTGCTTATCAATATATCCCCATTTTCCTTCCGCATAAACCGGTGCAAGTCCTTCACTAAAATTACCGGCTTTTTTAAATACATACTCAATAACCTGTTCACCTTTACTGTTCAGATATCCCCATTTCCCGTCTTTATCCCGAACTAAAATATAATCATCCAGCACTTGGAGTCTATCTTCAAAATCAGGTTTCACTACCTCATTTCCCGAATTGTCAATCAAACCCCATCTATTGTTTAACTTTATATCGCACAAGGAATTCTTAAAACTCCCAACAAAATCATAGGCAGGTTCAATTTTAAGTTCCCCGTCAGCGTTTATAAATCCCCATTTATTGCCTACCTTTACAGCGGCAAGCCCTTCCGAAAAACTGTTGATATCATCAAACTCGAGGTTTCCCACCTCTTTACCTTCGGTATTTTTTATTCTCCACCTTTGCGTCTTGTAAGCAATCAGACCATTGCCGAGGAGTTTACAATCCGAATATATCGGCTGTAAAATATATTGCCCTTTTTTGTCCAGTACACCGTAGCCTTCACCTTTTTTCACTTTTGCCATTCCATCAACAAAGTCCTCGGCATATTCAAAATAGGGAGAAATAATAACTTCTCCCTTTGAATTCATATATCCATATTTTTTTTCAGTTGAAAATAAAGAACTTTTATTACTTATAAAAACAAAGTAATCCTGTGATGCATCCATATTCTTTATATCAATATTCGTTGCATTGCCATTCCGGATACCGGTGCATGAAGCCAGTGCAAGTAAAATGCAAAAACAAGCAATTATTTTTATATATTTTCCCATTTTTACCCCCAAAAAATTCTCTAGTCGAATATATTCTTCATCTTTTTTCCAATCTTTCCGGGTTTAATTTTCACTTTTTCCATAGTATTTGAAATGTAAACAATACCATTCATATCCTCAACCATTTCAACTACACCAGCACCCATATCTTTCAACAAATCAACCGTACCTTTCGGTACATCTTTCAAAAAATCAGCGTTATCTTCCAAAAACTCTTTAGCATTGTTAACAGTATCCGATGCCCATTGTACCAAATTATTTATTCCTTTGTTCAACTTATCAGCTACTTCCGCCAATCCCGGCAAGACTATTTCAGTCGAAAAGGTCTCAATAGCACTGCCTGTCATAAGTCCAATAAGTTCCATATCCCTTTTAAAGCCCGGCTCATCTTCCACAAACACTTCCGAATTGAATTCATTCTCTTTCGGTACAATAACAGGCGGTATGTATATTATTGGAGGACGGAAAGGATTAAAAAATTTTCCAATATCAAAAACTTTCTTCCAACTGCCGTGATCATTTATATAGCTATCAATTCCCAACTGGATTTGATTGCTATCGCCTTCGTTATCTCCCCAGCCTCCATTTCTAAGAGACTCCAGATATTTTTTTAGAGGGTCATTTATAATGGGGTTGTTTCTATCGCTCAAGAATTGTGCAGCTCCTGCAGCCCCCTTAAGAATAGCCTGCCCCAATACTCCTGTCCCGAATACCTCTGCCCCCAGATATCCGTATAAAAAGTTTCCGGCAAAATCTCCTTCTCCATACTTCTGGCCGTTATAACTCCACGGTAAATTCCATATGTTCACTTCTTTATTAACACCGTTTACGTTAACTGTTATAGTTCTGCTGTTTTTGACGTCCAGCGGACCGTTAGGCTTTACAAGCTCATACCACCAAGTAAAATCGTATCTATGGTTTGCAACTATGGGTAGCAAATCTTTGGCCAAAGCGTCCAATATTCCTTTAATATCGGTATCACTTACATCATCATCATATAATTCTGCAAGAATTCTCTCATATTTGTCCAAAATTGCGTCTATTTGAGCAATTTCCTCCTCGGTAGGTTTTTGACCTCCCGGGAGATATTCCAATACATCTCCTACAAAGCCCTCATCTTCAATTAATCCATCAACGTCATTCCCGTTGCTATTCTTAAACAAAGTTTTTCCGTTTATCATGGCATTGTTATTCATATTCATGATAGCTCTTTCGGAGTCTTCATAGCTTTTTATTGTTCCATCAAAAAATCTCACAGTCTTATACAGGCTATTCTTATCCCTTTCCAATAATGAAATAATATCATTCAATCCCCTATCTATTCCATTTCGGGAGAGAATATCACTATCAATAGAATTTCTTATTACCCTAAGTTTGTCAGTTATCCTTTCGAGTTCTCCATTTAACCTGTTTACCTGCCTTTTATTGTTCTCTAAAGCCGATAACTTTACTGAAATACCGGACATAGATTCCACCCCTTGTACAATTAATATTGTATTAAATCAGTGACCGAAGCCACTGTTCGACCCATTAAAATTCATTGTTAACATAACACTTCAAACTTCATTCTTTTCTAAACATCAAGCACATCATCCGG
>Ga0134093_1002459_pt1 | contig 14843 bp, 7 predicted proteins | sample 4_1taG_FD_94452 | JGI IMG/M metagenome (GOLD analysis project Ga0134093, IMG submission 94452) | Switchgrass degrading microbial communities from high solid loading bioreactors in New Hampshire, USA - 4_13_20_68_A1 metaG | ecosystem: Engineered > Bioreactor > Semi-continuous > Anaerobic >...
AGATCCGCGACCCGCGCCTGATGGCCTACGACCTGCTGCGCGACCGGCTGCTGATCTTCCAGTCCCCCAACAACCACCTGATCGAGGTGCGCGCCCGCGCCGACGGCTCGCTCGACCCGGCCACGCTCACCCGGCACAGCGCGCGCCACTTTGGGCTGCAGGACCCCCGCGGACTGACGGTCGACCCGGAGACCGGCGACCTGTTCTTCGTGGACGCCGCCGGCCCCCGCCTGGTGCGGGTGATCCCCGAAGCGGACGGCACGGTGGACGGCGCGCAGATCTCCGCCACACCCCTCACCGGGCTGAGCGACCTGAGCGGCCTGGCGCTGGACCCCTCCACCGGGCGCCTGCACGCGCTGGCCGGCCAGCTGCTCTATGAGCTGGACCAGGCCGGCCGCACCCTGGCCGTGCGCGATCTCTCCGAGTTCCGCCTGCGCAGCCCGCAGGGCATGGTCTTTGCCCCCACCGGCGACATGACCGACGACCCGGATGAGTTCGGGCTGTACATCACCGATATGGGACAGGAAGGAGAGCCGACCACCGGGCGCATCCTGGAGTTCTCCTTTTCGCTTCAGGCCGAGCAAACCTTTGCCGCACTTGCGGCGGCCGGCACGCTCGTGCACGCCATGGACACCTCCAAATTTATCCCGCCCAGCCCGGACCCCTCTGGAACCGTCTATCTGCCGGCGAGCGGCAGGCTGATTATCTCGGACGGCGAAGTGGACGAAATGGACATCTACGCCGGGGCCAACATGTTCGAGGCGGCCCCCGGCGGCGGGCTGATTCGCTCGTTCACCTCACTGCCCTGGTCCTATGAGCGGGTCGGGCTGGACGTGGACCCGGCCACCGGGCACCTGTTCGTCAGTGACGACACCGGCACGCGCATGGTCTACATCCTCAACCCCGGTCCGGACGGCATCTACGGCTCCGGCGACGACTCCGTCTCGTCCTTCCGCACCGCCCCCTACGGCTCGATGGACCCCGAGGGGCTGGCCTATGACCCTGCCGGGGTGCTCTACATTGTGGACGGGGTCAACCGCGAGGTCTACCGCGTGCTGCCCGGCCCGAACGGCCGCTTTGACGGCGGCGGCGACGATATTTTCACCAGCTTCGACACCCTGGCCTTCGGGCTGGACGACCCCGAAGGGCTGGCCTTCAACCCCAACACCGGCACGCTCTACGGGGTGGGCCGGCCGGCCCGCTCGCTGTTTGAGTTCACCACCACCGGCCAGCTGATCCGCATCATCAACATCGCCGGGATCGACGCCCGCCGGCCTTCCGGGCTGGCCATCGGCCCCAGCTCCAACAACCCTGCCGAGCTGAGCATCTACATTGCCGCCCGCGGGGTGGACAACGACTCGGACCCCAACGAAAACGACGGTAAGGTCTTTGAGGTGGCTCTGGGCGAACCCTCCGGCGGCCCCACCGCCACGCCGACTTCGACCTCCACGCCCACCCGCACGCCCAGCCCCACGGCCACGGCGACCGCGACCAACACCAACACGCCGACCAACACCGCGACCAACACCAACACGCCCACCAACACCTTCACGCCGACGAATACGTTCACACCGACCAATACCTTTACGCCTACAAATACCTTCACGCCCACGAACACCAACACAGCCACGTTTACCCCGACGAATACCTTCACCCCGACCAATACCTTCACGCCAACGAACACCTTCACCCCCACGAACACCTTCACGCCCACCTTCACCGCTTCGCCCCCGCCGGTCACCACCCAGCTGACCTTTAGCGCGGCGGCGGACGCCCGCGTGGACCAGGCCAACCCGAACAACAACTACGGCTCCACCTCCAAACTGGACGTGGACACCGGCGGCGAGCAGTCCTACATCCGCCTGACCGTCAGCGGGGTGAACGGCCCGGTGCAGTCCGCCGTGCTGCGGCTGTGGGTGACCAACGGCTCCTCCAACGCCCCCGGCATCTACCTGACCGACGGCTCCTGGGCCGAGAACACCATCACCTGGAACAATAAACCGGCCGCGATCGGCGGCGCCATTGACAACCTGGGCAGCGTCACCGCCGGCGGCTGGGTGGAATACAACCTGACCCCGGTGATCACCGGGAACGGCACCTACAACTTCGTGCTCATCGGCGACTCCTCCGACGGGGTCACCTTTACCTCCAAAGAGGGCACGGCCGCCCAGCGGCCGCAGCTGGTGGTCTCCTATGCCGTTGGCCCGACGGCCACCTTCACCGCCACCAGCACCCCGACCCACACGCTGACCCCGTCCCCGACCTTCACCGCCACGGCCACCTTCACGCCCACGCTCTCGCCCACCACCGGCCCCTCGCCGACCTTCACCCCGACCTTCACGCCGACCAACACCTTTACCCCGACCAATACCTTCACCCCCACCAGCACCTTCACGCCGACGCTGACGCCCTCGCCCACACCCGTCACCACGCAGCTGACCTTCGGGGCCGCGGCGGACGCCAAAGTTGCTTCGAACACGCCCGACAACAACTACGGCACCAAATCGAAGCTGGATGTGGACTCCAGCGGTGAGCAGTCCTTCATACGCTTCACCGTGAGCGGCGTGAACGGCACGGTGCAGTCCGCCGTGCTGCGGCTGTGGGTGACCAACGGCTCTTCAAACGGCCCGGCCATCTACCTGACCTCCGGCGGCTGGGCGGAAAACGCCATCACCTGGAACAATAAACCGGCCGCGATCGGCGGCGCGCTGGGCAACCTGGGCGCCATCTCCGCGGGCGGCTGGGTGGAGTACAACCTGACCTCGGCCATCACCGGGAACGGCGAGTACAACTTTGTGCTCATCGGCGATTCGACGGACGGGGTGACCTTCACCTCAAAGGAAGGCAGCGCCGCCCAGCGACCGCAGCTGGTGCTGACCGTCGCTTCCGGCCCGGCGCCGACAGTCACTTCCTCGCCGACCTCCGGCCCGCCGCCGACGTCCACCTTCACCCCCACCGCCACGCTCTCGCCCACCGCCGGCCCCTCGCCGACCTTCACCGCGACCTTCACGCCGACCAACACCTTCACGCCGACGTCCACCTTCACTCCCACCCTCACCCCCACGATCACCCCGGTGGTCAGCAGCCTGACCTTCAGCCCGGTGGCCGACGCCCGCGTGCGCCAGACCAACCCGACCACCAACTACGGCTCGGTGGACCGGCTGGACGTGGACGACCCCGACGAGCAGTCCTACATCCGCTTCAATGTGACCGGGCTGAGCGGACCGGTGGAGAGCGTCACGCTGCTGCTGTATGTGCGCAACGGCACCTCCAACGGCCCGGCCATCCACTTCACCGACGGGTCCTGGGCGGAAAACACCATCACCTGGAACAACAGACCGGCGGCCACCTCCGGCCCGCTGGCCAACATCGGCGCCGCCTCCCCCAACACCTGGGCGGAATATGATCTGACCGGCGCGGTCACCGGAAACGGCGAGTACAACTTCGTGCTCATCGCCGACTCCACCAGCGGGGTGAGCTTCGTCTCCCGCGAGGGCGCCGCCGCGCAGCGCCCGCAGCTGGTCATCCGCACCGGCACCGGCGGGTCCGGTCCCTCCGGCCCGACGGCCACGCACACGCCCACCTTCACGCCTTCGCCCAGCCCGACGACCCAGCCGACCTCCTCGGCCGGCGAGGTGATCCTGGTTGGCGCGGGGGACATCGCCGACTGCACCCGCAACGGTGACGAGCTGACCGCCCAGCTGCTGGACCAGATCCCCGGGACGGTCTTCACCGCGGGCGATCACGCCTACCCCGCCAGCTCGGCGTCTGACTTTGCCGACTGCTACGAGCCCACCTGGGGCCGGCACAGGGACCGCACCCGCCCGGTGCTCGGCGACGGTGACTACGACACCCCGGGCGCGTCGGCCTACTTCAACTACTTCGGGGCCGCCGCGGGCGACCCGGCCAAAGGCTACTACAGCTACGACCTGGGCGCCTGGCACATCATCGCCCTCAACTCCAACTGCTCCGAGGTGGGCGGCTGCGGGCCGAACTCGCCGCAGGGCCAGTGGCTGGCCGCCGACCTGGCTGCCCATCCCAACCAGTGTATCCTGGCCATCCACCACGAGCCGCTGTTTAGCTCCAACCGCGGCGATGATGACCTGGTCGATTTCTGGAACCCGCTCTACAACGCCGGTGCGGAGATTGTGATCAGCGGCCACCGCCACCACTACGAGCGCTTCGCCCCGCAGACCCCCTCCGGCCAGCTGGACCTGGAGCGCGGCATCCGCCAGTTCATCGTCGGCACCGGCGGGGGCCGGCTGAGCAGCTTTGACGGCGCACCCGCCCCCAATGTCGAGGCGCGCAACGACAACACCCACGGCGTGCTCAAGCTGACCCTCGGCCCCGGCTACTACCACTGGGAGTTCGTCCCCGTGGCCGGCGGCACCTTCACCGATTCGGGCACCGCCCTGTGCAGCCCCTAGACGGATCGCCAGCAGGAGGTTTGGATATGGAGCCCAGACGGACTCATCTTGTCGTCACGCTGGGGCCGGCCACCCGCTCTGAACGCGATCTGCGCTACATCAAGGACCGGGGGGTGAACTTCGTCCGCGTCAACCTGTCGCACTCCAGCCTGGACGAGCTGGCCTACTTCGTCGGCCTGGCCAAAAAGGTGGGCGTGCCCTTCATGATCGACACCGAAGGCTCGCAGATTCGCACCGGCCCGCTGAACGGAGGCGGCCTGCGCTTCGCCGAGAACACCGATGTGACCATCTACGCCTGCGAATCCTCCCCCGGCGGCGACCATCTCTGCCTGCGCCCCGGCTACGTGCTCGAGCAGCTGCAGGTGGGCGACCTGATCTACATCGACTTCGACACCCTCATCCTGCGGGTGACCGGCGTCTCCGCCGCCGCGCAGGGCCGCATCACCGCGCGCACGCTTTCGGGCGGGGCGGTCGGCTCGAACAAGGCGGTGGTGGTGGACCCGGTCTTCGACCGACGCTTCGACCTGCCGCCGCTCTCGCCCAAGGACTACCAGGCCATCGAGCTGGGCCTGGCCGAGGGCATCGAGCACATCGCCGTCTCCTTCGTGCGCTCCAAAGCCACCATCGACGAGGTCCGCCGGGCCACGCAGGTGCGTATGAAGATCATCTCCAAGATCGAGTGCGTGGACGCGCTGGAGCGGCTGGACGAGATCATCCCCAACTCCGACTTCATCCTGATTGACCGGGGCGACCTGAGCAAGGAAATCCCCCTGGAAAAGATCCCCTTCACCCAGAAGGCCATCATCTCGCAGGCGCGGCGGCACAACGTGGGAGTGTACGTGGCCACCAACCTGCTCGAGACCATGATCGAGAAGAAAAAGCCCACCCGCGCCGAAATCCAGGACGTGGTCAACACCCTGCTGGACGGCGCGATGGGGCTGACACTGGCGGCGGAAACGGCCGTGGGGAAGCACCCGCTGGAGTGCATCAACATGGCCGGCAAGCTCATCGACCACGCCGAACGGGTGCTGGCGTCCGCCCCGCCGCACCCGGACGGCGACTGGCCGGCGCAGCTGGCCGCGCCCTCCTACCTGCTGGAGAACCTGGCCCCTGCGCTCATCCCGCCGCACGGCGGAAAGCTGGTCAACCGCGTGCTGCAGCGCCTGCCGGACCCCGACGAGCTGGCCGGGCTGCCGCGGGTGCGCCTGAACGCCAGCCAGCAGATGGACGTGGAGCAGATCGCGGTGGGGGCTTTCTCCCCGCTGGAGGGCTTCATGGGCCGGGAGGACTTCCACTCCGTGCTGGAGCGCATGCGCCTGGCGAATGGCACTGCCTGGCCGCTGCCGGTGGTGCTGGACGTCAGCGAGGCGGAGGCCCGCGCCCTGGCGCCCGGCCAGCCGGTGGCCCTGACCGACGAGACCGGTCAGCCCATGGCCATCCTGCACCTGGAGGAAAAGTACCGCTTCGACGCCGCCGAAGCCGCCCGCAAGATCTACGGCACCGACCACCCCGATCATCCCGGCGTGCGCCTGGTGTACGCCATGAAGCCGGTGCTGCTGGGCGGCCGGGTGGACCTGATCCGCGGCCGCCGCTCCGAAACCCGCGCCTACGAGCTGACCCCCCGGCAGACCCGCCGCCTGTTCGACGAGCGCGGCTGGTCCAAGGTGATGGGCTTCCACACCCGCAACATCCCCCACCGCGGGCACGAGCACATCCAGCTGCGCGCGCTGGAGGAGTACTGCTGCGACGGGCTGCTGGTGCAGCCGGTGGTGGGCAAGAAAAAGCCGGGCGACTTCAAGCCCGAGATCATCATGCAGGGCTACGAGCGGCTGGTGGAGCAATACTACCCCCGCGACCGGGTAGTGCTGGCGGCCCTTTCCACCTTCTCGCGCTACGCCGGGCCGCGCGAGGCGCTCTTCACCGCGCTGGTGCGCAAGAACTTCGGCTGCTCGCACTTCATCATCGGCCGCGATCACACCGGCGTGGCGGGCTTCTACGATCCCTACGCCTCGCAGCGCGTCTTCGAGCAGTTTGACGACCTGGGCATGACCATCGCCCGCTTCAACGAGATCTGCTACTCGCCGCGCACGGGCGATTACATCGACCTGGACGGGCAGGCGCAGGACCCCGGCATGGTGCGCATGATCAGCGGCACCCAGGCGCGCGAAATGTTCCTGCGCGGCGAGTGCCCGCCGGAGTGGTTCATGCGCCCGGAGGTCTCCGGGTTGATTCTGGACTTGCTGCGGCGGGGTTTACCGGTGTTTGAGGCCTGAAGAAAGGAAGGGGCATGTCTGATACGGTTATTGCGGATGTCCTTCTGGCGGTAAGCGCCTTACTGGTGGCCTCTCATCTGTTCGGATATGTCTTCATCCGCCTGCGCCAGCCGCGCCTGGTGGGTGAGATTCTGGCGGGCATCCTGCTGGGGCCGTTTGTGCTGGGCCGGCTGTGGCCCGAGGGGCACGCGGCGCTGTTCGGCGCCGGCTCGACCGGCCCGGTGAGCACCGTGCTGGGCTTCATTTACTGGATGGGGCTGATGCTGCTTATGTTCATCTCCGGCAGCCAGGTGCGCCGGGTGCTGGCCAGCGAAAACCGCCAGGAGACCGCCTGGATTCTGGGCGTGGGCACGCCGGTGCCCTTCTTCGTGGTGCTGATCCTGGGGCTGACCGGCGTGCTGCCAGTCCGCCCGCTGGTGGGCGCAGCCGGGCAGGAGATTTCCGCCCTGCTGGTGCTCTCCATCGCCGTGGCGGTCACCTCCATCCCGGTCATCTCGCGCATCTTTTACGACCTGCGCATTCTGCACACCCGCTTCGCCAGCCTGATCCTGGGCGCGGCGGTGCTGGAGGACATCATCCTCTGGGCGGTGCTGGCCATTGCCACCGCGCTGGCCTCCACCGCGGCGCTGGCCCGCGAGCAGGTGGCCGGGGCGGTGGGCGTGCACGTGGCGGCCACGCTGGCCTACACCCTGATCGCCCTGCTGCTCACCCCGCATATCCTGCGCCAGCTGCACGCCTGGCGCTGGAATTTGCTGCGCAAGGCCTCGCCGCTGGGCTATTTGCTCACCATCCTGTTCTTCTACGCCATCGTGGCCGCGCTGCTGGAGGTGAACCTGGTCTTCGCCGCCTTCCTGGCCGGCTTCGGCGTGGTGGGGGGCATGAGCGGGTCGGAGCGGCCCCGCTTCCAGAAGATCTTTGCGGCCATCGAGCAGTTCTCCACCTCCACCTTCATCCCCATCTACTTCGCCCTGGTGGGCTACCGGCTGGTCTTCGGGACCGGTTTCTCGCTGACCATGCTGGTGATCTTTCTGGTCGGCTCCTCGCTGCTGGCGGTGCTCTCGGTGGGCTCGGCGGCCCGGCTGGCGGGCTTCCGCAGGCTGGATATTCTCAACATCGCCATCACCACCAATGCCCGCGGCGGGCCGGGCATCGTGCTGGCCAGCGTGGCCTACGACGCCGGGCTGATCAACGCCGCCTTCTACACCACCCTGGTGGTGGCGGCGGTGATCACCTCGCAGGCGGCCGGGGTGTGGCTGCGCTTTGTGCTCAGCCGCGGCTGGCCGCTGCTTTCCACCAACCCCGAGGAGACCTGGCTGCCAGCGCGTCCCGCCAGTCCCCCGGCGGCGGAACCCATCCCCGGCGCGGCGCCCATTCCGGCGACCGGACACAGTCCCAACCCGGGCGGGGTCAGCCCCGCGGACTCCGGCCCGGGGCTGGAATCCTACGGCCGCACGGCCGACTGAGGCAGGCGCAGTGCGAAGCGGTGTTCCTTCAGGCCGGGGCCTGCTGGCAGGGCTGCTGGCGGCGGCGCTGTTTCTGGCCGCCTGGGCTGTGAGCCGGAGCAGCCCGCCCATCGTGGCCTTCGCCCAGAGCGGAGAAACCGAGGACCCTTTCCTCTGGTTCCCCGTGGTCTTCAACCAGGTCTCCGGCATCCCCGAGATCTGCTTTTCGGAAGAGCGCCCGCTGCTTTCCATCCAGGGCGATCAGGCCGCGGCCTTCCGCTCCCGCTCTTCCCCGCTGCCCGCGCGGGCCGGGGTGGAGGCCCGCACTGCCCGCTGGCAGCACGTCAGCGCCTACCCGGTCATCGTGGAAGGCGGGCCGGACGTGTGCTTTTCGGGCGGCACGGTCATCGGCAGCTACCCCGACAGCGTGGACTGGGAGACCATGCACGACACCACCGCCTTCACCTTCCGCTCCCGCGGCCGGACCACGGTGGAAAACCTGCGGGCGCACAACTATGGCGACGGTATCTCCTTCTCCCGCGGCACCCCGGCCGATTCCTTCCACATCCGCCGGGTTTACCTGAGCCACATGCGCGACGACTGCATCCAGAACGACTACATGTACTCGGGGGTGATCGACGATTCGCTGCTGGACGGCTGCTACACGGCCATCAGCGCCCAGTCGGCCGGCGCTTCGGAGGGGCTGGACGGCTCGCAGAACCTGGTGACGGTCAAAAACTCGCTCATCCGCCTGGAGCCGATGCAGCAGGTCTACCAGAACCGCGGGCTGATTCCCGGCCACGGCTCCTTCTTTAAATGGAACCGGGACGATGACCATTCCCCGCGGCTGGCGCTGCACAACAACATCTTCCGGGCCGACCAGCCGGCCAACAACACCGGCGGGCTGGGCATCCCGGAAGGCAAGCTGGCCTCCTGTTCGAACAACATCATGGTCTGGCTGGGTGAAGGCCCCTTCCCGGACCCGCTTCCGCTGATGCACAACGGGCGCACCTGCTTCACCATCACCACCGACCCGGCCGTCTGGGAGCAGGCCGTGCTCGACTGGCTGGTTCGCCATCCTCAGACGGCTTCGCAGGCCCCGCGGCCGCAGATGAAAACCTCACAACCGGAACCGTAAAGGACGCCATGAGCGCTGAAGACTCTCCGAAGAAAAACCTGACCCGCTCCACGCTGTCGGCCTTTGGCTGGCAGTACACCTCCATCATCGCCCAGGCGCTGCTGCAGCTGGTGGTGCTGGCGGTGCTCTCGCGCCTGCTCTCACCGGATGATTTTGGTGTGCTGGGTTTTGCCCTGATTTTCGTCGGCTTCGCAGCCCTGTTCTCGCAGATGGGCGTCGGCCCGGCGCTGATCCAGCGGGCCGAGCTGACCACGGAGCACGTGCGGGTGGGCTTCACCCTCTCGATGCTGCTCAGCCTGGGCTTCACCGCGCTGCTGGCGGCGGCCGCTCCGCTGGCCGGGCGCTTTATGGCCCACGACCAGGTGATCCAGGTGCTGCGGGTGGTCAGCCTGAACTTCCTCTTCACCGGGCTGGGGGTGGTGTCCGAGGCGCTGCTCAAGCGCGATCTGAAGTTCAAGAAGCTCATGTGGGCCAACATCCTGTCCTACCTGTTCGGCTACGCCGCGCCGGGCATCCTGCTGGCCTGGATGGGCTTTGGCGTGTGGGCGCTGGTGGGCGCCACGCTGGGGCAGAGCCTGCTCCACAGCGTGCTGCTGCTGGTCTACCGCCCGCACCCCCTGGCGCCCTCGCTCGCGCGCCGCGAGGCGGGCGAGCTGCTCTTCTTCGGCGGCGGCTTCACCCTGGCCCACTTCTTAAATTACACCGCCAACCAGGGCGATTACTTCGTGGTCGGCCGGCTGGCCGGGGCCGGGCCGCTGGGCATTTACACCCGCGCTTACCAGCTGATGATGCTGCCGGCCAAATACTTCGGCCAGGTGCTGACCGTGGTGCTCTTCCCGGTGATGGCCCGCATGCAGCACTCGCGCGGGCAGCTGGTGCGCACCTACCTCTCGGGCATCGCCGTGGTGACGCTGGTCAGCGCGCCGCTGAGCGTGCTGATGGTGGTGCTGGCCCCCGAGATCGTCTCGGTGGTGCTTGGCCCGCAGTGGGTGGAAACGGTGCTGCCCTTCCAGATTCTGGCCCTGGGGGTGGTGGCCCGCTCCTCCTACAAGATTGACGACGCGCTGGCCCGCGCGCTGGGGGTGATGTACCAGCGCTCCGTGCGCGACGGCATCTACGCCGCCGGGGTGATCCTCGGCTCGCTGGCAGGCCTGCGCTGGGGGTTGCCCGGGGTGGCCTGCGGGGTGCTGGCGGCGGTGCTGCTCAACTACCTGCTGGCCATGCAGATGAGCCGCCGCCTGCTGGAGCTCACCTGGGGGGATATTCTCCGGGCGCTGCTGCCGGCCCTGTACCCGGCGCTGGCGGCCGGGGTGGTGGCGGTGGGCGTTCCGGCGCTGCTGCGCCCGGCCGGGGCGCCGGACTGGTTCACCCTGGGGATTGCCGGCCTGCTGAGCGCGGGGGCGCTGCTGGCGCTGTATGCCTGGCGGCCGCAGATTCTCGGCCCCTACGGGCTGGCCACGCTGCGCCGCCTGCTGCCCTGGCTGCCCGTGCGCCGCGTGCCCGAGACGGTTTCCCGCTGGCTGGAAGCCAGGTTGGAGAACGGATGATTCTGGTGGAACGATCCACGGAACGCTCCCCGAGGGGCTGGCTGCGCGCCGGCCTGGCCTCTCCGCTCACCGCCCGGCTGCTGGTGCTCTGGCTGCTGGGCACGGTCGCATTTTTGCCGGTCAAGATCCTGCCGCTGCCGTTCAACTTTGAAATGGTGGACGCCTGGGTGCTGCTGGGGCTGCCGCTGGCCCTGCTTCACCTGCTGATGGGCCCGCGGCGGCCGTTCAGCCCGGCCTATTTGCTGCCCATGTGGCTGGTGCTGCTGAGCAGCTTCCTCTCCTCCTTCTCGGCGCCCTCGGCCATGAACAGCCTGGTGGTGATCCTCAAGGAGTCCTACCTGTTCCTCTGGTTCATGGTGCTGGCGGTGCTGCTGCCGCGCCTTGCCCCGCGCCAGCTGCGGCTGGTGCTGTCCGTCTGGGCGCTGGTGGCGGCGCTGCACGGGCTGCTGATGGTGGCCCAGTTCATTTCGCCTGAGCTGTGGCGGCTGACCAACGAGCTGGGCGGGGTCACCGCCCGCATGGAAGGCTACCGCGCGGCCGGGCTGTTCATCTGCGGCAAGGCCGGCTGCGCCAACAAGGCGGCCTACTTCCAGATTGTCGCCTTTGTGCCCCTGCTGCTTTCGGGCTTTTCCCGCCGGGTCAAGGTGCTGCTGGGGCTGGCGATCTTCACCGGCCTGCTGACCAGCGGCTCGATGGCCGCCACGGCGGCCTTCTTCATCGGGATGGCGGTGACCGTGCTGGCCGCGGCCGTGGCCTCCAACCAGCTGGGCCTGCTGTTCCGCTTCTCCTTCCAGGCGATGGTCGCGGGCGTGCTGCTGGCCGGGCTGTTTTACGGCGCCGCCCGCGCCAACCCGCGCTACGCGGAGCACATCGAGCGCATCCTGATCGGGCGCTTCGACCGCTCCTCGGGCGGGCGGCTCAGCCTCTGGTCGCGCGGCATCGACGCCCTGGTGGAGCACAACGCCTTCCTCTGGGGCGTGGGGCCGGAGAACTTCCGTGTGGTCGACGCGGCCCAGACCGACAACCAGCTGCACAACGACACCCTGGCGTTTCTGGTGGAGCGCGGGCTGATCGGCGTGCTGGGCCTGGGGCTGTTTGCCTTCATTCCCGCCAGGCGGGCGCTGTTTGCCCTGCGCCATGCCGGCCGCTCTCCGCTGGCGCGCTACGAGCTGGCCGTCTTCCTGGGCTTTCTGGCCGCCACGGTGGTTGAGTCCATCACCCACCAGCTGTTCCGCACCCGCGAGCTGTGGCTGGCGCTTGCCGTGCTGGAGGCGGTCTATCTCCAGCTGCGCTGGGCCATGCTGGCGGAGCGGGCGCGGCCCGGCCTTCGCGGCTTTGCCTCCGCCGCCCGTCTGCCCGCCGCTGAAAGGAAGGTCGAGGGCCATGTCTGATTCGCTGAAACCGCCGGTTATCCTGCTGGGCAACACTCGCTCGGGCACCAGCATGGTGCAGAACGTGATGGGCGCGCACCCTGAAATCGCCGCCTGGTACGAGCCGACCGAGCTGTGGCTGTGCGCCGACCCGCTGCGCCCGCACGACGAGTTCACCGCCGCCGACGCCACCCCGCGCGTGCGGGCCTACATCCGCCGGCGCTTCCTGGCCTACCAGCGCGCCCACGGCGGCCGGCGGGTGCTGGAAAAGACCCCGCGCAACATCTTCAAGATCCCCTACGTGCGGGCCATCTTCCCCGAGGCGTGTTACCTGTACATCGTGCGCAGCCCGTTTTCGTTCATCTCCTCGGTGGAGTTCAAATGGCAGCAGCCGGTCACCGGGCAGGGCATCCGCCGGCGGCTGAAGGCCGCGCCGCCCTCGCAGCTGCCGGTGCACTTCGCCCGCTGGCTGTCCCAGCAGGTCAACAAGCGGCTGCTGCGGCGCAAGTACCTCTCCATCTGGGGGCCGCGCTACGCGGGCATTCAGGAGGACGTGCGCACGCTGGACCGGCTGACCGTCATCGCCCGGCAGTGGGCCTACGGCTCGCGCCAGGCCGAGCAGGCCCTGGCCGAATTCCCGCCCGGGCAGGTGCTGCGCATGCGCTACGAGGACTTCGTCGCCGACCCGCTGGCGTATGTGGAGCGCATCTGCGCGCACTGCGGCCTGAATATGCACCCGGCGGTGGCGCAGGCCGCCCGGGAGATGGTCCATGCCGACCGGCAGAACAAATGGCGCCGGCTGGACCCGGCCGATCTGGCCCGGGTGCTACCCGAAATCGAGGAGGAAATGATCCGCCACGGGTACGAAATTCCGGCGGAAATCGCCGCGCTGGCGGGCCGCCAGCCGGCCGGGGAGGGAGCATGATCGTTGAGCTGATCGGCTGCACCGGCGCGGGCAAGTCCTACCTGACCCGCCAGCTGCTGGCCGCCCGGCCCGGGCTGGTCACCGGCCACGACTTTGTGCTGCGCCAGGCCCGGCTGGGCTGGGTGCGTCCCTCGGCCGCGCGCCGCCTGCTGGTCACCTTGCTGGGGCTGGCCGCCTGCGCCGCCTGGGGGCCGCGCCCCTTCCTGCGCTTTGCCTTCGGCGCCATCCGCGGGCTGCCGGTGGGGACGGGTGAAAAGCTCAAGCTGGCGCGCATCACCGCCCGCAACGCCGGGATCGACGCGCTGCTGCGCCGCCTGGCCCCGCCCGATCTGCCCGTGCTGGCCGACGAGGGCACGCTGCAGACCGCCCACTACCTGTTCGTGCACGTCTCCGCGCCGCCGGACCCCGAGCAGGTGAGCGCCTTCCTGCGCCTGGTCCCGCGGCCCGATGCGGCCGTGTACCTGCGCCAGCCCGAAGAAATTCTGGTCGAGCGCACGCTGCGGCGGGGGCACGGCCGGGTTCCGCCCGGCCGGCCGGACCTGACCGCCCGCTTCGTCGGCCGCGCCGTGCAGGTGATGGAGCAGCTGGCCGCCGCGCTGGACGAAGAGGGCCGCCTGATCACCCTTTCCGGCCAGCTGCAGGCGGGCGATCCCCGCCTGGCCGGGCTGTTTTACCCCGTCGAAGTTCCGGCCGCGCCGCAGCCGGTCCAACTCTCTGGAGGAGCATCGTGACTGCATCCCTGGTTGACTGCCTGATCGAAGCCCTGAATCAGGAGCGCGTGCGCTACTGCTCCTGGAAATCCAACATCGACCTGGACCAGGCCCTCACCGGCCAGATGGATCTGGACTTTCTGGTGGACCGCGAGTCCTACCTGCCGGCGCTCTCTGTGCTGGCTCGGCTGGGGTTCAAGCCCGCCGGCCCGCGCTGGGGAGGGACCACCCCGGGCATCGCCCACTTTTACGGCTACGACCCGGTCGCGGACCGGCTGGCCCACGTGCACCTGTTCAGCCGGGTGATCACCGGCGAGAGCTTCCTCAAGAGCCACATGCTGCCCTTCGAGGACCTGCTGCTGGAGAACCCCCGTTACTCGGGGAGCCTGCCGGTGGCTTCCTATTCGGCCGAGCTGGTCATCTTCGTGCTGCGGGCCTTCATTAAATACGGCTCTCCGCTGGATCTGCTGGTGCTGCGCCGCCAGGCTGAAAAGCTGCGCAAAGAGGCCCGCTGGCTGCACGAGCACGCCGACCTGGAGCAGTCGCTGGATCTGCTGCGCCGCCACTGCCCGGTGGTGGACGAGGATCTCTTCCTGCGCTGCCTGCAGGCGCTGGAGAACGGCGCTTCGCTTTCACAGCGCATCGCCCTGGCCCGGCAGGTGCGCGGCCGGCTGCGCGCCTACGCCCGGCACACCGCCCTGGAATGGGCCGGGGCCATGGCCCGGCTGGCGGTCTCTCAGCTGCAGCGCCGGCTGGGGGCGCGCCGCAAGAACAAGGTCTTCCACGCCGGCGGGCGGGTGATCGCCGTGGTCGGCGGGGACGGGGCGGGCAAGTCCACCCTGGTGAGCGAGCTGGGCCGCTGGCTGGGCCGCGATTTCACCGTGCGGGTGGTGCACGCCGGCAAGCCGCCCGCCAGCCTGCTCACCGCACCGCTCAACCTGGCGCTGCGCCTGCTCCGCCGCGGGCGGGGAAGCCGCGGGGAGGGGCTTTCGCCCAACGGTTCCGGGCGAA
>Ga0134093_1002472_pt1 | contig 14736 bp, 12 predicted proteins | sample 4_1taG_FD_94452 | JGI IMG/M metagenome (GOLD analysis project Ga0134093, IMG submission 94452) | Switchgrass degrading microbial communities from high solid loading bioreactors in New Hampshire, USA - 4_13_20_68_A1 metaG | ecosystem: Engineered > Bioreactor > Semi-continuous > Anaerobic >...
TCAGGGCTTATAGTAGACGGTATCGTAAGCGGTGTAGGAGCTGTCCTTGGGTTTGTTCCCCAGATGGTTATCTTGTTCCTGTTGCTTTCGATACTTGAAGATTGCGGTTATATGGCCCGTGTTGCGTTTATTATGGACAGAATATTCAGGAGATTCGGCCTTTCAGGTAAGTCCTATATCTCCATGCTGATTGGTTCAGGTTGTTCTGTTCCCGGAATTATGGCCTCCCGTACCATCGAAAACGAAAAAGAGCGCAGAATGACCATCATGACTACATCCTTTATACCTTGCGGAGCCAAAATGCCTATCGTGGCCTTCATTGCAGGCGCGTTATTCGGAGGAGCCTGGTGGGTTGCCCCCACGGCATACTTTATAGGAGTTGCAGCTGTTTTGATCTCGGGAATTATTTTAAAGAAAACCAGGGCTTTTGCCGGAGATCCCTCTCCTTTCATTATGGAACTTCCGGCATACCATGTTCCTTCTGCCAGGAACGTATTCAGAACAACCGCAGAACGCAGCTGGTCGTTTATCAAGCGCGCCGGTACGGTCATTCTGGCAGCAAGCGTGCTTATTTGGTTCTTAAGCAACTTTGGTATAGTTGATGGTTCTTTCGGCATTGTTGATGACATGGACTTTAGCATATTGGCAGTATTAGGAGGATTGATCGCCCCGATTTTCGCCCCCATTGGATTTGGAAACTGGCAGTCAGCTGTCGCCACCATAATGGGTTTAGTCGCAAAAGAAGAAGTCGTAGGCGCTTTTGGCGTATTGTACGGAGTTGGCGGGGACACTTTGGCGTTAGTGGAAGAAGGCGTAATAGAAACTCTTTCTCCTATAGCTAACCATTTTACGCCTCTCTCCGGTTTTACTTTCCTGATATTTAATTTACTGTGCGCACCGTGTTTTGCGGCTATCGGCGCTATCAAGCGTGAGATGAACGATCCAAAGTGGACATGGTATGCAATTGGTTATTTATGTGTCTTTGCATACTCGGTATCAATTATCGTGTATCAGTTGGGACTGTTCTTCGGAGGTAATGGTTTTACCGCCTGGACAGCCGCTGCCTTAGTTGTTCTGGCCGTCATGCTCTACATGATATTCAGAAAGAATAAATACGAAACGACCGCCCTGAATCTGAAAGGAGTGAATGCTCAATGTTAACCTTTATAGAAAACAACCTGTCTTCCATAATAGTGGGGGCTATTGTGTTTGCAATAGTCGGAGCAGTTTTTGCAAAGATTATCCGGGATAAGAAAAATCACAAAAGTTCCTGCGGCGCATGCTGTTCCGGCTGCCCTATATCGGGAGAGTGCCATAAATAGCGAAACAGAAAAATACAAAATTCGCTCTTGACAAAAATATCTGTTGTATTACAATATTATCAATTTAATACTCAACTGATAACAATCAAACCGATGATTAAGGATAGTAACTCCGAAGGTCGTTTTACAGAGAGCCGCGAAAGGTGGGAGAGCGGCAGATGGACGCGGGGCGAATGGACTTATGAGGGCGGCCAAATGCGTGAATGTATCGCAAAAAAGCCGACGGGAGCCGTACCTGTTATAAACGCGGCCCGTATGATGGTACGGGTAAATGAGAGGATAATGTTTGTCATTATCAATTTGGGTGGCACCGCAGGATACAAGTCTTGTCCCATTTGGGATAAGGCTTTTTTTATTACAATTTGTTTTCCGAAAAGGAGTGTTGGTATGCTGATAAATAAAGTTAAACGATGGCGATGGTGATCTTTATCCGGCTGCCTTTTCATAAAAGTAAAATCCAAATTAAAGTTAAAAGGAGAGATCATTAATGAAAAAGACAATAGCCATGGTCACCATATTTGCAATTATTCTATCTCTTGCCGGCTGCGGCAGATCCTCAAATAAAACTCCCGTTATCGGAATCTCACAGTACGGGGAACACGCCTCCCTTGATAACTGCAGGGAGGGTTTCATCCAGGGTCTTAAGGACTCCGGTCTTGTTGAAAACGAAGATTATGTTATCGACTACCAGAATGCCGGATTTGACGACAGTATTGCTACACAGATAGCTCAAAATTTTTCTGCTAAAAATGTTGCTTTGATGTGTGGTATTGCCACTCCGGCAGCTATAGCATGTTTTGCAGCAGCCGAAGACAAGGACATTCCCGTTATCTTTTCGGCGATTACCGACCCTGTCAAGGCAAAGCTTGACAAGGGCAACATCACCGGCACCAGCGACAAGCTGCCGGTAGACGCCCAGCTGGAGCTCATCCGCAGGCTGCAGCCCGAGGCAAAAACCATTGGGATACTATACACCACCAGTGAACCTAATTCTGTGTCATCCATAGCCGAGTATCAGGAGAAAGCTCCACAGTACGGCTTTACGATAGAGGCGCTGGGAGTTACCCAGCAGTCGGAGGTTACCCTTGCTGCGGACTCCCTTATTGCCAAAGGTGTGGACTGCTTCTCCAATTTGACAGACAACAACGTAGTGGGAGTTCTGTCCTCCGTCCTGGAGAAAACCAACGAGGCAGGAATTCCCGTCTACGGCAGTGAGGTAGAACAGGTCAAAATCGGCTGCGTGGCATCGGCGGGAATTGACTACTACGAGCTGGGCAGACAGACCGGCATAATGGCTGCAAAAATCCTGAAGGGTGAAGCCACCGCTGCCGAAATGCCCTACGAAACCATCTCAGACTTCAACTACTACATAAACTCTGTCGCTATTTCCGAAATGGGTATAAAGGTTCCGGCCGACATAGCCGAAAAGGCAATCGAGTCCGGAAACCAATAATTATCCGTGGGCACGGCAAAGGTTGAAACTATCTTGGCCGCCCTTTATCACAACTGACATGAAACGAGGGCTTAATATGAGCAATTTTTTGGACTTGGTTGTTGGCACCATAACACAGGGTTTGATATACGCCTTACTTTCATACGGAGTATATATAACATACAGAATACTTGATTTCCCCGACCTTACCGTGGACGGCAGCTTCCCTCTGGGGGCTGCCGTGACTGCGGTTTTGCTCACAAAGGGACTGAATCCCTATCTTACCCTGCCCGTGGCAATGGCAGTGGGAGCCCTGGCAGGGCTTGTAACAGGTCTTATACACGTAAAGCTTAAAGTCCGGGACTTACTGGCCAGCATCATCACAATGACGAGCCTGTTCTCAATTAATCTTCAGATTGCCGGTTCAAACCTGGCAATTGAAAGAGCTACGGACACCATATTCACTGCGGCGCCCACCATGGCACTGTTGGGCTCCATGTCCCTGATATACCGCAAACTGGTTGTCTCCCTGATCCTGGCCGTCTTTTTCAAACTTATCCTGGATTTGTACTTCAATACACAAAGCGGCCTTCTCCTTCGGGCAGTAGGCGATAACACAACACTTGTAACCACCCTTGCAAAGGATAAGGGAAGCGTAAAGATTCTCGGCCTAGTCATCGCCAACACCCTGGTGGCTCTGTCCGGTGCCGTGGTGTGCCACGAACAGCGGGCTTTTTCCAGCACAATGGGTACCGGCCAGGTTGTATTCGGACTAGCAACTGTAATAATAGGAACAACTCTGTTTAAAAATCTGAACTTTGTAAAGGGAACCACGGCCGTTATGATAGGAAGCGTATTGTATAAAGCCTGCATCCAGGTTTCCATCAGCCTGGGGCTACCGGCAAATCTCCTGAAGCTTGTCAGCTCCGTGTTGTTCCTGGTAATACTCGTCCTCGGAAATCGACGGAAAAGCGAGGTGAACACCAGTGCTTGAACTGAAAAACATAGTAAAAGTATATAACCCGGGTACCATTACCGAAATGTGCATTTTCCAAGGTTTTAATCTGACCGTGGCAGATGGGGATTTTCTCTCAATCGTGGGCAGCAACGGCAGCGGCAAGACTTCGCTTCTCAACATAATATGCGGCAGCATTCCCGTGGAGGGCGGCGAGGTCCTTATCAATGGTGAAGACGTAACCAGGATAAAGGAATTCAAGAGATACGAAAAGATAGGGCGGGTTTATCAAAATCCCGCCATGGGCAGCTGCCCCAACCTGACACTGCTGGAAAACATATCTCTGGCCGACAACAAGGGTAAAAAATTCGGGCTAAAAAAAGGAATCAACAAAGCACGGAAGGATTATTACCAAGAACAGCTTTCTATACTCGGACTGGGCCTTGAAGACAAACTGGAGGTAAAAATGGGCTCTCTCTCCGGCGGGCAAAGGCAAGCCGCGGCCCTTATAATGGCTACGCTGACTCCCATCGATTTTCTGATACTGGACGAGCACACAGCCGCCCTGGACCCCAAAACCGCTGAAACCATTATGGAACTCACGGATAAGGTAATCAGGGAGAAAAAGCTCACTGCAATAATGGTGACTCACAACCTGCGTTATGCAGTGGAATACGGAAACAGACTCATCATGATGGACAAAGGCCATATCGTAATGGAAAAGACCGGTGCTGAAAAGGAAGCTACCACCGTCAATGACGTCCTCCACATCTTTAATGAAATCAGCATAGAATGTGGAAATTAGTTTTTGTCAAATATGAGAAGATTTTGCCCTACCATTTGACGTATACCTTGAATATAAAGAAAAACACTGAATATATACTCCTTCCGTCGAACTGGTCCGCTGAAGGGTAAAACAGTTCTCCAAACGCAAAAATAAGGTGGAGCCAACGCCCCACCTCTTAGATAATTGTGCGAACCTTACTTACTCAGCAGGTTATACAGCACCCGCGCTATCTGCGCTCTGGTCGTCGTAGCCCTCAGTTTGCCGCTGCTGTCTATGTACAAAATAATAATGTTTTCGGGATGTTCAAGCTCCCCGGCTTTTATTTCTTTTCCAAAAATAAGCGGTAAAAATAGTGAAAACCCTTTCTACGAAAGGGTTTTCGGACGAATTGTGGCGGAGAAGGCGGGATTCGAACCCGCGCTAGAGTAATCCCCTACTAACGGTTTAGCAAACCGTCCCCTTCAGCCTACTTGGGTACTTCTCCATATAAAGCAGGACATGAAATCAACTTTATTTCCTCTATTCTATATCTGGCGGAGAGAGTGGGATTCGAACCCACGGTAGGCTCGCACCTACGCCGGTTTTCAAGACCGGTGCCTTAAACCATCTCGACCATCTCTCCATAGTTTACTCTCATAACGTGTAACGCAATATATTCTACAATACCGAAATCGCTTTGTCAACTGTAATAAAGGGCACGGGAATATATCCCATGCCCTTTATTTAAATACGCTTTCGGTTCACCCATCCGGTTTCGCTGTACCCCGCATCAGCTAGACCGGTTGTCCTGCGGAGTTCCTGTTCGCTATTTCGATCGCCTTTTTAACCATGTTACCGCAGTCTCGGGATGAGACGGAGCCCCATCCTTCTCTGCTTACCGTTTCATATACACCAAGTTCACGGGCAATCTCATGTTTCAGAGTTTCCGACATAACACTATGTCTACTCATGATCCAATCCCTCCTTGTTGATGAACCTCGGCGTACAAAATTATGTTTTCCCCATTCATAAAACTTTATTCTGTGAAGTTTTAACAAAGTTATCCCCAGAAATCCACAAGCCTGTGGATTATAATAGAAATCCCGAACTCCGCTCTATATGCGGATTTCGGGGTCATTGCCGGCAAACACCGGGTTTTAACGTCTTTTTCCTGTGGATATTTTCTTATTTTGTCCACAAGTCGTCATTACAACTTAACTTCTTATCAATTATTGACATTTTTCAGCGGTAATTCGATAAATTAATTGGCAAATATGCATATCAAAAATAAATAAATTGTCTATTAAAGGCAAAATTTGTCGTATTTTCTTTGTTATTACAATACTATTAATCAAATTTCAGACTTATATCAGCAGCTTTAACAGAATGTGTAAGGCTTCCTGATGATATTAAATCCACACCTGTTTCTGCTACTATTGCCAGATTATCCGCAGTAATATTACCGGATGCTTCGGTAAGGGCCCGACCGTTGATATACGCCACAGCTTTCTTCATATCTTCAGGTTTCATGTTATCCAGCATAATAATGTCTGCTCCGGCTGCCAAAGCCTCTTTTACCTGCTCCATGGTCTCGGTTTCGACCTCGATTTTAACGGTATGCGGTACCCGCTCTTTTGCTCTTTTCACAGCCGCTGTTATTCCGCCAGAAGCCTTTATATGATTGTCTTTTATCAGAACTCCGTCTGATAAGTTGAACCTGTGGTTGGTGCCTCCGCCCATCCTTACCGCCATTTTATCCAGGTAGCGTAATCCCGGAGCAGTTTTTCTTGTGTCAACTATTTTAGCATTAGTTCCTTCAAGGATATCCACAAGTTTTCTTGTGGCAGTTGCTATTCCGGACATTCTTTGGAGAAGGTTCAAGGCTGTTCTTTCCGCTTTAAGCATTGCTCTGGAGTTTCCGGATATTCTCAATATAATTGTACCGGTTTTGACCTTATCCCCATCATTTACATATCGTTCAATATAAATATTTCGGTCAAGCAGACTAAACACTCTGCAAAAAACTTCAAGCCCTGCCACAACTATGTCCTCTTTTGCAATAAGGCGGGCACTGCTCATCTCATCTTCCGGTACAGTGCTTTCGGTGGTGATATCCCCCATTGGCATATCTTCTTTCAACGCACGCAATATTATATCATCAACCAACAAATAATCAAGCATCTTGGGTTCCTCCGAAAAAGACTATGTTCTTACGCCAGTTTTTATCATCAGTAACAGGAAAATCGCATCTAAAATGAGCTCCTCTGCTCTCTTCCCTCATTAAGGCCGCCTTAACCACCATACCTGAAAGAGTCAGCATATTTTTTAGCTCCATAAACTGTGTATGCACAACTTTAACGCCATCGACTTCTTTTTTCATTGCTTCAATTTCATCAATTGCAGCACAAAGACTTTCTTTGCTTCTTATTATGCCGACATTTTGGTTCATTACGTTTTGAAGCCTGCTTATCATTGATGCCACATCAATATTTTTATCTTTCCATTCCTTCTTATAACTAATAATAGGTTTGAACCCTTCCCTTAATTTTATTTGGTTTAAGTTTTCCTTTATCTGAAGACCGATTCTTCTGCCGAAAACCAGGCCTTCCAAAAGAGAATTTGAAGCCAGGCGGTTTGCCCCGTGAATACCGTTACATGCCGCCTCTCCCACTGCGTAAAAGCCTCTTATATTGGTTCTGCCCCATTCATCTGTCCTGATCCCTCCCATACTATAGTGCTGGGAAGGCGCTACGGGTATAAAATCCTTTGACATATCAAATCCGTAAGAAAGGCATGTTTTATAAATCATCGGAAAACGATGCTCCAAAAACTGCTTATCCTTGTGAGTTATATCGAGAAAGACATGGTTGGATCCGGTTATTTGCATTTCCTGAAAAATTGCCCTGGATACAACGTCTCTGGGCGCCAGCTCTTTCATGGGGTGGTACTTCTCCATGAACAGTTCTCCCCTGCTGTTTCGCAAAAGCGCGCCTTCTCCGCGTACAGCCTCGGAGATTAAGAAGCTTTGATTTTCAGGATGACACAGGACCGTAGGATGGAACTGAACAAATTCCAGGTCCATCAGCTCCGCTCCCGCCCGGTAGGCAAGCGCCGCGCCGTCCCCGGTAGCAACGTCGGGATTGGTTGTTTTTGAGTACAATCGTCCATAACCGCCGGAAGCACAAACAACCACCGGCGCGAAATATGCTCTTAGCTCCGTCCCGTCCTCATTTGCGGTCAGGACGCCTTTGCATTCCCCTTCCTCAGTAAGGATATCCACGGCAAAGGTCTGTTCCCTTATGGTTACATTGTCCAGTCCGGACACCGCGCTGACGAGAGTATCACATACTTCTTTTCCTGTGGCGTCCCCGGTATGTATGATCCTGTTCATACTGTGAGCGCCTTCTCTGGTAAGAGACAGACGCCTGTCTTCATCCCTGTCAAAGTTTACCCCGTATAAACAAAGGGTGGCGATATTCTCAGCAGCCTCATTTACCAAAGCATTAACCGCCGTTTCATCGCAAAGGCCTGCACCGGCATACAGGGTATCCTTCAAATGCAATGCCGGAGAGTCATTCTGATCCAGGGAAACGGCAATCCCCCCCTGGGCCAGTACAGAGTTGTTTATTTCTATGGCTTCCTTGGTAATAATCAATATTTTTGTATTTCTTGGCGCAGAAAGGGCAGTATAAACTCCGGCTATACCGCTTCCGATAATCACCACATCATAAAATTCACAGGGCATACTATTCGTATCAAAATTTATCAGGTACCTGTCATGCTTCGCAGTGTCTTTTTGTACGATCTTCTGCATCAATGTTCACCTTCAACATCCGTTATGTCACTTTACGCTGAGCATTCTCTCCAGGCTTAGGGATGCTTTCCTGATGGTTTCCGGATCAAGCGTGATTTCGTGCTTCATATCCTTAAGTGCCGTATAGAGAGTTTCCATATTCGTCTTTTTCATATTGGGGCAAATAAATCTATACTTCAGCATATGAAATTTCTTATCGGGATTCTTCTTTTTCAGCTGGTGTAAAATTCCTTCCTCCGTGCCTATTATAAACTCCTGTTTATCGGATTGTGTGCAAAAATCTATAATCTGCTTGGTGCTTCCTACAAAATCGGCCAATTCGACTACCTCCGGAGGAGCTTCCGGATGTATTGCCAGAACTGCGTCAGGATACGCTTCACGGGCTTCCTTAACATGCATGATCGAAAGAGCGTTATGGGTCGGACAAAAGCCGGGCCAGAAAATAAATTCCTTTTCGGGCGCCTGCTTTGCGACATATTGTCCTAAATTCCTGTCAGGCAGGAAAATAATCTGTTTATTGGGAACCGAACGAACGACCTTTTCGGCAATCGATGAAGTACAGCAGATATCACTTTCTGCTTTAACTGCGGCTGTAGTGTTCACATAACATACTACCGCAGCTTCAGGATATTTTGCCTTCAATTTTCTTAAATCTTCAACATTGGCCATGTCCGCCATTGGGCATCCTGCGTCGATCGCAGGCAGAAGGACCGTTTTCCCCGGAGACAGAATTTTTGCGCTTTCGGCCATAAAGTGAACCCCGCAGAAGACAATGACATCCTTATCAGTTGTGGCGCAATAACGGCTTAATTCAAAGGAATCGCCTACCATGTCGGCAATATCCTGTATATCTCCGTCCTGGTATAAATGAGCTACGATAATAGCATTGCGTTCTTTTTTTAACCGAAGGATCTCTTTAACATAGTCCATAGTCCTTACCCCCCCCCATCACGAAGCTTAAAATCGCCTGTCCCGGTTGTAAGGGCGGACCTGCTCAAAAAATCGTTTTCTGTTTTTTGCGACCTGGCGCTTTAACTTGATCCAGTTAATAAAATCCTTGCCGAAAAACAGCAAATAGTTCATGATAGCCACCAGAATGGCTACGGCCTGGTACCAGGCTCCGATTCTTAATGACATGATTATTGCATATAACAGAAAGGCTGCATCAAGCATACCTAAATATTTCACCTTTATGGGCAGAACGAAGAAAATCAGGAATTCCTGTTCGGGGAATAGCGTAGCATAGGCTAAAAACAAGGACATATTGAGGTAATACCCCGTCATATTGCCGGCTCCTGCAAAGATATAAGTTATAAATGCAGCGATGATTGAACCAAGCATCCCGACAAAATAGTAAACATTCAGTTTGAATGTGCCCCAATAACGTTCAAGCGCAGCACCCAGCATATATATCAAATATACTGAGAAAAGGATCCATAACAGACTGAAAGTTTCAGGTATAAAAATGAAGGTAACCAGTCTCCATATTTGAAGATTCTTAATTATTCTTTCGGGATTCAGCGTTAATAACCCTACTATACCCAAACCGGAAAACAAGCTTAGAATAAAAACAGCCAGGTTTATAGCCGCAATATATAAGGTTAAATTGCTTATGGCATAGCGACCATATCTTAGTTCCAGCCTTGATAGGCGATTCAATCAAATCACTCCTGAAAAGTTTAATTTGTTTTACCATATTATACGGCAAATACAATATAAGTACAATGAACTTTTATATAAAGATTTTCATGTTAGTTGACAGGATCGTTTTTATTCTGCGCATTTTAGAACTGTTAATACTTGTTGGGACATATTATTCATTCTGTTTTTGGACCGACGTTTATCAGACAGCCTATACCGAATTTTTTCGTCAATCGATTAATAGTTTGAACTCTATTTTCATCTCCGGATATCCTGCGCACTTTCTTGCCTATAATAATCTTAATAATACATTCTCGATATGTTTGTACACATTCTGCATCTTTATGCCAAGAGGACTGAATTGATGTAATCCAGTAAAACCGAATCTTAAAGCCTTGTAATCAAGACTCTCTGTCTTCACTGATTATCTCGGTTTTTAACTCATTTTTGCTTTTTCCATGAGTTGTATTGTCGTATTATCAATTTTTATGTCTCCGGAGCAAAGCAGGGCGATCTTTGCACACACAGGACCAATTAATTCATACAAGACCGAAGATGATAAGATAATTGTCAGAAGCATATTGCCCAAAGTGCCGGCTAATATTCTTCTGCCCAAAAAAGCAAGCCCGATTGCTACCCCTGCTTGAGGAATTAGAGCTAATCCTAAATAATTTCTTACTTCCTTTGTAGTCTTCGCTATAATGCATCCCAGATAAGCACCGAGATATTTCCCCGCAATGCGTATTATAAAATATGATATACCTATTATCCCCAGTGTGCTGAACGAGCTGATATCCAAATTCATTCCCGATACAACAAAGAATATAGACAAAATAGGTGGGGTAAACTTTTCAACCTGCTTATATAATTCTTTGTCTTTGGTCATGTTGATATAGGTAGTACCAAACAACATACAGGAAAGAAGAGGAGAAATATCAAGCGCAGCGCATAGCCCTGCAATTCCAAGGAGAAGTGATATAGTCAATATCAGCCGATTATCCTCACTTCGTTTTGGGGTCATTAACTTGCTTAATATTGCCCCGCTTACTAAACCAACTGCTAAAGCACCGATATTATAGATTATAGGAAGGATGATTTCAGAAGCAGAAACACCTGTTCCGATATCTGAGTTAACTAAAGCTAAAGCTATGCTGAAAGCGATAAGACATACAGCATCATCAAATGCGACTACCTGCAACAAAGTATTTACAAAATTTCCACGTGCATGATATTGCCTGATAGTAACCATTGTGCTTGCCGGTGCAGTCGCAGTTGCGATTGCACCTAAAAGCAGGCAGAAGTCCCAATTTAAACGGAATATGTAATGGATAGAGATAGTTACAATTATTCCAGGTAATAAAGATTCAAATAGAGTAATCACAATAACGCCAAATCCGGTTTCTCGAAAATTCTCTTTTTTAAAAAATCGTCCGATGTCAAATGCAATAAAAGCTAAAGCGATGTCGCTGATAAACCCCATATTATCAACCATTTCATGTGGAATCAAATTCAAAACATATGGTCCTATCAGGATACCGGAAATAATATAACCAGTTACATTAGGAAGTTTCGCCAGTTTCGTGATACGAGTAAGTAAAAATCCGGCAAGCAAAATTACCGATAAAGATAAAAGAACAATGGTAGTGTCATTTAGGTTTAAAAAGTTACTCATTGATCTACGCCCCCTATCTACACAAGTAATCTGAAGAAACAGGCAGTGGCCTAATAATATTAAAAATAAGAACATGCCATACAAATACTACGTTTTACTTCATTATCATTGTTTCATTTCCTGATTTATGCTATCATTATACTCATAAATTGCATAAAGTAAATTTATAGTATTTTCATATAGTATAAATAAATATTATAATCGAAGGTGGACAAGATGATTGATATCAGACTTTATACCTTATTAGCGGTGGTCGAATTTAACAGTTATACACGTGCAGCAGAACATCTTTCTTTGACACAACCTGCCGTAACTCAGCACATAAAACAATTGGAAAAAGAACTGAATGTTAAGATTTTCAACCGTGTTGGAAAAGAGATTAAACCGACAAATGAGGGAAATGTCATTATTCAGTATGCCCGCAGAAATATTGCCTTGTATGAAAGGATGAAACAGAATATTCTGGATTTACAACGTCATGTCAGGCGGCTTACGGTTGGGATCACTCACACTGCTGAAAGTAATGCTGTTGCAGAAGTGTTGGGAAGGTACAGTTCTGAAAATCCAGGCACTACTATAACAATAATTTCTGATTCTATAAATAATCTTTATGATATGCTCCTAAATTATGAGATAGATTTAGCTGTTGTCGAAGGTAAGATTCAAGATACAAGCATAAATTCACTTCTGCTTGACACAGATTCATTAATGTTGGTGGTGTCTAACAATAACCCTTTGGCCCAAAAAAGTATGGTAACCATAAACGAATTAAAAAAACAGCCTCTAATTCTTCGCAGACCATCATCAGGAACAAGAAACCTGTTTACCGCTCATTTGGAAAGTAACAACATGTCGCTTGATGATTTTAATGTCATTTTGGAAGTTGACAATATCGCTACTATTAAAGACCTAATACGGCGCGATATAGGGGTTTCCATCCTAGCGCGGAGCGTATGCCTTGATGAACTGAAAAAAGGTAAGATAACTGTATTACCGATAGAAAATCTCAGTATGATCCGTGAAATCAATATTCTATATCACCGCGATTTTAAGCATATAGATATTTTGGAGAGTATTATGAAGGAATACAATAAGGTCATTAAATTTTACACATCATAGATCAATTTTTTTCGGCTTAATTTTGATCCGATAGAAAAAATGATTTGTACAACATAAATTTGCTATTACCTTCTATGCTTCACGTTTGTTTTATTGCCCATTCTTTACCATTAGTTGATTGCGAATAATATTGCAAGCCGAATCTGCTTCAGCAATTCACCAGATAGTAAGTCGTATTCTTTATCCAGTCCTTTTTCATGCGCCATATAAGGCGGGCTGTCATTCCATGAGCCCATTGCACCAAAAACATCCGCCGTAATGGCAGCCTTAAAAGATAATCTCCACGCAGACATGTTCCACAAACACATTTGGCACTTTTGGTTATGTGAAAAAACAAGGGCAACATAAATTTACTGTTGCCCTCCAAGTTTATATCATTAATACGTTAAGTTTTAATAACTCAATTTTTCTAGTACATTTAATCAAACTATCTTAAAATTCACATGCGATAAGACCGCATTTCTTATCCGCATTTCGAATATCCACAGTTCCTGCAGACTACGCAGCCTCCTTCATGCTCAACTTCGCTGCCGCATTCAGGACAGGTTTTTAAGTCTAAGCCTTGTACGAAAGTTTTCGCAGTTGGTTTCGGCGCACTGAAATTTGCAATCTCATTTGTTATTTCCGAATTTTTTTCATCGTGTCCGTTTCTGTGATCTATGACCTTCTGAATCAAACGCCCTATTGCATCGGGACAGGATAATACCTTAAGCCCTTTCTGGCGAATGGTGGAAGGGCAACGAATCCCTTTAAGCTGTTCAACAATTGCAGCTTCATCAACCCCGGACCTCAAGGCTATGGACACTAAACGGCTGGTAGCTTCGGACTGTGAGGGACACCCCCCGGCCCGGCCGGTATTTGTAAACACTTCGCATATGCCGTTTTCATCGTAGTTAACAGTTACATAGAGATTCCCACAGCCAATCTTGAACTTTTCGGTAAATCCGGTAGTAACTTCAGGTCTTGGCCTTGGTTTAATATTTTTGTATATTCTCTTGCTGGCCATTTCGCATCCATCACAACCGGCATTGCCGCCAGAGTGTTCTTCCTTTTTCGCTTCTTTGCCCTTGACACTGCCTATATTTAATACCTGCATATCGCGGCTGCCATCCCTGTAAATAGTTACGCCTTTACAGCCTGTCCGATATGCCAGCCAGAATACTTCAGCAACGTCTTCTATTGTGGCTTCATTCCTGAGATTTACCGTTTTGGATACAGCGTTGTCGGTATGGTTTTGGAAGGCTGCCTGCATTTTTACATGCCATTCAGGAGTTATATCGTGAGAAGTTACGAATATATCCTTGATTTCCTGGGGCACCCCTTCAATATCGTGAAGAGATCCTTTCTTTGCAATAGCCCGCATAAGTTCTTCCGAGTAAAAGCCTTCTTCCATCGCTGCTTTTTTAAAGTGGGGATTTACCTCCACCAGTTCTGTTCCGTCCATTACATTCTTGATAAATGAGACAGCAAAAAGAGGTTCTATCCCACTGCTTACACCTGCAATTATGCTCAGTGTCCCGGTAGGCGCTATTGTTGTTGTAGTCGCGTTCCTGAGCTTTCTTCCTGAATCCTTATAAATACTCTTGTCATAATAAGGGAAAACACCTTTTATACATGCTATGCGTTCGCTTTCCTGTTTGGACTCAAAGTCAATGAATCCCATTATTTCTTCCGCCAGATTTACTGCCGTCTGCGAATTATACGGGATCCCGAGAATGAGAAGAAGGTCGGCCCATCCCATAACGCCCAGGCCAATTTTGCGGGTTCCCCTGGTCATTTTATCGATCTCGGGCAAAGGATAATTGTTAACGTCAATAACATTGTCCAGAAAATGAACAGCTTTATGGACTGTATCACGAAGCTTGTCATAATCCACCTCGGGCCCTGATTCCCCTTCTTTAACCATAGCGCTTAAATTAATGGATCCGAGATTACATGCCTCATAAGGAAGCAAAGGTTGTTCTCCGCATGGATTTGTACTTTCTATCTCACCCAGTTCAGGCGTTATGTTGTCA
>Ga0134093_1002479_pt1 | contig 14701 bp, 23 predicted proteins | sample 4_1taG_FD_94452 | JGI IMG/M metagenome (GOLD analysis project Ga0134093, IMG submission 94452) | Switchgrass degrading microbial communities from high solid loading bioreactors in New Hampshire, USA - 4_13_20_68_A1 metaG | ecosystem: Engineered > Bioreactor > Semi-continuous > Anaerobic >...
AAATTATGCTAGACCCATCAATATTAGCATTTATACCTGTAGTATTTACTGTTATACCTTTGCCTGCTTTTGCGCTTATAGATGTAGTTCCAACAGTTATGCCATCACCCTGTCCCACTGATATAGTTACTTCATCAGCTTGTCCTCCACCTGTTAACCCGTTTCCAGCAATAATATTTTGATTAGCTTCACCACTTCTAACCCATGAAGCACCATTAAACACGTAATTCTTATTTTCACTATCTACATAAACACTCCAACCGGTTTCAGGAACGTAAAATTCCCATGATGAACCATTCCAATGAGCAATTTGATTAATTTTTCCGTTCCATACTCCTGTAGCATTAGATGGTATAAGATAACGATCTCCTTTTGTATTACTTGTTGGTGGAGTTGCAATAGTTTTAGATTTTACACTGTCTTGCCATTCAAGGCCCCTGATAGCGTTATATATTTCTGTATTTATTTTCTGTGAGCTCCAAAGAGTAGTAGAAGATGTGGTACTATCATTGATTACTCTATGCTTGTTTTCATTATCTATGTGGTCTCTTATCTCATCTGCTGAAGCACTTTTAGTTCCGTCAGAAACTTTATTAACTTGTCCATTTGTAATATCTGACTTTTTAACTTTTCCATATGTTGCGCCGTCTCCTATATCATCAATAGTCCCTGTTAGATCTGTTAAAGCAAGAGAATTTATCCTTTCCCATGTAAAACCACTGTCAATATACAAATAACCCAAATTAGTTCCTTCGGTAACATAAAAAAATCGTCCTTCTATACCTGCATTTGGACGACTTGCATATGAACCGGTTAATACTTTACCTACAAATATATTTTTGGGATTAGTACCATCTCCGATGTATACTTCCTTAGTATCAGTACAAAATCCCATCTCTCCCTGCTGCAGAGCACCTAAGCTTTCAAGTTCAGCTTTTGTACCCCTTCGAATTCTAATAATTTGTTGTGGCATTACATATCACCTTTCCTTATAAAATTTCCCCCATCTATAGTGCCTTTTTCTTTATATTCATTAAATTGTTTATTAAGTGAATTAATATCCTCAGCTTCCACCTGGTCGCCAGAAGTTTCATATGTGATATAGATTTTTTCAGAGTCACTGAATACCTTCATATATGTTTTCCATGGAGTTTCTGAAGGTGTTGATATAAAATAATTAATAACCTTTTGTCCAGAAAATTTTGGACCTGTATAGATAGTTATAGATTGCTTATTTACATTATCATGATCAAGATATCCCTCCCATACCCCATCTGCTATAGATTTTTCTTCCTCTATTATATACACGCCTTCCTGTTTCTTGTTTAGCTTCTCAACAAACAATCTACATCACCTCTAGTTTCACAGAGAACGTAGGAATTTCCTCATCTCCTAAAGTCACATTAGCGGTTTCCTCATTCAACGTTAAATCTGAATAGTCTAATACCCCATCAACCTCAAAAAGGTATTTCCCTATTAAAGCATAACTAATATAACTGTCTTCAAATACAACACTCTGTCTGTACTCTTCCAGACTTTGAATAAACGCATTTTGTACAGCTTGTATGCTGTATCCGGAACTTAGCCTTACCTTAGCCTTAATAACAATATTTAATGTAGAAGGGCTATCAACCATTACTTTTGCTCCAATAGGCCTTACTGTTTCAATGTGATCATAAACAGTTTGTTCAAGTGTCTCATCAACTTCCATATTACTATCAACTATTAAAACTTTAACTGTATTTGGCCCATTCCAAAGTGGAAATACTTTTGCGTTACCAACTCCCGGCACCTCAAGCGCCCATTTCTTGTAATCATAGATATTTCCGCTTGTTGATGTAGAGCGTACCTGGTTGAAGAATCTTGCCCTGAGATTATCGTCTGTTTCCTCGTCTTCACCGGACACGATTATGTCTGCCAGAGTTGCAGTTACGCCAGATACATTATCGATATTATCAAGCTGACCGCTGTAAAGGTTTCCTATGCTCCCGTACTGCTCACATTCAGCCTTGTATTCTGTATCAGATATTTTCTCTGTGATGATATACGTTGTTTCTTCTATTCCCCATCTGGTGCCTATATCAACCTGGCCGGAAGTGACTATTTTTCTGATTGCTTTTGTAGCCGGTTTCCGGGTGATACCGTAATCAGCCACAACTCTGTCCAGATATTCACCTACTGCAGTATCTCCAGATACAAGGTCGAGAAATTGTTGTAGCTGGAAATACATTTCCGCTAACTTTAGGGCAGCCGGGGCCAAAGCATCATAAATAATAGAACCCTCTCGTTTATCTACATCAGAGGGCACTCTTGAAAGCATATCGTTTAGTATATTCTCATAAGTCATATTTTCCCACATCAGATATTCACCTCCCGGGACACGGTCAGGTCTCCATAGATGCTATGTACGTCAAATGTGCACTTCAGCACATCACCGGAACCCTCAAATTTGAAGTTATCTATTCCGGTTATGCGCTCATCCCGTAGCAGACATTCTCTGATACGGCGTTTAAGCTCAACCCGAACATATGTCCTGTCTTTACCAATTAAGCTTTCAAGCTCAATACCATAATTAAAGCTATATATCGGGTACTCATATCTCTCGGTGTTGAGTACCTTGTATATAGCTTGCTTTAATGCATCTAATCCATCAGTAAAGCCTTGTATTTTATAATCTGATATTTTATAAGTCTTACTTGTTTCTATCTCATCGCTAATTATCAAATCATCATCAATAAGCTCTTGAGGTATCATTCATAGATCACCTCCAGGATGTAAAACTGCTGCCCGCCATGATTACGAAGCAACCTGACCTTTTGTCCAGTTGTAAGAGATGATTTCTGATTGCCAGTAACCAATTCCATGGGTATGGTCAATTTATCGCTTACTTTAATGCCATCATTCACTACTGTTCCAAGCATGAAAGTACAAAGCTTCTCATTGTTCAGATAGTTTTTAACGATTTCCTTTATTTCATTTATCATAGCATCACCTCTAAACTCATGGTGTGCACGGGTATAAACTCATGAGTTACTGATTTCACAATTAATCTCTTATTTAAACTAATATCTTCTATCCTGCCGTAAAAGCTGTTTCCGGCTCTTACTCTTGTATCACCCAAGCAGTTTAATGTTAATGTTTCCACTTCTCTGTTGTATAACCGTAAAAGTGTGTCAGCTTTTGCCTGAGCTTGTGAAGGGTTAGCATTGTTAAGTGTTTCAAAATATTGGAGTAGACCGTATTTAGTTATTGATTTATCATCTTTTGCAAAAATGAATTGATCGTCAATTGCTGTTTTAGTATCTCCAGGTAAATATATCTTTATCATGTTATAAAAATCATCATCAATTGATTTTTCATGCTCATAATCGTAACAGAGACTTTCATCGCCTAAAATTAAATTAAGTGTTAAATCTTCTAAGTTTCTAATAGTGATGCTACCAAATTCGTCTCTTAAACAGTACCATTTTCCTGTGTTTGTAAGTGTATCGCTTATTGCTGTATAAATAGTATCAAGCCAAGTATTGCCATCTTGCACTCTTGTAGGGAGCTTATATCGAGTATCAGTCAATATCCCTTTTCTTAGATTAAAATAATTGCACATTCTATTTACTAAAGTAGTTATCGTATCATTTTTTACTACTATAGTGTCCTTTGCTTTACAGTATCTTAATTGGTCATATGCAGTTATTGTAATCTCTTTACCTTTATTTCTGCCAACTTTAAATACAATGCCGTTAAAAATATCTGCGCCATCATATTTAAATCTTACCGGACTGCCATTTTTAATAATTAAATTATCATCTATATAAGAAAATTCAAGCTTGCTACATCCATCATTAAGCTTATCTGTATATGATATGGACTTCACAAGCTCACTTATTTCATACATTTTTTCATCGATTTTAACCAAGAACTCTATCATGGTATCACCAACTTTTGCCCAGGATAGATAAGATTAGGATTTTTTATTATATTTTTATTAGCTTCATATATTTTTGTATATTTAGAGCCATCGCCATAATATTTTTTTGCAATAGCCCATAAAGTGTCACCTTGTTGCACGACATATGATCCAGTACTTTTGGGAGACGCATTTGACGTAGATGTTTGTACTTTCGTTGACGCAACTTTTGCTGACTGTGAAGATGTGGTTACAACATATAATTTCTTACCATATTCTCTATACTCAACTAATTTAAAGCTTACATATTTATCTCCTTCTTCTCCGGCTTTCTCAGTTATAGTTAGTTCTTCAATTAATACAAGAGTATTTATATCATCACTAATTCCATTACTGGCTATAAACCGTACAGGTACTTTTCTCTGTCTCCACTGTTCAAAGAGTCTTAAATAAAAATCCGCATCTTTATACCTTTCTGAAGTTTCAACATAGTGCAGAGGATTATGGGGAAATTCACACTCAAAACTATATTCCTTCAGTTCTACATGCATAGGTACTGCAATTTGGCCTAATTTCAGTATCTCATATTTTTCAATTGCCTGAGTACTTGATACTTCTATCTCTTCTGGGTTAGTTGGGAGCCTGTAAGTTATATCATCCTTATCAAAAAACACTGAATAATTACTCATATCAATATGCCCCCTCTGCTGCCATTGCTATCTCTTCTCGCAGTATTTTCCTAATTCTTGCTGCAACTTTATTGACATCTGCTTCTTCATGGACATCCCCGAACTGTACAGTAGTCTGTGGTGCTAAGGTTACAGTCGTAAATTTGTTTATATAATCCCTTTCAGCAATATCACGTAGATATTTGAGATCCTCATCTGACATCTCGACTTCAACAGCATTATTATCACCTGTACCTTCCACAGTCAACGGGGTATTATACTTATTTGGATCATATTCGAATGGATTATTTATAGCATCTTTTAGTTCCTTTGAATATTTTTCATACGTATCTTTGAGCCATCCAGTCAAAGTAAAATCCTTTATTTTATCACTTGCATAATCTACTATTTTATCAAATCTTTCTGTATTTAAAGTTTTTAAAGGATCAATTTTTGCTTTCTCTAAGGAGCTATTGACCAAATCAGCCGATACGTTTATAGCTCTGTAAAAGTCACTTGCAACTTTATCTATAAGTTTACTCGTGTTTTTGCTTGTAAATTTGACATCAATGGTCTTTTTCCCGAAAAACTTAGCTACTGCATTATAGGTAGAAATTAAATCATTTAAAGGTTTAAGTATTGGCTCAAATGCAGATATTATCGCTTTTGCTGTTGCGGCTGTAATAGCCACTACGATAAGCATACACTTTCTATAAAAGTTATTAAACTTCTTTATATCATCTATAACATGATTCCATACCTCAGCAAGCTTATTATAGATAGTTACATATGCATTATATGCCCTTACCAAAGTCTTCGCATTATGAGCCCATAACTTCGTCCAGAAACTACGAAAGCCTTCGCACTTTTCCCATAAAATCACGAATATAGCTATTAATACACCTAGTAAAATTATAATTATACCAATTGGATTAGCTGCTTGTGCAAGATTCAACGCCCATTGCGCCAATTGTACAAGTACCAGAGCACCTCTTACGTGCATTAATACAGTCCGGAAATATAACCAAGCTGCAGCTACTCCAAAAATAATAGGAGCTAGCTTACCCCAATTTTTGCTTATAAAGTTAAATAATTTAGATACACCTTCCACTGCCTTTACTGCAACATCTGCTATTGTTGCTAAACCAGAAATAAATCCATTAATAAATTTCTGAAAATCTTCTGAGTTAATTAAATTGCTGATTTTTTTCATCACAGGCCTAAATGCTTTTAGAGCTCCGTTTTTAATTTTATTCCATATATCAGCAAACGTCATTGGCATTTTTTCAAACTTTTTATTTATATCATCGGCAGCCGCAAACATAGCATTTTTAATTATATCTGCAGTAATAGCACCTTTAGAAGAAAGTTCTTTAAGTTCTGCTTTTGTTTTGCCCATATATTTTGCTATTGCCTCATATATCATTGGAGCATTTTCCATTATTGATACTAATTCATCACCTTGTAGCCTACCAGAAGCCATCGCTTGAGCCAATTGTCTCATTGCTGCTTGTTGTTCTGAAATACTTGCTCCAGCTATTTTAAATGATTTTTGAACAAGTTCAGTAAAAGCAACTAATTCATCGGTGTTCAATTTACCGTCCACAGAAAAGGCGTCACGTGCCATAAGACCCATTTTAGCAATTGCATCTGCCATATCTCCATAAGCACCTCTGGATCTGTTTGCAGCCGCAAATATTTTGTCCTGGAGTTTGGCCTGAGTTTGAAGGCCATCATTAATTAAAGCAAGCCTAGAAGCAGTATTTGTATACTCGTCTACAATATCCATCCCTTTTTTAATTGCTGCTAAACTAATAAATGTTTTAACTAATTTTCCTAATCCACTGCTTGCTGTATTTGCACTAGCTCCAGTATTTTCTAACTTTTTATTGAATTTATCTGTGGCCCCACTTGCATTTAATATTTTGTTTGTCGCTTCATCAGTCTTTTTATTAATTTTACTGATAGTTGATGAATAGCCATCAAATAATTTAAACATTGCTTTAAGGGTAGCCATTATCTTCTTCTGCCCCCCTTCTTCGACTTAATCCTGTTCATCTGTCTCTTTTCTTCTTCTATTCTTAACTGTATACTTGCATATATAAAAGCTCTTTCTTTGTCATCTATTAAATCATTGTTCATGCATTCGCCGGCTAATACTTTAGGTCTTATATGAAGTTTTTGAAGGGCAAAATGAGCCAGATTAAATTCGGCATCACCTTGCCTTATTCGTTTTTTACTTCCTCAATCTCCTCATTTATATCTGTATTCAAGCCACTTAATTCTTGTACTGCTTGAGCAAGCTCTGCAAACTCCCCAACATATAACATTGTTTTTAAAAGTTCTGCTTCTCCTAATACGCCGTAACTCTTCTGTAGTTCTGCATTTTTTAGGTCCGGGAATACTACTGCACTTGCAGTTAACTCTTGGATATAACCTGTTCTGTCAAATGTTTCATTACCTTTCTTGTCCCTTTTTGTATACTTTTTAATCAATTGCTCATTTTCTTTTTGTGTAACTGGTCTTATAACAAAAGGAACTGGCTTACCTTCTTCTTGAAATCTATTAGATACAATTACCTCTTTGTTTTCAACTTTTATTGGATTAAAAAAAGCTTTAAGCGTACTCATATTTTACATCCTCCTTAATAAAAAATAATTAAAGGAGCAGGTTCTAACCTACTCCTTAAAACCGGTAATTTACCGGTAATTTAAAGCCCTGAAGATTTACAATTTCGTCAAATGTGAAATCTGTGTCAAAAGTGATAGGATCATCAGAGCTATCATCAAGTATTGCAACAGGAACACTGCTTAATATTACATTTGACAATACCACTTCCTGTTTACCGACAGTGCTTTGAGGATCCTCATTCTTAACTTGTAATTTCAAACCTTTATAATTACCGGTTCTAAGATATTTTATTGCTTGATTCAGCATTTCACTATTCATAAAATACATTGTCAATGAGCCGGTTCCGGTAGCACCGACTACCTTATGTTGAGTCATCCTATGGCCTAACATTCGCCTTTCCTGCACAGTTAAATCTATCTGAGCAGTTAGAGCTGATATTTCAAATAATTCTCTGTTTTGACCATCTATAGTGATATAAGCCTTTCCTTCATGAGATGATATAGTATCCGATATATTTGTATAGTTTTCTGGCATGCATCATCCCTCCTCTTCATCATTAAGATAACGTAACTGTTATATAGATTTTCTCAACGCTATCAACAGGCTGTATATAGCACTCTATAACAACATCATCAGTATCTGTCCCAGGCAAAACTGTAACATCCTCAGGAGTAAAGTTTTGAATAGCATTCAGCCTCTGTAGTTCGTTGAAGTATTTAATCAAGGTAGATCTCAGCAGCGACCGACCATCTTCATTATTGTTAACCTTACCAATATAGTTACTCTCAAAAATATTGACAATATCATTATTAATACCGTCAATAGTTCTGATAACTCGATTCTTGGTAAATGCTTTATTCTTTTCGGCTGTAATAGTGGTTAATGAATTAATATCATATACTGCTGTTACATTCTGAGCAATATCAACCTTAAAAATAAATTCACCGGCTGTTATAGCTTCTTCCATCTCAGTTTTAGTCAATCTGGGTATTACATCAACAGCTCCCTCATACTTTCTGCCGGTGTTTGATTGATTAATATTAGCTCCTGCTGTTATTCCTGCCACCCATGCTGTTGCTTGAGCTGTTGTTAATTCAGTTCCATCAGCCAGTTTTATACCTTGCGTTACATTAATAATTGCTTCACTGTCAGCTGCATAATCAGCTAGCACAGCTTGTACTTTAACTCCTTCTTCATCTCTCATAGCTTTTATCCACGTTGCGATAGTTTGTTTATTAGTATCATAACTTGTTCCTGTATAAGGATACACCAATACATTAAAAGCTACAGTTTCCAATACTGCTAAAGCCTGTTCTACGGCAGAAGTATTATGAGATGAGCCTAAGTTATACACAATAACTTTCTCTGCTCCCTTTAAAACTTCGTTTACAAGTAATTTGTCTGCATCTGTAGCACCTTCTGGATATTCACTTTGATCCGTTGTTGTAATTGTATACATCTCTCCCGCCGTACCTACACTCATTTCTTGTAGTAATGCAACAATGCCCCTGTCACCCGCTGTTATGGATAACGGAGCTTTGGTAAGAAAATTAATGTAGGCACCAGGAAGTATCTTATTTTGACTGGTCCACGTTCCTGCCATATTAACCCTCCATTTCTATCTTTATATTAGCTGTATCCATCTTATTAAATGTCTCTACCTTTATCTCCGAGTAATTAATATCAAATGTTATATGCAACACGTTATCTGTTATATTAGCCTGCTTATTCTGCACCCTAAAGCTGCCAATCAGGTCAAGGCCCCTCAACAAGTTTTCCTGAACTTCATAACAATCATTTTTTATCTCTGTAGGCTTTTTATCACTAAAATATGCTATATCAAAAGACAGCAAACTTTTATATTTATTGCTTATCCTTTTGCTATAATCTTGATCTGTGAGAGTTATTAAAAAAGATGGTTGTCTAAAGTTTTGAGGGATATCTTCGTCATAGACAGTATATCCTGGATGTAAATCCAACAGCTTATTCGCAATAGCTTGTTTAACATCATTTATCATGTCTCCGGTTCACCCTCTCCACTTCTTTTCTAAACTCTTGCTCAAGGGTTTTGTCAACTTTATGAACTGCCTTCTCAAGCATGAATTGACCCGGTACCCATCCAACAGTTCGTCCGTCACTTGTTACTATTCTATGGCCATAATTAACATATGGAGCATAATAAGCAGTATTAACAATACCTTTTTCTATACCTCTAGCAGTCTTAGTTGTTGGCGTAATAACCCAGCTTCTGCGCATAAAGCCAGTACGTGCCTTCGTGTTGCGTTTAGCAACAGTTAATCCAATATTAACAGCCTTATTTAAGCATTTGACATCAATTTTACTTATATCTCCAAACATAGCTTTAAGCTCTTTCCGAAACTTATTAATAGCAGCTCTGTTTGCTCTCATATTGCTATTCATGCTGTATCCACTCGTTTCACAGAAAATTCTTGATGGCCACTATAAAGAAAGCCTTCACCAACTTTTAGCATAATCTGTTTGCCGTTTCTTTGGGTAACGACAACTTCGTCACCTTCTCTTAAATCTGTATCAGGGCTGCAGAAAAGAGTATAGGAATTAACCAAAGTCGGTACTCCATCCTCACCTGTATCGGTTAAGCTACCTTTGCTATAATGGCATTTAACACCTGTATAAAGTAATTCTGGTTCACTTTTTGTAATCCCGTCTACTGTCTTATCAGCCCACCTATATATGTCCATTTTGTCCTTCCATAATCTTTTAAGCGGATTCATTTTCTTGTCCTCCTGAATTGCTGCAGGAATTTTTTATCGCTTTCAGATAGTCCATAGATGGTTTCCTTTGAGATGTGGTCTGTATCATAAGTAATTGATGCATCCCCTTCTTTAATGGATTTAGCATCAAAGACATTATCAGAGCCATTCTCATTTTCATAGTCAATAATTGCTTTCACTTTTCTCCGGATAAAAGGCTCTAATACCTCAGGAAGCTCTTTCAGATTACAGTAGTTTAAAGTTTCTTGGATAACATCAGAGAGTATAAGATCCTGGCTTGTATCTGATATATCCAGATTAGCTTTCACTAAAGCCTTTAATTCATTATTGAGCACATTACCAACTCCCCGCTGTATAGGACATTGACTTTACTCAGCATCCTCGTTGCTATTAAGTTCTCTACTATCCTCTTTAAGCAGTTCCATAAGCTCAGCCTTAGTCGCTTTCTTATCATACTCAATACCTTTTTCATCAAGCATTGCCATCAATTCATTTTTAGTAGGTTCTTGAACTGCTTTCTTTTGCTCTTCTAAAGATTTCTTTTGGTTAGCTATCACACGATCATGTAACCTCCTTACTCTTCTCTCATATAGCGTCATATTATCCATTGAATGATTCTCTCCTTTCATTAAAAGAGAGGCTTGTTTAGCCTCTCTTTATGCAGTCTTGAATACAAATTTTACAATACGGATTTTCTTTGGCTCATATACTCTGGCCCAGTTAGTCCCGGTAGCTAACTCTGTAAGATTCGGGAATACTTTTGCAGTTCCGTTTTCCGGTTCGACCCATTTAACTCCACGTGGATGCAGTATAGATATCTTTCTGTTTACCAGAATATCTTCACCTGCTAATGACATGCCATTATGCACAACTTCAGTCTGCCTTATGTCTTTATGGCTGCCATTGCCCCATGCAATAGCACCTGCGCCAAACAGGTAAGCCTCCGATGCTCCTGTTTCAGTATCAAATGCAATAGAGTCATCAACAATTACTCTTTTACCCATGAAATAAGGGATTCTTACCTTACCTTGTGATTCTTCTACGTATTCAATCAGGTCATTCTTTGCCAGATAGGTTTCAGCAGCACTATGAATCATTACTCCTGTAATCAAATCCTTTGCATCTCCCATTTTTTGTATTGCATCCAAGAATGTTCTACCACTGATTAAAGCCGCATCTCCTGTCTCTGTGGTAATGTCATGAACTTTCTCCTTCATGTTAGATGCGTCAAAAATACCATCCAGAATAGACAACAGAATTTTCTGATACTGTCTGTTCCAATATGCTGCAAATAAATCAGCGATTGCACGCATTGGATCATCACCTGATAACATAGCAGAAAGCGCATTTGCACCAAAAGACTTCACAAAACCCAGCTTTCTAGCAACGTCTGCATTGGATCCAATGTTTCCAGGAGTATGCTCGCCTTCATCGTCCATTACTTCTGGGTCACCAGTAAGGTCTTCCCAAAATGGCATATTAATTAAAACGTTTGGCCCACTCGCCAACTCATCAAACTCTCTATTATTTTCCGCTATTCCACTCTGAATTAAAGCAGACAACTCCATTGTACGATTAATTGTATATGGAGTAAAAACTTCCGGTTCAATAACATCAGCTATTCTTGTTACTGGCATTAGTCACACTCTCCTTTTTTATTTTGTTTTAAGCATTTGCCATTAATTGTCGAGCAAGTTCTGGATTTTCCCTTAAAATCCTACCTTGCTCTGTTAAATTAAAGTGTTCTTTGCTCCATGGATTTTTCTGTCCTGATGGACTGCCACCGGTATTATTAGGTTCCTTACCTTTAACTGGTGGAATGAAAAGATCCTTGTATTGTTCTTTAATTGCTTTTAGCTGCTCATCAATGCCGGATATAGTCCCATCTGCATTGACCACTAATTTTGTCTTATCAAATTTAGTTATCAGCAGATCCGGATATTTAGTATCGGTCAGCTTAGCCTGGATTGCAGCATTAATGGTCATGTCTTTTATTTTTGCTTCATACTGTTCTTTTGTGGCTTTATTAGCTTCCTGAAGATCCTTGATGGTTTTCTCAAGCTCTTCATTACCTTTAACCTTATCTTGCAGTTCTTTAAGTTGTTTATCCCTTCCCTTAATCTGCTGTTCCAAATCCTTTTTTGTCTCGTTTATTTCATCAAAGCGAGCCTTTGGAATATACCCTTTAAGTTCTTCTTTATGCGCAGCCAAAACCTTTTCTGCCTGTTCCTCAGTTAATCCCATCTCAATTAGTTGTTCTTTTGTCATATCCTTTATACTCCTTTCATCTTCACTTTTTGCCTGGTCGTGACCAGTGATGTCCCGTTCTTTTACGCCTTCGGTACCGGAAAGGCGGCAATATAAAAAGGCACCTAACAAATAATTAGGTACCCAATATTAAAGACCCCGTCGTATTTTACGACTCCGTCAATCTAATGCCTGTCCTGTTTCAACAACTGCTCCTTTACCGCAGTTAGGGCATTCAATATCCTTCAATAATGTTTTCTCAGGTCTGACGCATATCCAGCGTTTGCAACACTTTACGCATATTACTTCACTAACTACATGGGGTTGCTTTTCGCTGATATCTATTACTTTATCCATATTCTTCTCCTAATTTTTGCTATAAAAATGCCATCTACTGTCATGCATGATAGATGGCATTACATTAATACTATTTCTATTTGATTGAGTAAATCCTTTATTGCTTTTCCTTCTATTTTGTAATTATTGATAAGTTCCTCAGCTGTTTCATAAATACTATCATTATCACTATTTTGAGGACCGATTACAATACCTTTATCTGCCCACGGCAATATTGTATAGCTCTTACCATGATACTTAAACTCAATATCCGAGCCTATTTCTATTGCCTTAATCAAATCATTTATTCCTATCGTCATTGTAATTATCACCTTCTTTTATGATATCTTTATTCTGTCTCCGTTCCTCTTCTGTTAAATAATCCGGCTTTCCTCTCGGTATTCTATTATTATAATCAAATTCATGTTTATGTGCGCCCATAGGATGGTATTTAGGTTTACCATGATCTGATGTATCTATATCTTTAATGGCTCTACCAGCATCATCATATACTCTACGTTGCTTTACTTTGTTGTTATCAACCAAATCAGTTATTGAATTTGGCTCTCCCTCTAGTGGTAGAGAATGATTATTATCGTTTAAGATAACAATCTTCCTTTTCTTAAGCATATTGGTATATTTATAAATGCTTTTTACTTCTTCCCATCTCTCAGCATCATTATACTTCAAATTCTGGAAATCATCAAGCGATTTAACCCCCAAATCTTCACCCAGTACTTTCTTATATCTCTCATATTGCTTCTTGTCAGCATGCCTATTCTTCCACTTCTTTTCTTCCAGTAAGGCTTCTTGATTGCCCCCTATGTATTTATCATACCATTGCTCATATGTCATGTCGGCCGGCACTTCATATGTCTTCTCTGTTATAGGATCTTTTGCTACTCTAGTATCCTCAGAATAATCATTGTCCTTGTAATAGGGAACAGTTGTGCATCTACAAAAACAATGCTTTGGAGGAAGTGTTGTTCCTGCTATTCCCTTCCCTTAATCTGCTGTTCCAAATCCTTTTTTGTCTCGTTTATTTCATCAAAGCGAGCCTTTGGAATATACCCCTTAAGTTCCTCTTTATGAGCAGACAAAACCTTGTCAGCCTGTTCTTCTGTGAGTCCCATTTCAAGCAGCTGTTCCTTCGTCATATCCATTCCCCTTTCATCTTCACTACGCTTTTTTTCGTGGTCGCTTCCACGAGTGTCTCGTTCTTTTACGCCTGCGATACCAGAAAGGCGGCATATAAAAAGGCACCTAACAAATCGTTAGGCACCTCGAGTATTAAGTGCAAAATAGACCCCGTCGCGTTTCACGACGCCCTCTATTTATGTAAGTGCTTATGTTATTATATCTGCTATTCCCTTAGCCAAATTAGCAGCTTTTTTCATAGATGAATTCTCCTCGAGATATTCAAGCCCCTTTAGTGTAATTCTTAAATTTACAAGCTTAACTCCCTTCATTTCCATACTTCTGATATAATGTACTCCATCTATGTATCCATTTTCTTGAAGCATAACCATGATTGCTTCCCATCTGTTTTGGCTTATCCCTAATGCTTCAGCAGATATTAAGGATAAATCAGGCTCTTCATAATCCATAGCCCTTTCTAACACTTTTAAAATTTTATAGATGATTTTAAAGTTGTCCATAAAATCACTCCCTTACAACCGGCTTTTTTCGGTATTTAGCCATTTTCTCGCCTCGCTTTTTCTCCTGATATAACTTTAAGAATATATCTTACATATTCATCCTCGGTTCGTAACACCTTAATTACAGTTTCTTTGTCAACTCCAGTTGTTTCTACAATATACCGAATGCATTCTTCGCTTCTAAGAAGGTTTCCCATACGTATACATACCCCCTTACCTCCTTTTTCGGCATAATAAAAGCACCTGACTACCCAGATGCTTGTTTGTGGGTATAAAAATACCGCCTACTACCGTTATTCGTGATAGGCGGTATTATTTCATCTGATTATATTTGCAATTGTCACATATTTCTCTCGCTTCTTCTCGATTTATCTTATCTTCAAGAATTTCTGGCTTGATTAATCCATACACCACGTTATTAATTTCATAACAATAAGCATCATCAATAATTCTGTTAAGCAATGGACACATATACTCACTTTCCATGTTTCTTTAACACCTCCA
>Ga0134093_1002482_pt1 | contig 14690 bp, 9 predicted proteins | sample 4_1taG_FD_94452 | JGI IMG/M metagenome (GOLD analysis project Ga0134093, IMG submission 94452) | Switchgrass degrading microbial communities from high solid loading bioreactors in New Hampshire, USA - 4_13_20_68_A1 metaG | ecosystem: Engineered > Bioreactor > Semi-continuous > Anaerobic >...
CCATCTCTTTCTGGTTCGAGGCCTTTGGCTTGCGGTGGTAGTTGAGGATGAAGCCAAAGGAAGGTTTGCAGTCGCCCGCTTCTGTCCAGTTGAACAGGCCGCGCACATGCTGGCCTCTGGAGGCCCGAACGGTGGTGTACAGCAGGCAGGGGTCGTTCATCTGGCTCGGCGTGAGTGGGCTTCCGTCCTTGAAGTGGCCGCTTACGCGCACGAGCTCGGTCAGCGTGCTGGGGTCGCAGCTCTGCTTGCCCTGCGACCAGTAGTCGTAGTCCGCATCAGCCGCCCACTGGGTCATGCGCTTGGTGGCGGCCCCGCGAGCAACGACGTGCTGGACCTGGCCGTTTTCTTCCTGGCCGTACACTACACCATCGACGTCGAACACGCCCATCTGGCTGGTTTTACCGTTGATCGAGGCTTCCAGTGTGACCTGCATGCCCGGCTCAATCCCTCGCTGCTGCGTGCTCAGGTCCGCCACCAGGCGGCTGGAGGCATTGCTGTCACAGTCCAGCCGGATGCTGTACACGCCCTCGTAGACGGTCTTGAGGGCAGGGTTGTCATAGCCGACCAGCATTGTGGCGGGAGCGGTATAGCACACGCCTGGACCAAGATAAACGAGCTGGCTGCCCAGCATGTGCATCTTGTAGCCGTTCACGAACGGGAAGGTGACATCCTCATCCAGACCGCCGACGACCACATGCTCGATGAACTCGTTGGTCCCCTTTTCTCCGATGTACATATCCCGGCCCATTGTGTAGTGATCTGGACCGAAGGAATAGATGTGCATCCGGCCGGCTCCCGTGCGGCTCAGTACGCCGGTCAGCATCATGCGGCCGTTTATCATCGTGACGGCGGAGACCTGGAAGAACGAAGTGTCGTCCACGATGTCCAGCGGGACGACCTGCCTGGCGTCGGCCATCCAGAAGGTGTAGCCCGTTTCACGGATTTTGGTGCAGCTCACCTGCTGGGTGCGCTTCCCCTCCCTGTCGGTGAAGAAAACATAGTCCCTGCCGTCCAATCTTTCGGCATCGAAAGATCGGGCGATTTCGGGAGCGTCCCAGACCATGCCGTGCCACGCTCGAATTTCCCGGTCCTGCAGATCGAAGAAGACAATCTCTGCAGTGCCGTTGGCGTACTTGAAGAACATATAGATGAAATCCGGGGCGACCGGGGCGATGGCGGCCACATAACTGGAGTGCCATTCCGTCAGGTTGAGGTTTACCGGCGTTCCGAGGCTGGTGCCGTTGAAATCGGTGTAGTACACACTGCCGTTGGACGCCTGGTAGAAGATGCGGTTTTTGTGGACGCCGGGCTTCGAGTTCGCCTTTAGAGCGATGCCGCTGCTCTTCCAGACGGGCGGGCTGGCAGGGTCGGTCACGTAGCAGTATTTGAGCGTGCTGCCCGCATTCACCACCCGCAGGATGCCGTTGTTGTACGTGTCGGCGTCATAGCTGTTGAGGTTGAGTGCGATCTCGTGATCGAAGGCCGCATACGGTATCTCTGTAAAGCGCAGCCGGACGTCGCGCGCGATCAGGCGGCCGCTGATCTCGCGGTCGTAGGTGATGGCGTCCATCGTGTCCTGTGGTATTACGCGCATATCGTCACCTAATGAGGTACGCCAACCAGCCGTACTTTGAAGTAGATGGTGTTGGAAGCAGCGGACCAATCTGGATGGATGCTGCGTTCCTCGTAATCCTGGATGTGGACGTCATACAGATCCCCGTAATGGTCGCGGAACAGGATGATGCCTCTGTTCTGCAGCACCGCACGGGCGTCTTCCACCGTCCCCCACGCCTCTCCGGGAGCCGGCGGGCTCCCAGGAGGCGTAACGGCGACCTTGAGTTCGCCTTCCCAGCTCCACAGTCCGCCAGAGCCGTAGGTGGCGTCCAGCTTCCCGTTGAGGAGAAGGCGAACGGTCGAGGGTTTGTTGTGCTTAGGCGTCCACTTGCTCAGGGTTTTATAACAACGGTCATTGAGCTTGACGAAGTTATAAACCGATGTCATCGAGTAGGTCCCTAATCAGTTTGATCTTGAACGGGCTGACCAGGTTGATGTCTTCGATCAAGCCCTCCAGCGCCTTGAGCCCGCCGGTCTTCATGGTGCTCAGGGAAGCAATCAGCCCGGTGACTGCGATGGGTTTGGACGTGTTCATATCGCTCAGCTTATCGGTGAACTGGGATAGGGCGAGCAGGATCGTCGAGGGGTCGTTCTGCACCATCGTGGTGAAGGTCCCGCTGGCGATTTCCCAGAGCTCCGTGACCTTCGTCATGCTCTCCTGGAATTTGGCCTGTTCGGCGGCCGCGGCGGCCTGGATGGCGAGTGACTGTTTCTGGAGCTCGATCTGCTGCATCTGGTGTTCTCGCTCCAGCTTGGTCAGCTGGTCCTGGAGCGCCTTCTGGCGCTGGTACTCTTCAATGCTGCGCTCCAGCGCCTCTTTATCCATCTCGTACAGCTTTTCACGCTGCCCGCGAGAGAGCTCAAACTGGCGCTCATCCAGAGCGATCAGGCTCTCCGTGTACTCGACCTGTTTTTGGTGGCGCTCATCCTCCCGTGCCCAGAGCTGTTCCTGGCGGTCGCGAGAGGTTTCGATCTGCTCGCCCTCCAGGTTCTGGGTCAGGAGCATGCGCTCACGCTGCTTGATAAGCTGCTTGCGTTCCCGGCCGGAGGAGAGGCGAATGGCCTCGTTGATGTCCTCCAGGCTCCAGGCGTTCTGCAGGCTGCGCATCTGGTCCTGGTAGGCCCAGTCCTCGCGCATCCACTGCCTCTGCAGAAGGCGGCCGGCATAGTCGAACCCAAGCGTCCACCGCTGGTAATTGGAGGAGATGTCCAGCCGCTCTCTACTGATCTGTTCCTGCTCGATGGCCTGCTGCCGTGAAAGCTCCAGGCGCTCCCTCTGCATGGCGAAGCTCGCCATTTGAGACTTGTGCTGGAGCCGCCGCATCTGGTCCTGGATGTACCAGACCGATCCCGGAGCGGGCTGATCCCAGGCGCCTCCGGCGTCCGCGCCCCACAAGTAATTTTCCTGGAGCTGGATGCCGCGCATGGACACGCCAATGCTCGCCATCTGGAACCCCAGCATGCGCTGGTTGTGCAGCCGGGCAGCGGCGGTCGTGCTTTCCCAGAACGCACTCCCCATCTGGGGATCGTTTTCGAGCCCCAACCAGGCGGTAAACGCCTGCTTGTCCGTCATAATGCCAGTCTGGACCGGCATCATGTACTGGAACAGCTGGCGGAACAGGTCCATGTTCTGGTAGGCAAAGCCCCCGCCTCCGGGGACCTGGATGGTCTGCCGGGCGGCGTGGCTCTTGAGCATCCCCCAGAAGTCCGCTCCGCTGGACTGGTAGATGGGCCGGCCAGCCATATCGTAAAACCGGCCGAAGAGATTGCCGGTCTGATAGGACTGGTACGACCACGCTTTGAGATCGCCGCCGGCCATTTGAGCCAGCCGTTCGGCCTCAAGATCGGTGAGACCCAGACCGGCAACGAGCCCGCCGGCAACGGAAGGCGCTATCCCACCGACGGCCATGCGCTGTACCACGCCGGCCAGCGTGCTGGCCTGCAGAGGCGACATGGACGTGGAGTAGGCCATCATGGCCCGTGCTGTGTTCGGGTCGGTGTAGCCGGTCTGTTCGGCGATCTGCAGCCACTTGAGGGCGGCGGACCTCTGTGCGTCTGTTTCGACGTCGAAAGTTCGCACCGCCCACATGGCCTCTACCGGGTTCATGCCGAAGGGCATCAGGGACTGCATCAGGCTGGTGCCGAGCAGCGAACGGTAGGGGCCGACCTCTTTGCTCAGTGCTGTCGCAAGTTCATCCAGGGTGACGGGTACTTCTTCATAGCCGCGTCCACGCGCCTGGCGGCGGGTCCCCACTACCGTTGAGGGGTCGAAACCGAACTGGTCCAGGGTGGACAGGAAGCCCTGGACGGCTTGCGCCTGTCCCTGGGTGAGAATGTCGTAGCGCCTCACCAGGGCGTTTGCCGCCAGCGGATCGGTGTAGTACGGACTGAGCATGCCGCCATAGCGGGCCACCTGCCCGGCCCAGATCATCTTGGCGTCGATGGCCGCCTGGGACGGACCGGCAGCGAGCCACCCCAGCAGGTTCTGGTAGGCTTGCGAAGACGGCACCAGACCGAGCTGGCCGCCCATCGTGTTCAGGAGCGAGAGGTATTCCGAAGAGGTATAGCCGCCCGCCGCTGCAGAGCGACCGAAGCCTTCGATCACGCTCATGTTCTGGCCGAGCGCCATCGTCCGGGAGAAGCTGCGGAGTACAGCCTGAATGCCGGGTGTGTCCTCACCTGTATGTCTGCGGATTGCAGAGGTGGCATCCTGCGCTATCTTTTCGGACCTGGTGATGCCCCGGCTCAAAACGTAATTGCGTTCCTCCTCGGAAAGCTGCGCCAGCGCCAGATCATCGTCGATGTTCACAGGTACGGCGCTCTGGTCTTTCCGCTCCCACCTGCCGTACTTTGTAGCCGCCAGTTTGCGTCCTTTGTACAGAAGAGCGTCGGACACCTTCCGCTGGAACCAATTACCAAACGTGACCGGCTCGCTGTCAGGATGGGCCATGTTCCACAGCTCCATCCCAACGGTGCCGGCCATCATGGTCAAGCCGAGCGCCATGCCAATCGGACCCAAGGCGGCCGCAGCCGAAGTCAGCCCTGCAGCCTGGGGTAGTATTGCGCCCAGTAGGGTAGGCGCGAGGTAGCTCGTAGCAGCAATACCGGCGCCCAGCTTGATGCCGGCAGCGCCGCGTGCAATGCTGGTGCTGCCGCCGGACACCATGTATCCCAGATCGAGGAACCCGCCGAACTGTTCATAAGCGCCCTGGCCGAAGTATTTGCGCGCAGCATCCAGACGGATGTCCGCGCCGCTGACAGAGCGCATCAGGTTGAAGTCCAGTCCGGCACTCCCGGCAACGGCTGCGGCGGTTGGCGCATAAACGCCCTGCTGCTGGGCAAACCATCCGGCTTCGGTGATGGCGGGTCCAACAGTCATCCCCCACAGGCGCTTACCGATGTACGCACCGTAGAGGAATTTGCCGAACTTGCCAGCCCCCCAGATGTTGCCGTCGATGAAATCCCGGTCGTGTCCGAACGGAATGTTCCTGCCTCCGCTGCTGCGAGGCGTGAACTCACCAACCTCATAAGCCTGGCCGCCAACCGTAAACTGGGTCGGCGGGCCGCCTTTCACGGCCGCCAGGCCACCCGCCTGATCCACCATCGAGGCGAATAGCGGGTTGTTTGCGTACATCATATCGAGGTCGTCGCCGCGCAGCTTGATCCGATTGCGGGCGAGGTCTCGCCAGCCCTCTGTGCGGAACCCGTCAGCGCGAAGCTGGCCTTCAAGCGCCCGCATTGGGCCAGACATCAGATCTTTCGACAGCGAAAGTATCCGCTGGCCGATCTTCTGGGCTTCTTGCCTCATCTCCGGGTTGTCGCCGGCCAGCTTTTCGAGTTCGCCAACGTAGTTGTTGACGAACTTGTTGATCGAACTGTAGAGGCGGCTTTCAACCGTCCCCAGAAGGTCTTTCGCGTTTGGTGGTAAGGAGCCCTCGGTGAAAGCCTGCGACCATGCCGTACGCACGCCAGACAGAGCAGCCTGGACGTGCTCCGGGGCGAGGGTCTGTTCCGGCGGCCGGATGATCTCGCCCGTGTCGGAGACCAGCGGCGGCTTCTCGAAGTAGAAGTCTTTTGGATAGCCGCGTCTGTCTACAACGATCTCGCCCTGGGCATTTCTGACGGGCACAGGGCGGCCGATGAAGGTATTGCCGGCCGCTGCAACCGCCATGTTGTCGTGTAGAGCGCCGCGCAGGACCAGTCCTGCCAGCGCCCCCCGGTCCCACCTGCCGCCTACTTTGTAGACGCGGCTTTCAGCATCGCTGCCGTCGGGATCGTATTCCTGGAAGACGATGCCTTCATCGAAGGGCAGGCCGCCAGCCATATATTTCGCAGAACCGCTGGTGTACTCGACCGCCTTCTGCAGCGTCGTTCCCACGGGAGCGCTTGAGGCAAGCTCCTCCATATCGGCCATCTTCTCCAGTTCCTTTTCGGACACGTGCTTCTGAGAAGCGGCGATGAAATGCTCCTTCAGGGCGGCGGCTTTTTTCGGGTCCACCTTTTTTCTGCCGCCTTTTCTCCTGCGGCCTGAACCGGATGCGGCCGCAGCCTGCGGTGGTTTGTTCGGCGGCTTCTTCCCGCCGCCACCACCCTTTGCGGGAGGAAGGTCGGGTGGGATCAGGAAGTCGTCCGGCGGCGGAGGAGGCATGTAGTCCTCGTCGCTGGGCGGCGGGGGCACTAAATAGCCTGGCGGCTCCTCTGGCGTTTCCAGGTCGTCCCAGAATGGGTCTTCTGGTGTAATGCTGTGCGCCACTTTTTCACCGGCGCGTTCTTTTGCAAGACGCCACTCGGACGATCTGGCGATCCCCTGCAGCTGGTTAATGTCCTCGTCGGACATACCCCAGGCCGTGCGGAGGTTGTTCGCCTCGTACCCTATCGTGCTCGCCAGGATCGTGGCGCTGATCTCCCTGGCCGCCCACCTGGGACGGTTTTTCTTATCACTCTGGATTTTGGTGACGCGCTGCTGCAGGGCTTCCCACTCATCCGGGCGCTCCGCCTGCATGCGGTCCAGATAGTCCTGGGCGGCGGTCTCCAGTTCTGGCACATGCCAGCGGTGGCCCCACTCGTGCGCCAGGGTCTTCCTTCTGGCTTCCTCAACGTCTCCGCCGTGCCACGCCTGACCGGTGGGGTCCTGGCCGTATTCATCGCTAAAGAAGCGTTCACCCAATCGCACAGTGTCCGTCTCAATGTTGATCTGCGCATTGATGTTCGGATCACTGGCGACCGCAACTTTTATGTTTTTGCCGCCTGGAAGTCCGGTCAGGAACTCTTTGGCGTTGGTGAGGATTTGGTACCTGTTGGCTCCGGCGCTCAGGTTTGTCGTTGTTTGAACGCGCGCCTTTTTTGGGGCTTCCGCCTGGACTGCGGCCTGTGGTTGTGCGGGTCCTTCCCACGGAGGCGGTTCCTCAACGGGCGTCATACCGACATACATTCCTTTCTTCGACGCCTCCATCGTGATCGCTTTCATCTCTTCCCGCGTGCCGCGCCCCAGTACCTGGCCGGTCTTTTTATCGACCACCCGGTAGAGATCCTGTCTGGCGGGTGCACTCTCGACCAGCCGGACAGCTTTCGACGTCGAAAGCTCCTTGATGGCCTTGTTGCCGGACGACCAGCCCCAGGTCTGTAGGGAGGCCACATACGGATACCGGCTGCGGAGCCACTGGACAGCGCCCCGTTTGGTCTTTTTGTTGTAGAAAAAGCCCTTGATACCTGTGTATTCGCCTTTGAGGTGCGAAGCCAGGTTGGGGTCGTGCATACTGCGCGGCTTCAACTCCTCCACCGCGCTGATATACGCCTGCTCCTCCTCGAAAAGCTGTGCGGCCTCGGTAGCGCTTGCCGGCAGCCGGCGGTCGAAGTAGCGGAGCTCATCGTCCGGGTCGTTGTACGGGTCGAGCTCAACATCTTCGGCCGGAACGCTGACCAGGTCCTGATCGGGGAGCGGCGCGATTTCTGGTCGTTCTGCAGGCAGGAAGTCGATAGCCTCCAGCCTTAAAGGCTTCTGCAGGCTCTTGCCCGGTTTACGGGGCAGCCTGACTTCCTTGCGCCAGTGTTTGAGGTTTCCGACCGACAGGGGCTCGTTTTCCGGGTAGCGGCCCAGCCTGTAGGCGGCGGCCAGCCTGCCGGCGAGCACCACCGGCCGGCGCACCTGGCGATAGATCGTGTTATTGTTCCTGCCCAGGTCGGTAAAGACGTCCTCTTCGTCGACGCGCTCCCAGCCGGTAATCAGGGTGGCGCTGGTGCCCCCTCCTACACCCCGCAGATCTCCGTACTTTCCTCTGAGGGCCCGGTAGTCTTCAATCGAGATGCCCATACCCCGGAAGGGGTTCCTCTCGCTCTCCAGGTATTCCAGGTAGTCTTCGGCTTCAGGCCCCCACAGCTGTGCGGTCTCGGTCTGCGCACGGTAAGGCAGACCGCCCATCGCCGCACCCCGGTAGTATTTTTCGATGCGGGAGGCGCTGTCTGCGATAGCGGCCTCCTGCGCCCGGACCAGCGTCAGGTACTCGCGGTTGGTGAGCTGGGATTTGTATTCGCCGAACTTATCGGCGTCGTTCGGGTTGAGCATGTGCAGGGCGTCCGCCTCTAAGGACATCCAGTCCGGGTTTTCGCCTGTAAAGCTCATGCTTCCGGCGAACTGCTCCAGCACCTCGTTGGCGAACTTTCTCAAAGCCCTGGCCCGTTCGCCCTGCTCCCCTGGGTCATTCAGAATGGCCCGGTAGCTGTGGTAGAGCTTGTTCTCCTCTGCCCATTTTTTGTCGAGCATTTTGAGCTGGGGAATGACTTCCTCTCTGGGGAGAAGAAGCTGGTCCAGGCCCGCTTCGCTCGATCCGTGTTCACTCCAGTAAGAGGCGACCTCGTAATCCCACTGGCCGCCGACCTGTTTTTTCAAGACGCTGCGCGCAAAAGCCTTGCGGCTTTCCGGGTCGTCCGGGTAGGCTCTAGCCAGGCCGATGACATCATCGCGGGTCAGTGCAACCTGAACGCCGCCCTTCCGCGGCTTTTTCTGGCTGAAACCGATCACCCCTCCCTCTGGCGTAAAGGCGCTCTTGAAGGCATAACCGCCCCAGTCCACGCTCTGGCCGAGGGACAGCGTGCCGCTGGAGGCCGATGAGGTGGTCCAGAATGGGGTGGGGATCACATCGGGCAGTCTGCGGGCCATGCGCTGGCGGTTCACTTCGCGCGGGTCCACCATCGGCCCGATCCCGTACAGCTGGTCAGGGTCCACCCCCGTCCCCACATCTTCGGCGCCGCGAATGTCCGGGCCGCCCAGATCATCGCCTGAACCGATGCCGTCTGCATCTGAGGCGGCCATCATGGCCTCGATGGAATACGTCCCGGTCGGGCGCGCCCTTTCCTCTCTCCGCTCGAACCTTTTGAAGCCGCCGAGCGCACCACTCTGGCCGGCGTAGTGCTCAAAGGTGGCGGCCTTCCTTCCTGCTTTGCGGGCGGCTTCCGGGTTGTAGCCGGGGAGCGCGTCCATGACGCCGATGACGCTCTCCTGCAGGATCTCCATCGCATCGACGCCGCCTTCCCTCCCGGCTCTGGCTTTGACAAACCCGCTGATGAAGGGGAAGGTGGAGCGGATCAGAATGTCCTGCGCTTCGCCCAGCGTAGTCGCCTTGCGCAGCAGATCCACGCCTTCGGTGAGCTGTCTTACGGCGCGTTCGGGCGCAGGGACGGACCAGCTGCCGGCGCCGATAGTCATGTTCTTGTGAGGCTCGAAGTTGATCTTCGCGAAGGAAGCGGGCACCGGAGTGTTCAGCACCCGCTGGCGAAGCTCTTTCCCGCGTGGATCGTTGCGGTAGAAATCTATGATGTCTGCTGGTCGTTCATTGGGGGGAAGGCTCTCGATGGCAGCCTGATAAGCTCTGGCGATGGTTTCCGCTACCATGTCCTGGATGGACGTGGGGAGGCTGACCGCGTTTCGTCTGAACTCGTCGAGAACGAATTTAATGTCCATACGCTATCCTAAAAAAAGGGCGAGGGGTGGGAGGCTCACCCCTCGCGAATAGACCGGAGGCTGCTGTTATCCTTTTGGGCGCGCTGCAGCTTGCCAACAACCTCCAGGCTATCTTCTACCCATTTGCGGAAGTAGAGCCGGTACATCAACGGCTCGTCGAGTGGGTTGGGGAATAGTGGTCGATTTTCCAGGAGCGATGTGATCGTGACCTCAAGCAGTGTGTCGAGGACCCTATCCGATGTGCGGCATTCCTCGATAGCGGCGTGGACAGCCTCCTCCATCGCCAGCAGCTCTGCCGGGCCTAGACGGCGTTTGGGTCCGCTGGCCCCCACTTGGGATAAACAGCTCCGAGTGCCTTCCAGATTTCCATAACCCATTCGTTTGGCGCGCTGGCGAGGAACCGTTCAATCTCAGGGATCCTGGCGTCATCCTGCAGGACCAGTGCGCCGCTGCGATCTGTGATGTTTGTGCCGCCAAAAGTCAGGGCGATCTCGCGGTAAGCGATCTCCAGCCAGGTGGGCGGGAGCTCGCGGCGGATGCCATCCACCGTCTCAATCACCCGGTTGTGCAGCATGAATTTGGAGCGTTCCAGCTCCAGGCCGGAGGTGACGGGTTTGATCTTCCAGTACCACTCCGGTTTCTTCTCGAAGTAGTGCGTGATGGTGTCGATGATGGCGTAGTCGCCAAAGTCGATTTCCTGTACCGTTTCTTTGATTTCGTCAGCCATATCTGCCTCCGCAAGTCTCTTTCGACGTCGAAAGATCACTCTTTCGACGTCGAATGGTCGGTTTAGTATTTGGTCTGGCGGGTGTTCACCAGTTCGGCTGTGACAGGCTCGTTCTCGCCGGTGGGATCGGCCAGGAACACGCCGGCAATGGTCATCGTTACCTGGCGGCCGGCGGACAGACGCACGGGCGTGCAGGTCCAGGCCACATTGCCAGCGTTCCCACTCTGCCCATTGGCAACGAGCTTCAGGGAGTGGCAGGTAGTTCCCTCAATGGGCTGGGAGGTCTGGAACTCCAGGGCGAACCCGCCGTCTTTAAGGACGTTCGCCACCCAGCTGCTGCCGCCGTCGGCGTCATACTGCGCCTTTTTGTACAGCGTGCCGTTGATGACCTTGATGCCCAGCGTCACCGTGATGATGCGCCGGGTGATGTCCTGCGCGTCTGGGTAGTACGAGCCGGTGATCCACTGCTCCTCCAGCGGAATGGACATGCCCATCGCGATAGCGCCGGAGAGCACTTTGATCTCGCTCTCGCCGGGGAAGGTCACGGTGAATTTGGGGGCCAGGAAAGTCGGGCCGCGATCCACTTTCGTCATCGCGTCCCAGTCCGCCATCGAGATGTCTGGCACGGGCTCGCCGCCCTGGATCGCCATTTCGCCCCGCAGGCGGTCAGCCGCACGCCAGTTCAGGCTCAGCGCAGCCAGGCGGCAGTCAGCGAACTGCTCGCCCCACATGCCGCCGGGGGACGCGCGGAAGGTAAAGTAGGGGGCCTCAAACTGGTCCGGGCCCATAGCGAAGGTGTGCTTGTAAGCCTTTGTGCCAACCAGTTCTGGCTCTCCGACCTCCGTGCCCAGCGCACCCAGGAGCAGGTGGCCGAGCATTTCAGGGCGGGGGATGAAGGTCATCTGGCCGCCGCTGATGACGCCGACATTGTCAACGTCATTCTGCAGAGCGCCGCCGCCGATCTCATCCTCGGTCGGCAGATACACGTTCGAGGGGCCGAACGTGCCATCCTGGAAGAGGAAGTAGGAGAAGGCGGCGCTGTCGATAATCGGAACGCCCTTCGTAGACTGTTTGGCGATGCCAACGAAGGACTTTTCAGAAGCAGTCATGTTCTATGCTCCAGTTGTTGTTTGAATGTCGAACCGCACCTTTATGAAGTAGTCGAAGGCGTCAGGAGGCCCGCCCGCCTGAAGCATTTCGCCTTTGAGTGTTTCGCTTGCGACGCAGCGCGAGACGTATTCCTCCGGCGTGCCCACACCGATAAAAGTCATGTTGAGAAGAGCACGCTCAATGCGTTCGCGAACAGTGCGTGCAATTCGTTGAGCTCCGGCCTTATCCTCTTTGGTGTTGATAAAGAGACATCGGGCCTTGACCGTAAACCGGCGGTTCCAGGTCACTGCGCCGCCGATTTCTGTTTCCGCCACCTCGTCTTCCCACGAGCCGGTGAAGCCTGTCGTGCCGGACACGTTCAGGATGGTGTCCGGGTCGTTTTCGTGCAGCGTGACGCTGATCCTGGCGGCGTCGGGATCGGGATCGCCCTGCAGGTCTCCCTGGGTGACGATGCCGGCCCGCGCCGGATCGTCCTCCGGGACGTTGTCGATCAGCGCCTTTTTGAGCTCAGCCTCGATGTAGTCAAGTATGTCCTCGTGGATCACGGCAGCCTCCCCGGCCGCCACAGTTTGATCGTCCCACCCGTCATGCGCTCGGCAATCTTCGTTCTGTATTCCTGCATCACGGCCCCCGCCTCCTGAAAGAGCGGGTTGTCGTCGCGTTTGCCTGAGCCGGGCTTGAAGCGGTCGAGACTGGCCTGCTGCGTTCGCAGCTGCTCAGTGGCTTTGGCCTTCACGTACAGGCGGATCAGTTCTTCGTCCAGTTCGGGGATAGTGAGGATGGTTGTTCCGTCGTCGGGTGCCGCAGGGACAACATGGCGGGCGTCGTAGGTCAGCAGGACTTCGGCCCCATCAAGGGGGGCGCCGTTCAGATACAGGCGCCCCCCGTAGATATAATAGATTGTTGGCTGTCCGGTGCTGAAATAGCGGTTGCCAGGGCGCGTCCTGCGTACCTCCAGGAAACGGTCCTTTGGACACTCGACGTCTACAGCACTGATGAAGTCCGCAGGCAGCTCGTAGCCGTCACCCGAAAGGACCAGTGGGTGGCGGGAGATGCGCCGGGGGAAATAAAGCGAATAGTCCCGGATCGCGTCTTTGGCGAACACATACAGAGCCTGGTCGCTCCATTTGGGGTTGCTTGAGGTGTCCTGCAGATCAGTGCGGATGTCCAGCAGCAGCTGCGCCCAGGTCGTCATGACTAGTCCGTAGACCCGGCGCTTTCCACCACTTCGCAGAACTCCGGCCGGAAGGGCTGGAATTTCAGGAAGCCGCGCCAGCCGATGCGATTGACCATCATCAGGTCATCGTATTTGGCGGGCAGAATGGGGCGAGGATCTTCGCCAATGCCGTACACCACGGACGGGCCGCCGTGGAACACAGAAGCGTGAATGTCCACGCCGTGAGTGACGAAGTCGCCGGCCAGATGGTCTTTCAGCAGGGGCTTGTTCAGCTGGATCTGCTTGTTGACCGTGTCGATGGCAACAATGCGGCGGGTCTCCTGAGTGCCATCAGCTTCTACCGGAGGAGCACCGGCTTCGGTGGCGTTCTGGCTGTGGATGGTGATGTACTGGCCGACCTCGAAGCCCTCAGCCGAAGCTACCTGGATGTAGCGGCGGGAATTGGGCTGGCCGACGGTGTACACCATGTCCACCGTCTGGGCAGCGCCAGAGCCGGCAGGGGCGTCCAGCGCCAGAGTGGTCTGGGCGATCACGTTGCCGTGGTTGCGCAGGCGCAGGCGGTTCGTCTTTACGAAGCGGATGCCCGCCCAGGAGCCCACTTCCGAGGTGAACTTGCGCACGGAGCCGGCGTATTCCTGCACCTCCAGCCATTTGCTGGTGGGGCTGGTGCGAATGTCCTTGATGACGCGCGGGGTGGTGGTGCACACGATCACGGCGCCGTCGCCGTCGCCAACCGCAGCCACGCCGGGGCACTCGTTTTCCTCCAGGTGTACGCGAATGGTCTCCGCGATGTCTGGATCGAAAAGGTCCTGGGCGGCCAGGGCGGTGCGGCTGGACTTGCCGCCCGCGTAGGTCTTGAAGGGCTGCTGCAGGAAGGCGTTGCGGGCGAGAATGTCCAGGTAGTCCACCTGGTTCTGGCCCACCTTATCACGCACTAAACCACGAATATTGCCAGCGTTCACGAACTGAACGATCTCGGAGTAGTCCGAGAATTTAAGCGTGTCGCCGTGAATTTCCAGCTCAATGCGGACAGTGCGGCTGTCCATGTGAGCCCCGCGCAGGAAGACGGTCTGCTCATTCACGGCGTTCCAGTTGGGCTCGGTGTCGTACACTTCCGTGTACACGATCACGCCCGACTTGGCGCCCTGGTAGTCGCGTTTTACAGTGCAGTAGGGGACAAGGATGGATTTGGTCCGCAGCGTCTCCAGCAGGAGCATGCTGTAGTAGTCACGCTGCCAGGCAGGCAGAGTGTCGGACCAGAGCATACCAGCAGTTAAGTCGCTCATCTTTCAACCTTTACTGTTTGGAGTGTTGCTTGAACAGCCAGTCTCCGTAGTCGTCCAGTGCTTTCTGGCGCTCTTTGCTGCCCAGGGGCAGGCTGTTGATGTGCTCCTCCCAGCCCTTTTTCGAGGAGGGCGCAGAAGGAGCCGCATTCACGCCGGCAGGAGCGGTGATGCCCGCCATGAGCTGCTGCTCGCGTCTCTTGACCTGCTCCTCGGCGAAGCCGATGAAGTCGCTCATCACGGTCTTGAGAACTTCCTTGTCCGTGACCGCCGGCAGGCTGTCCGAAAGCCGCAGGATCTCGAAGTGGCCGATTTCCTTAGCGACTTCCACCTGGGCCTTCAGGGCGCGCAGCTTATCCAGTTCGGCTTGAAGCTCGCTGTTCAGCTTGAGGGTTTCCTGAAGCCTTTTGTCGCGCTCACCGACAGCGACCTGCTTCTCCGTGTCTTTGATGCCCAGTTGAGCCTTCAGCTGCTCGATTTCCGAGGACTTCTGGTCAAGTTGGGCTTGAAGTTCACGGTTGGCAAGTGTGAGCTGCTCAAGTTTGCGTACCTGCCCGTCGTAGCGGGCTTTCCAGTCCACAGGCTGCGTCGAAGCCTGCTCCGCGGGGACCTGCTGGGGAGGGGTTCGCACCTGCTCCTCAGGGGTTTTGGCGGTGTTTTCTTCCATGTGAATGGTTCCTCCGGGATCTTTCGATGTCGAAAGTTATTTCGCGCGCCGCTTTCGCTTTGGCGTTTCTTCCGGTTTCTCGGCGTCCGCCTCTTCGACGATCGCTTCTTCACCGGCCGGCTGGAGAGCGCTCAGCTCCTCGGCAACGGCGCTCA
>Ga0134093_1002495_pt1 | contig 14623 bp, 11 predicted proteins | sample 4_1taG_FD_94452 | JGI IMG/M metagenome (GOLD analysis project Ga0134093, IMG submission 94452) | Switchgrass degrading microbial communities from high solid loading bioreactors in New Hampshire, USA - 4_13_20_68_A1 metaG | ecosystem: Engineered > Bioreactor > Semi-continuous > Anaerobic >...
CACGGCGAACATCATCATGGGCATGCACGCCGATACCTATTATTTCGCGGGCGGCTTCGACGACTGGTCTCAGGATACCGATTCGCGCCTGACCATCGACGACCTGGCGCAGCATTTTAGGAACGCGCTGCTGGCCAACGGCGCAGATAGCTCCGCCAGTGTGGATGCCCTGACGGAGCCGGGCGCGGTTATGCTGAAAGCGGCAAACGGCGTTTATCCCGCAAGCGGCGTGCTGTATACCAAGGCCGTTCCCTGCGCTTTATCAGGCAGCGGGCGTGTGGCGGTGGCCAGTGAATATACGGCTGGTGTAACGTCAGTTTCCTTGGTAGAGACCAGCACGAGCGATGATTTGCAGGAATGGTCGGCATGGCAGGCGGTGGGAACCAGCGGCGAGCTTCAGTCTCCAAACCGGCAATACATCCGTTTCCGGGTGACGCTGACCACCGCCGACACGAAAAAAACGCCGAAACTGCTGGAAATCCAGCTTCACGACATACCCAAGCCGCCCTATGAAAAGCTCGGTTTTGCCCGTCCGGTGGTGCTGGACGAAAACGGCGCATGGGAGACCGTCCTTGAAAATGCCATTGACGTCATCGTTACCGGCGAGGTAAACGGCGCGGATACGCTGGAGTTCAAGCTTCCGTTCCATGACCCAAAAAGAAACGCGCTGGAGAACGAAAAGCAGGTGCAGATCGCAAGCGACATCTACCGGATCCGCACTCTGACCGACAACAAAAGCGAGGACGGGCGCGTTATAACGCAGGTTTACGCCGAGGCGGCGTTTTACGACCTTTCCTTCAGCGCGGAAAAGGAACCTGCGGACTTTAACGCCGACGCCGCCGACGTCCCGATGAAATATGCGCTTCAGGGCACCGGCTGGTCGGTGGGAAACGTAACCGTTACCGCGAAGCGGACATGGCGGTGCACCGAGAAAAACGCGCTGTCCATCCTTCGCATGGTGCAGAACATCTACGGCGGCGACCTTGTTTTTGACAGCGCAAACCGGCTGGTACACCTTTTGACTTTCAGTGGTACTGACAGCGGAGCGCTTTTTTCGTATAGAAAGAATTTAAAAAGCATCCAGCGGATCGTCGATACGCGGGAACTGGTGACAAGGCTTTATGTCTACGGGAAGGACGGAATGACCTTTGCTTCCATCAACGGAGGCAAGGAGTATGTGGAGGATTACAGCTTCTCCAGCGAGGTGCGGGTATCTACGCTTGACTGTTCGGCGTTTACGAATCCGTATCAGATGCTGGAATATGCAAGGATGCGGCTTGCGGAATATTCGCGGCCCCGCGTTTCCTACGTGCTGTCGGCCATGGATTTGTCGGCGCTGACAGGCTATGAGCATGAAGCGTGGAAACTGGGAGACATTGTGACGGTGGATGACAAGGAACTGGGCCTTTCCGTTAAGACCCGCGTCGTGCGGAGGCAGTACAACCTGCAGGAGCCATGGAAAACGGTGATCGAGCTTTCCACCAAACTTCGGGAGCTTGGCGACTCTTCGGCGCAGTGGGACAAGGCGGCAGATGCGCTGTCTTCAACCGACCTGCTCGACCGGCAGGAGATCAAGGATATGGTGCCCTTCAACCACCTGCGCAACTCCCGGGCGGACGACGGCTTTGCCTACTGGGTCAATTCAGGATTTGAGGTGAATACCGGGAACGGCGTTTCGGGAACGGCTTCCTTTAAAGCGGAGGGCGTGCCCGGCATGACAAAGAGCCTGTCGCAGACGGTATACCCGGCAACGCGCAAAAGCTACACCTTTTCGGCGCAGATCGCTTCCGAAAATCTCCAAAAGGGCCAAAACGGCCAAGTTGGTGTTGAGATAGTCGTTGAATACGAGGACGGCACAACAGAAACAAGGTTTATAGACCTGATTTGAGGGTGGTGGATATGGCGTATTTCAATCAGACTGCACACAATATTTCGCCCAAAGGCGGGGGCAGGGTAAAATCCATCACCATCCGGCTGTGCGTCACTGACTGCACCGGCATAGTTTACTTTACGGACTTATTATTGCAGGGCGGCTCAGTGGCCACCGGCTGGATAGGCAATGTATGCGAGATACAGTGGACATTGGACGGGTAGGTGAAATGGATGCAGTTTTCAAGGTTTGCAGAAACCATACAGATTAAAAGCGATAAGCATGTGGCGGGCGTAACTGTGCGCCTTCTTATTGCAGACTGTACCGGAATAATCTATTTCACCGATCTGCAGCTTCAGGAGGGCGATCGGCTGACGGGGTACACCGTCTACACGAGCAAAATGCTAACGAAGATGCAGGAAAACGGGCAGTCCGTTCCGCCCCGGCATTATAACGGTGTGGTGCGAACAGCGGAGACTGTAATTTTATTCAACCTGGGTAAAACTTCTGCTGGTCTTGACTGCTATATCTACCCCATGCAGGATATGGCCGCAGGGAGTATTGAACTATCCCAAGGTGTAGGTGCGCATATGGTAAAGTTTCTTGACCCGGTTAATGCGGGCGATGAGCTGGCGCTGTTGGCGTCTGCCCGCCGGTGCCTTAAAAACGGCAGTCCTGCCCGGAAGGAAGGATTTTATCAATATTCGGCGGCATGGGACAGCAAGCATGCGGTGAAGCTGGAGGAGGGGAAATCGGCGCGGGTGCTCTTTGAATTTCAGGAGATGCAGGACGGGGGTGAGCGCCTGTGAGGGATTATCTGAAAGGCAAACGGTGCATGGTGTGGAGCTTTATGGGCAATGCGAGGATGTATGAAGCGCTCAGGGACTACGGCGACCGCTTTGATACGGTAGGGATTTTTACCTTTGAAGTTGACGCGACAGGCACAATCACCGAAACCGGCACCAGCATCAGCAGCATGATCCCATACATCCAGAAATGGCCGCACATCAAATGGCTGCTGACCGTTATGAACCATGGAACAGCTTCCGTTTTTACCGCGCTTCGCAATAACGAGAACGGCGCAAAGGATAAGTTTCTTTCTGAGATCGTGCGGATTATGCAAAAGTACCCTTGGTGCGCCGGTGTGGACATCGACCTGGAGCGCGGCGGCGGATATGAAAACAAGGATGCGGCAAATGCCCTGTTCCGGGATATCTATAATACCGTAAAGTCATATGACTCAACAAAGCTCGTCAACATCTGCCTGCCGGGCATGACCGGAGTCCAGGGATCGGTGGGCGGCGAAAACTGGTGCGTCTACGCCGATCTGAACGCCTACTGCGATACCGCCGCCATCATGAGCTACGGCATGGCTTGGGCGGGCTCCGCTCCCGGCCCCGTATCCCCCCGGGACTGGCTGGAGGGCATATACAACTATGCTGTTACAGCAATGCCGCCGGACAAGATATTCATGGGACTGCCTGCCTACGGCTGGAACTGGCGGATCCACGACACGCCCGAAAACCTCGGAGTCACCTATCGCGGAGTGTCCAACACCTACTATGCGGCAAAGAACTGGATGACGGGGGTTTACAACTTTACCAATGACGCGCCGCCGCAGCCGTTCATTCCCATTGTCGCCTACTGGGATGATTACAACAAGGTACCGTGGGCTCTGCCCCACGTATACGACTATATGGGAGGATGGGATGCCGTATCCTGGGAATACCCGCTGCAAAAAGGCGTTTACAACAGGCGGAGGTATTTGACCGGCTATGGCAAGGAGCAGAAAGCGGAATTCGGAACCGTCTATATTGACAGAAACGGCGTTCCGGACGAATATGAGGGAAATGTCATTGTGGTGGAGGGCATGGCCTCGCTTGGAGATGCGGAGGCGTCGGCGGAGTACCGGTTTGAGATTGCAGAGGCTGGATACTACGATATTGCCGTCCGGCTTTGCTTCCCCTTTTGGGACAAAAATGCGATTGTGGTTTCCCTGGACGGCAATGCGAAGACCTTCAGCGAAAGCCGCCTGTGGTGGCCGTACTGGAGAAGGCTTTGCTGGCTGGCGCTTGCAAAGGGTGTATTTCTGCAAGAGGGAACGCATGCAATTAGCATCAGCGGAGGAGTGCCGGGAGTCCAGTTTTACGGTTTCAGGGTGTGCAGCGGCTTCTCGGAGCATCCCTATGCCGGGGAAGCCGTTTTTATGCTGTCTCCCAGACAGTTTAAGGATGTAAATGGTGTGATGGCATCTCCCGATAAGGGGTTTAAGCTGACTTTTGAAATGCTGCGCCGAAAACCCGATTCAGCGCTCATATGGTACGAGGATTTCCGGGACAGAAACATACTGCCGGAAAGCTACTGGTCAATTCTTTCCGGAGAGTGGAGTGTGTGGCAGGATCCGGACAGCACAGAAAGCCGCCCTTATTCCCAGCTTGAAGGGCATGGCGAGCTTGCATGGAAGTATAACGGATTTTCCGACATCCATATCCGGGCAAGGCTGGCCTTCCCGCAAAACGGCGGCGGCCGGGCAGGAGTATTCCTCGGCGATATTTTTTGCTGTTTTAATTACGACACGCAGCGAGTCGAGCTGTACCAAGGCGCTTTCCTTCTTGGAAGTTATTCCACAAGTTTTTCTAAGACTCCGGACAGCGAAATCCGCACAAACCCGAATATGTACACCATTGAAATGCGAAAGCGCGGTAACAGAGTCAGGGTCTATTCCGGCGCAAGCTCCACCCTGCGATATACGGCGGACGTGAGCGGTGTCGTGGGCTATGCGGGCTACCGTTCAGACAACCGGACGGTATGCGAGCTGCTGCGGCTTGGCGATGCGTGGGTATATGAGCCGTATGAACGCTTTGATGTGGAGCTTCCAGATGGCACAAAAACAAACTTCGGCAGGCTTGCCCGCACAGGCGTCACGTGGGATGAAGAGTTTCAGGTGTTTTCGGTAAACAGCGACGTGGAGGAACCGGCCACCCGCAGCGAGGATATATCGCTGGACTATGATTTCTTCCACTCTCCGCTTTTGGAGCTTTCCTGCGGCAACGACTATGAAGTTAAAATCATCCCGAAGGATGTCAACATCTGGATATCCCGTCTCTTCCTCGGAGATGCAGATGGTTTTTCTATTCTGTATTATCAGGATGTGGACAGCCTTGTTTACTGGGCAAACGAAGCGGCTTACCGCTGGAAGTTGCGCGGAATCGCCCTCTGGTCGCTCGGGCAGGAGGATATGCGGCTCTGGGAGGCGCTTCCGAAACTAATATAGGTCAGGGGTATTTATATATTCAGCGCTTTGCTTTATGACAGGGCGCTTTTTTAATATGCAAATTTGATTGAAACGGAGGTTTAAGACAATGAAAACGGTATGGAACTGGGTGCAGGCGGCCTTTGCCGCCATCGGCGGATTCCTTGGCTGGTTTCTCGGCGGGCCGGACGGGTTTCTCTATGCCCTCATCGCTTTTGTGGCAATCGACTACATGACCGGCGTGATGTGCGCGATTGCGGACAGGAAGCTTTCAAGCGAAGTCGGAGCCAAGGGCATCTTCAAGAAAGTGCTTATTTTTGTGCTGGTCGGCGTGGGACATATCATCGACAGTCAGGTGCTTGGAAACGGCGGCGCGATCCGGACGGCGGTGATTTTCTTTTATCTCAGCAACGAGGGGATTTCAATACTGGAAAACGCCGCGCACATAGGGCTGCCGGTTCCCGAAAAGCTCAAGGCGGTCTTGGAGCAGCTTCACGACCGCAGCGAAAAGGAGGACAAGTAAATGAACCTGCATAAACTCATTCTGACAAACAACCCCTGCTATAAAGCGGGCAAAACCATTGTCCCGAAGGGCGTCATGGTGCATTCCACCGGGGCAAACAATCCATGGCTCAAGCGCTATGTCGGCCCGGACGACGGGCTTATCGGCAAAAATACGTACAACAACCATTGGAACCAGGACAGGCCGGACGGGCGCGAGGTCTGCGTCCACGCCTTCATCGGCAAGCTGGCGGACGGCAGCATCGCCACCTACCAGACGCTTCCGTGGAATATGCGCGGCTGGCACTGCGGCGGCTCCGGCAACGACACGCACATAGGGTTTGAAATCTGCGAGGACGGGCTGACGGACAGCGCTTATTTCAACGCCGTCTACAGGGAAGCCGCGGAACTGTGCGCTTATCTTTGCAGGGAGTACGGGCTTACCGAAAAGGACGTCATCTGCCATTCGGAGGGCTATAAGCTCGGAATAGCAAGCAACCACAGCGACGTCATGCATTGGTTCCCGAGGTTCGGGAAATCCATGGATGTGTTTCGTGCTGATGTAAAGAAACTGCTTGATGCTGCGGGCAATCCAAAACTGTACATTGTAAAGAAAGGCGACTCCCTCTGGAGCATTGCCCAAAAGCAGCTCGGCAGCGGGGCAAGGTATCCGGAGATTATGTCCCTAAACAACCTGTCCTCAACGGCAATTTATCCCGGACAGGTTTTGAAGATACCGAAATAAGACCTCAATTGCTGAATGAAAAATCAAAAGAACGGGGGCGGCGGTTTGGCCGCTCCCGCTTGGTTTAAACTTGGGAGGTGTTTATTGTGGCGCATGCAGGAACGGTTTCCAAGCATCCGGAGGGATTCGAGGATTACGTGAAAAGAGCGGAGCTTGCCATGCCGCCGGAGGAGCTGCAGGGCGAGCTGGATTACTGGCGTTCCAGAAAAATCCTGCAGAAGATGCTTGACCAGGGCTTGGTCACACCGGATGAATTCCACAAAATCGATGGATTAAACCGCAGATCTTTCTCACCAAAATTGGCACAGTTAATGGCGTAATTGCCTTGCTATTGCTTGTGCTCAGAGGTATCATGTCCACCCCGGGAGGAGGTGAAAATGATGCGAAAGGTAATGAAGATAGAAGCGGGCGGGGACAGATTGATTTCATCCTTGAAACTTCGGACTGCCGCCTATTGCCGCGTTTCCACCGACAATGACGACCAGCTTTTAAGCCTTGAGGCGCAAAAACAGCATTATGAAAAAATCATCAGGGACAATCCGGAGTGGGAGTTTGCGGGACTCTACTGCGACGAGGGCATCTCCGGCACCAAAAAGGAAAACCGCGAGGGGCTGCTAAAGCTTTTGCAGGACTGCGAGAAGCATAAGATTGACTTTATCATTACAAAATCCATCAGCCGGTTTGCGCGCAATACCGCCGACTGCCTGGAAATCGTCCGCAGGCTTTCGGAGCTTGGCGTTTCCATCTATTTCGAGAAGGAGAACATTAATACCCGCGCCATGGACAGCGAGCTTTTGCTTTCGGTGCTCAGCAGCCTTGCGGAAAACGAGTCGGTTTCCATCTCGCAGAACAACAAATGGGGCGTAAGAAAAAGGTTCCAAAACGGGACGTACAGACAGGCCATAGCCCCCTACGGATACGACAAGGTTGGTGTCACGCTGGTTCCCAATCCCAAGGAAGCGCCTGTCATAAAGCGCATTTTCAAGCAGGCGCTTTCCGGCATGGGCGTGTATAAAATCGCGAAGGGGCTGAATGAGGACGGAATTGCCGGACGGAACGGGAAACCATGGTCTGCCGGAACCGTCCGCGGCATATTGGTGAACGAAAGGTACATAGGCGACCTGCTTTTGCAGAAAACCTACACCGACGACAATTTCCGGCGGCGCAAGAACGGCGGCGAGCTTGACATGTATTACATGAAGGACCACCACGAGCCGCTTGTCAGCCGCGAGGATTTCGAGACGGCAAAGAGGATGCTCGCCCAGCACGCCAAAGAAAAAGGCATAGTGAGCGACGGGCGGAAATACAACGTGCGCTATCCTTTTTCGGGCAGGATCATCTGCGGGCAGTGCGGCGGAACCTTTAAAAGGCGGATCCACCAGGCGGGCAGAGCGACAGAATATGTATCGTGGTGCTGCGGAACGCATATTCAGGACATAAGCGCCTGTTCCATGCTGTTTGTGCGGGAGGAACATATACGGAAAGCGTTCGTCAACATGACAAACCGGCTGCATTCCGGGCTGGACATGGTATTGAAACCTTTAATAGAGGCGCTGCGCCGGCAGGACAGCGACGGGTATTTTGCAAGGCTGGACGAGATTGAAAGACTGATTAGTGAAAATTCCGAGCGGGCGCAGGTGCTGGCTGGCCTTATGGCCAAAGGCTATCTTGAGCCCGCTCTTTTCAATTCGCAGGCAAACGCGCTAAAACAGGAGGCGGAAAGGCTGAAAAAGGAAAAAGCGGCGCTCGCCGCCGCAATCAGCGAGTTTTCGGCGGTTTCGGCGGCCGAGGAAGTCTATCGCTACCTTTCCCGGCGGGGATATATGGAGGAATTCGACGGCGAGTTTCTCGAGCGCTTTGTGGACGGCATGACGGTCTTCTCCCCTGTTGAAATCGGCTTTCGCCTAAAGTGCGGCCTTGTCCTGCGGGAAAGGATGGAAAGATAATGAGGCATATACCTTACGGATACAGGATTGAAAACGGGCGGGCCGTTTTGGATCCGGACGAGTCGCAGCAGGTGCGGGCGTTTTTTGAAGACTACCTGAATGGGGCGTCGCAGCAGGAAGCGGCAAAACAAAACGGCATCCACAGGGCGCAGGCGACCCTGGGAAAGATGCTGCGGGACAAAAAATACACGGGCGACGGCTTTTATCCTCCTGTTGTATCTCAGGAAACCTTCGACCGGGTGCAGGAGGAGAGAAAGCGCCGTGAAAAAAGCCTTGGCAGGGACAAGAATTTCTTTGCGCAGGACAAAGGAAGCATATCCCCTTTCTGGGGCCTTGTGTTCTGCGGAAAGTGCGGCGGCGCATACCGCCGCTATGCCGACGGCGGGAAAAACCGCTGGGCTTGCCGTGGACGCGCAAAGCGTCGCGATTTGCATGAAAGCTGCCCGATGATCCCCGAGGCGGCATTGGAAAAAGCGTTTATGGAGATTTTGCGGTCGATCGATTCGGCCGCCCTGCAGGACGGCCCGAAAAAGGCCGCGCCGGTTATTGAATTAAAATATGGCGACCCGCTCAGACAGGCGGAATATGCGTATTCGCTGGTTGAAATAGACGATTTTGCTTATCTGACAAAGAAGATTAAAAAGCTGCTTATGGAAGCGCCGCCGGTTTTTGATGGGGAGTTTATGAAAAGCGTCGTCCGGCGCATAACGGTTTGCGGGGACAGGGCGGAATTTGAGGTTATAAACGGAAAAACCTATGGAAAGGAGCTGAGTTTGGGTGCTGCAGACGGCAAGAAACGTGTCGGTCATACCGGCGCGAAGAAATATGCGCCGGGCGGCGGAGGACAACGCCGAACGTAAGCTGCGAGTAGCGGCCTACTGCCGGGTTTCCACCGACGAGGAGGAGCAGGCCTCCAGCTACGAGGTGCAAATCGAGCATTACACGTCTTTCATACAGGGAAATCCGGAATGGGAGCTTGCCGGGATTTTTGCCGACGAGGGCATCTCCGGCACCAACACCAAGAAAAGGGCGGAATTCAACCGCATGATCGAGGAGTGCATGGCGGGCAAGATCGACATGGTGATAACCAAATCCATCAGCCGCTTTGCCCGCAACACCCTCGACTGTTTAAAATACATCCGGCAATTGAAAGACAAGGGCATCCCTGTATTTTTTGAAAAAGAGAACATCAACACCATGGATTCCAAGGGCGAGGTCATGCTGACCATCATGGCCAGCCTTGCCCAGCAGGAAAGCGAATCACTAAGCCAAAACGTAAAGCTAGGGATACAGTACCGCTACCAGCAGGGGGAGATAAAGGTCAACCATACGCGCTTTCTTGGATATACCAAGGACGAAAACAAGCAGCTTGTGGTTGTGCCGGAGGAGGCGGAAATCGTCAAGCGCATTTTCCGGGAATTCCTCGAAGGCTCAAGCCTTCTGCAGATAGGAAAGGGGCTTGAGGCCGACGGCATCCTTACGGCGGCTGGCAAGCCCAAATGGCGGCCGGAAACGATACGGAAGATACTGAAAAACGAGAAATACATGGGGGACGCGCTTCTTCAGAAGACCTACACCGTCGATTGCCTGACCAAAAAGCGGGTAATCAACAACGGCATCGTCCCGCAGTATTATGTGGAAAACAGCCACGAGGCGATTATTCCGAGGGACATTTACATGCAGGTTCAGGAAGAGCTTGCAAGGCGGGCCAAGCCTTTCACCGACAATGGCGGAAACAGGCGGTTTTACAGCTGCAAGTATGCGCTTTCAAGCATTGTCTTTTGCGGCTGTTGCGGCGAACTGTACCGGCGCATTATCTGGTATTACGGCAACCGGGCGACGCCGGTCTGGCGGTGCGTCCGGAGGATTGAATGCAGGACACCCGAGTGCCATTCGCAGAGCATAAAGGAAGCGGATCTCAAGCGCGGCGTGGTGAAGGCGATAAACAAGCTGGTGCTCGGCAAGGAGGACTTTATATCCGCCATGCGTAAAAACATGGAGGCTGTAATAGACGAAGGAGCCGGTCAAAGCATTGATGAAATTGAGGCAAAGCTTGCGCAGCTGCAAAACGAGCTTGTTAGGCTGGCCAGCGGCAGGCAGAACTATGAGGCGGTGGTTGAGGAGATTTACCGCCTGCGGGAACTCAAGGGGAAAATCCTTGCCGGCAGCGCCGAGCTTTGCGGCAAGCGCCGGCGGATTGCCGAGATGGCGGAATTCCTAAACAGCCAGTCCGGCATCCTTTTCGAGTTTGACGACAAGCTGGTCAGAAGGATTGTCGACAAGGTGACGGTATATGACGGCAGGCTGACGGTGGAGTTTAAGACGGGGACGGAAGTGAGCGTGGAGATATAGGGCTAATATGAAATTACGCCGCCGGTCGAGGCTTAAAGGCTTTGACCGGCGGTTTTCGCTCTAATTGTAAATTTTTCTGCAGGCATATTGAAATTATTCGTTTCTTCGCATATAATGGAGATTGGAATTTTCTGTTCTGTGAGGTATTCACGATGGATTACTTAACGGCAAAACAAGCCGCTGAAAAATGGAATATATCTCCGCGCAGAGTGCAGGTTTTGTGCGAGCAGGGCCGTATAAAAGGCGCTGTGCGCCTGGGCTGGGCTTGGGCTATACCGAAGGACGCGGAGAAGCCCGCTGATTTGCGCAGACAAAATAGGGACAAAAATATACAGCAGGGGGTGCAGCAATGAATCCAAAACTTGCAATTCCGGATGCCGCGCCACTCGTGCTGTCTTTGCGCTCTGTAGGATATACTCTTGAAACTGCGATAGCCGACATTGTTGACAATAGCATTACGGCCAAAGCAACAGACATACACATCGATATAAAATGGAGCAAGGAAATTTCCTACATAAGCATTTGCGACAATGGATACGGGATGAATGAAAATGATTTGCATCAAGCAATGAAGATTGGTTCAAAAAATCCTATTGATCAAAGAAGCAATGACGATTTGGGACGTTTTGGAATGGGATTGAAAACAGCCGCTTTTTCGTTGTGCAAACGCCTTACTGTTGGAAGCAAGCTTTCCAGCAAGGATGAATTTTTCGTTCGGGTGTGGGACATAGACAACATTCTGGAATCGAACAGATGGGAATTGTTTGACGACAGTTCAACACTTGCTTGGAAAGATGCTTTAAGAAGATTTGAAAGCTGCAGCCAAGGCACAATTGTTGTAATGGAAAAACTGGACAGGCTTATTACTGAAAATTACAGCGATCAAGCAATTGAACGGTTTTGGCAGCGCATAGCAGATATGGAGCGGCATTTGTCCATGGTTTTTCATAGGTTTCTGTCAGGAACGGAAGCAATACGCATTTATATAAATGGGAAAAAAGTTGAGCCATGGGACCCATTCATGCGCAATTCGCTTGCCACGCAGGAATTTAGAGAAGAATTCTTGGAATGGCAAGGGAAAAGCATTCGCGTGCATGCTTTTATTTTGCCGCATCATTCAAAATTGTCAGTTAAAGAATATGATGAGGCAGGCGGGGCAAATGGATGGCTTGAGCAGCAAGGCTTTTATGTGTATAGAAATAAGCGTTTGATTGTTCCAGGAACATGGTTCAAGATGCTTAGGAAAAATGAGCCAGGACAGCTTGCCAGAATTCAGCTGGATTTAACCGGAGATATGGATTTTGACTGGAAAATTGATGTAAAAAAATCCTCTGCGTCTCCCCCATCAATGCTTAGGGAAGGAATACGGAGAATTGCTAGAACAGCGCAAGAGGCTTCGCGCAAAGTTTATTACTATAGAGGAGCAGTAATAAATCAGCAGATCAGGGCCGAAGACAATGATGCAATATGGGAGCAGGCATCAATTCGAGGAAGAACGTTTTTCAGAATCAATCGCAGACATGCCTTGCTGAAGGATGTTTATTCCCAATTAAGCGCAGACGCAGCTAAAAAGCTGAATATATTTTTTGGCCTCATTGAAGGGTTTGCTCCCATGAACGCATCGCTGACAGGACCTGTTTGCAATGAGGCAAGCCAGGAAAGCGAATTGCTGGATAGTGCAATATGTTTTTACAATGATTTGATTGAAGCAGGATACAGTTCATGTGAAGCTTTGAGAATAGTGCTTCAAATCAGCATTTATGAAGGCATGGCTGAAGCTATTAAAAATAAGCTGCATCTTTGAAGGGGGATTTTTATGGATAGGGATACAATTGCCAGAATAGCGGTTGAATATTGCTGGTCAGTGAAAGAAAAAGATAATGCCTTTGAAGAGGCTGTTGCCAAAACTATAGAATTTGTGAAAAACAGTTTGCCGGGAGGGGCAGAAATTGATTCGGAGTGGCTGAAGGAGCATCTTAGGCTATCCATCACGCAGGAAGTTTCGGACTATTTGATGCTTCAAGGAGAAGATCAAGGCGAAAAGGAGAAATGGTGGTCTGAGCAAAAATGCAGAAACTTGCTTGGACACTGGAGCCGCTGGACAAGATACCTTAGGAATGTGAAAAAATGGAGTCCTGCTGTTGTTGAAAGCATTGACAAAACTACGGACAAAATTCTTGATGCTTTGGATGATCCAAAAAGAAATTCTCTGGATTGCGATAGACGAGGGCTTGTATTGGGATATGTGCAATCAGGCAAAACTGCGCATTATACGGGCTTGATTAATAAAGCATTGGATGCAGGATTTCAGCTGATTGTGGTATTGGCCGGCATGCATGACAGCTTGCGCATTCAGACTCAGACAAGGCTGGATGAGGAGGTTCTGGGTTTTGAAACAAGCATAGATGTGCTCTTGAAAAATGGAATGGTAGGCAAATTGATTGGGGTTGGCGAGCTAAGTTATCCGCCTGAATTGAAACTACGCACATATACGAGCCGAGATCTGAAAGGCGATTTCAATAAGTCTCGTGCAAACAAAATAGAAGATTTGGAAGGAAGGCCATCCATTTTTGTTGTAAAAAAAAATGCCACAGTGCTTAAAAACCTTTATCAGTTTTTTCGCACTGGGAATTTAACCAAGGCGCATTTGTTGAAGCAGGGCAAAGCCAAAATTGCCAATATTCCAATGCTGATGATTGATGACGAGGCTGATCAGGCATCTGTAAATACAAAAGCAATAAGCGATGAGAATGGGAATATACTGCCTGAATACGAACCATCGCGTGTGAATGCTGAGATAAGAAGGATTTACAATTTGTTTTCCAATAAGGCGTATGTAGGATACACTGCCACTCCTTATGCCAATATCTTTATTCATGATGAGGCAAGAACCGAGGAATATGGCAGCGAATTGTTCCCAAAAGACTTTATCCTTTGTCTGCCGAAACCTTCCAATTATATTGGGCCTGCAGAATTTTTCGGACTTAACCGCGACGATGGGGAATCCATGCATTTGATTCGAGAAGTGCAATATGATCCGCTTTTTGTGCCTGCAAAGGCCAAAAAAGGCCATGTGCCCCAACGGTTGCCGGAAACGCTTGTTGATGCGATTGGCTCTTTTCTCATTGCATCATCCATACGTTTTGCCCGCAACCAGGAGAGCGAGCATATGTCGATGCTTATCCATGCTGCCCGCTATACTGATATCCACTATGAAATTAAGGATCTTGTCGCAAGAAAGATTAATGATATTAAGAACCGTTTGAGATATGAAGATGCTTCCGAGCCTTCTTCATTTGCTGCAAGGCTCAAATCTCTATGGGAGAACGATTTTGTCAAAACGTCTGACCATATGAGAAAATGCTTTTTTGATTTGGCTGGTGCATGCCAAATGCCTGACTGGCCGATTGTTTTCGAAGGCATAGAGCATGTCTTGAAAAAGCTTGAAGTGCTTGAAGTAAATGGGGTTAGCGATGATGAACTGAAATACAAGGATTATCCTGATGGAAGAATAGTAATAGCTGTCGGAGGAGACAAGCTTTCACGAGGCTTGACGCTGGAAGGGTTGTCGACAAGCTATTTTCTTAGAGCTTCAACTTTTTATGACACTTTGATGCAGATGGGCAGATGGTTTGGATACAGGCCGGGCTATCTTGATTTATGCAGGCTTTATACAACGCCTACGCTGGCTGAATGGTTCGGGCATATTGCTGTAGCGACAGAAGAATTGCGAAGCGAGCTGTTTGACATGGAACAGAGAGAGGCTTCGCCTAAAGAGTATGGGCTTAAAGTCCGAACTCATTCAGAATTGTTCATAGCAGCGAGAAACAAATTGCAGGCTGCGTATGAAGTCCAGGCTGATTACAGCAATAGTGTGTGCGAGACAACCAAGTTTGAGCTTGATGATGAGGACTTTTTCAGAGAAAATCAAAGTGCAGTGGATCACTTTATAAGAC